>TARA_R110002050_G_scaffold300753_1_pt1 | contig 18426 bp, 15 predicted proteins | sample TARA_R110002050 | Tara Oceans TARA_R110002050 (sample SAMEA4396988) | marine metagenome | biome: Polar Biome; feature: [DCM] deep chlorophyll maximum layer (ENVO:01000326); material: water (ENVO:00002006), including particulate matter (ENVO:01000060) such as... | depth 25 m
AAAATATATAATGTAAGAACTAAATTATGCTCTTATTAATAATTGATTTTTAGCAATAGAATCATGGCTAAAAAGCTTAAATTTAGTTGGTTATTGTTTTCTTATCAGATAAATCATCCTGTTTTTGAAAAAGTGTGAATAACAATTTCAAAAAAACTAAAAACTTTGCAAGTCGCAATACACTCTTAATAATCTTTCATTATATTTAGCCCATATCCAACTTTTTACATTTCATCAAATAATAACAATTGAAAGAAGAATATCACAAATGGTACTCGCCAACTTTAAGCAAAGATGTTGAAATGCTTGTATTTGGGCACGCTGGTTATCCTGTTATTTTATTTCCAACCACTATGGGAAAATATTATGAATGTAAAGACATGAAGCTTATTGAATCTGTACGCTGGTTTTTAGAACAGGGCTTGGTTCAAATTTATTGTCCAGATAGCATCAATGATTTGAGTTGGTATAATAAAAGTATTCATCCCGCAGAACGCATCAAAAACCATATGTGGTATGATGAGTTTATTATGAATGAGCTTGTAAATAAAATATGTCATGAAAAAGACATCCCCAAAGTAGCCGTAGCTGGACCAAGTTTTGGTGGTTACCAAGCTGCTAATTTCGCCTTTAGACATCCTGAAAAAGTAAGCCATATGTTTAGTATGAGTGGTGCATTTGATATTAAGTTATTTCTGGACGGGTATTATGATGATAACGCATATTTTAACAATCCTATGGATTATCTCCCCCATAATAACCATCCAGATTTATGGCGAATGAGCATCATCCTTGGTGTTGGCGAATGGGATATTTGCCTGGAATCCAATAAACAACTGGCTAGCATTTTATCCTCCAAAAATATTCCTTTTTGGTATGATGAACGTAAATGGGCTGAACATGATTGGCCAATTTGGAGAGATATGTTTCCGCACTATTTATCAAAACTTTAAAAACACTTAAATCCGCATTAATTATGAAAAAAATAGGTATTTTGTTCGGACAAGAAAATACATTTCCTCAAGCATTTATTGACCGCGTAAACCAAATAGCTCCTAAAGATATTATGGCTGAGGCCGTTTCTATTGATATGGTGGAACAAGCTAAACCCACAGATTATGCCGTTATTATTGATAGAATTTCTCAGGACGTACCATTTTATAGAGCGTATCTAAAAAATGCTGCTATTTCTGGTACTGCCGTTATAAATAATCCCTTTTGGTGGAGTGCTGATGAAAAGTTTTTTAATAATGCCTTAGCGGAAAAAGTAGGTGTTCCGGTACCTAAAACGTTCATTTTACCAACATCTCATCGTCCTCCTGACACTACTGAAAATTCTTTTAGAAACATGAAATTCCCCTTTAATTGGGAAAACATGTTTGAAACAATCGGTTTTCCAGCGTATATGAAACCACATGACGGTGGAGGATGGAAAAGTGTGTATCGTGTAGAAAACCCTGAAGATTTATGGCAAAAACATGGTGAAACAGAGCAGTTAGTCATGATGTTACAGGAAGAAATAAATTTTACTGAGTATTTTAGGTGTTATGTTTTAAATACAGACAATGTACACATCATGCAATATGAACCAAGAAATCCGCATCATTTAAGATATGTAATTGATGGTCCTCCAGTTAAAAAAGCAACATTGGATTTAGTGAAAAATTATTGTATCAGACTAAACAAAGCCTTAGGTTATGATTTCAATACTGTTGAATTCGCTATTAGGGATGATATCCCCTATGCCATTGATTTTTGCAATCCTGCACCTGATGCGGATATCAATTCTGTTGGTCAAGAAAATTTTGATTGGATAGTAGAAAATGCTGCCAATATGGCCATTGAAAAAGCTAAACAATTCAAAAAAGACCAAATGAACCTTACCTGGGGAAGCTTTGTAAAGGATCAGATTACAGGGAAGAAAACGGTTTTTAAATAATTTTAGTTTAATATTTAATTAAGATAAGACATTAATTAGAATCCTCTATGAAATTCACACTGGGCATTGAAGAAGAATATCAAGTAATTGATCCTGTGAGCAGGGAATTAATTTCTCACGATCAGCAAATAGTAAGTGAAGCTGCCAAAGTATTGAACGAGCAAGTCAAAGCAGAAATGCATCAAGCCGTTGTAGAGGTTGGCACCAACATTTGTCATGATATCTCTGAAGCCCGATATGAAATAACACATCTTCGTCAATCTATATCCAATATTGCAAAAGATTTAGGGTTTAGAATTGGCGCTGCCGGCACACACCCTTTTACTAAATGGGAAACACAACTTATCACACCAAACCCACGTTATGATGAAATTATAAATGAATTGCAAGATACCGCACGTTCCAACTTAATTTTTGGATTACATGTTCATGTTGGAGTTGAAGACAAACAATTAGCGCTTCAGTTAACCAATGCCATGCGTTATTTTTTACCGCATTTATATGCATTATCAACCAATTCCCCATTTTGGGAAGGGCGTAATACCGGATTTAAATCGTACCGGTCCAAAGTTTTTGATAAGTTTCCTAGAACAGGAATTCCAGGCACTTTTGATTCTGTGGCCGAATATGAGCATTACATCAATTTATTGATAAAAACTAAATGTATTGATAATCCAAAGAAAATCTGGTGGGACATTCGTATTCATCCATTTTTTCCAACTTTAGAAGTTCGTATTTGTGATATCCCCATGACCATTGATGAAACCATAAGTATTTCAGCACTTATACAAGCATTAGTGGCCAAATTATATAAATTAAGAACTCAAAATCTCAATTTTGTAGTTTATCATAGAGCATTGATTAATGAAAACAAATGGCGAGCCAGTCGTTATGGACTTGATGGCAAAATGATTGATTTTGGAAAAGAATGCGAAGTTTACACCAAAGAACTCATGGAAGAATTACTTCTTTTTGTGGATGATGTTGTTGATGAATTGGGGTCTAGAAACGAAATTGAAAACATAAGAACAATGCTTAAAAATGGTACAGGAGCTGACCGACAATTGGCAATATTTGAAAAAACAAAAGATTTAACAAAAGTGGTTGATTTCATCATGGAACAAACCATTTTAGGAACTTAGAAATAGTGAACATGCAAAAACATAAAGTGAAAATAGCTATTTTGGATATGAACAACGATGAACCCAATCAAGGGTTGCGCTGTATTGTTGATATTGCAAGGTCTTTCAAAGAAGATGTTGATTATAAAATTTTTAACGTCAGGGCAAAAAAAGAATTACCAGACCTTACTTATGATCTTTACATTTCAAGTGGCGGACCAGGAAGCCCGCTAGATTCGGGCTCTTGGCGACAACCCTATCTGGAATTAATCCAATCTCTTTGGGATTTTAATAAAAATTCTGTTGAAGAAAAGAAATTTTTATTCTTAATATGTTATTCTTTTCAAGTGGTGTGTGATTATTTTAAATTAGGAGAAATGAAACCACGTAAAAGCACATCCTTTGGAATCCTTCCTATTCATAAGACAAAAGCAGGCAGTAAGGACTTGATCTTGGATGGATTGGATGACCCCTTTTATGCTGTTGATTCTCGCGATTGGCAATTAATTCAACCCCGGTTGAAAGTTTTCAAAGAACAGGGAGCAACCATATTAAGTTTGGAAAAAATTCGAACACATGTTGAATATGAAAGAGCTATCATGGCTGTGCGTTTTTCTAATGAAATTGTTGGCACACAATTTCATCCCGAAGCTGATCCAGTTGGCATGCTTACACACTTTTCAAAAGAGGAAATCAAACAACATATAATTTCAACTTTCGGTGAAGAAAAATACAATGATATGATGGACAAAATGGATGATGACGATAAGATTCTAAGAACTTACAATATCATTTTACCAAAATTCATTTCAAATGCTATTCACCAAACAACCCAACAATTAATATCATAAGTACCTATGATACCAAAATACCGTAATTTATTCAATGCGCAATTTACAGAGGAAAAGTATCAAGCACTTCTTAATGACATCATCACAACATATAACTACACGCCAAAGTTTAAAATTGCTGAAACACCTGTATTTATTCCAAAATTACTGAAAGAAAGGTTGCTGGTGGCTTGTGAAGATATTATGAAAGTTATCAATAAGCCAAATTTTAAAGAATTGACTCAAGGGGCTTTTTTTGATAAACAGCAAATGGTGCCAAATGAAGATGCCCATTCTAAATTTATTCAACTTGATTTTGGAATTTGTCTGGATAAGGATAACCATCTTGAACCAAAACTAATTGAATTGCAAGGTTTTCCATCTCTCTATTTTTTCCAAGAACTGCTAGGTCGAATGTATCGAAAACATTATGATGGAATTCCAGATACCTTTTCTCAACATCTTAATGGTTTAACAACCCATCAATATATTGAATTATTAAGGGAAGAAATTGTTGGTAATACCAATCCAAAACAAGTTGTTTTATTAGAAATAGAACCTGAAAAACAAGCTACCGCCATTGATTTTATAGCGACTGAAAAAATGCTTGGTATTAAAGTACTTTGTATTACCAATTTAAAGAAAAAAGGCAAAAATTTATTTTATTTGGATGATGAAGGCAAAGAAATTAAGGTTTTAAAAATTTATAATAGAATTATTTTTGATGAATTAAATCAGCGTACCGACCTTAAATGTGAATTTAATTTTAAAGATGAAGTTGATATTGAATGGATTGGTCATCCCAACTGGTTTTTTAGAATTAGTAAATTTACCATGCCGTTACTTCATGGAAATTACGTGCCAAAATCATATTACCTTGACAAACTCAAAGTTATTCCAAACGATTTGGAAAACTTTGTGCTTAAACCCTTATATTCATTTGCTGGCTCTGGTGTCCAAATTCATGTAACCCGTGAAATGATTGATGCCATCACTGATAAATCAAATTATTTATTGCAAGAAAAAGTAGCCTATGCACCTATTATAAAAACTATGGATGTGCCTGCCAAATGTGAAATCAGGATGATGTTGCTACATAATTCTAAAACCAATCAAACACAAATTGTTAGTAATCTGATGCGTTTAAGTAAAGGTGAAATGGTTGGTGTTAAATACAACAAAGATAAAACCTGGGTTGGCGGAAGTACTGCTTTTTTTGAACCTTAAAATGGCGCAGTAATCTTAATTAAAAATTCATTTTCTATAAACTATCTTGATTTATCCGGAGCAGGTAAACTGGCATGAAATTCGTTAGAAATTCTTTGTGTATACTGGTCAAGAAGTCCAAGAACCCCATCACTGGAATCTGACACAACTATTAGTCCGATATGCCAAGCTTTGTTCATCCGCCAAACAATTTCTTTGTCCGTAAAACTTGAAGTATCAGGATGCTCATATCGACTTAATGACACCACAATCCCCGCATATTTATTAGTGATTTTTGGCAAACTATATTTTTGGTTTTTTAAGGTGGCTGTTTCAATTTTCGCCCATTCGCCCCACAAATTAACTCCAGATGCAAATTGAACCATTTCAGCTAAATTCGCCCCACCGACTCGTGAGGATGTTTCCAGAAAAAACAATTCGCCAGTTTCTTTTGACTCAATAAATTCAGTATGTGAAGCACCAAACTGCATGCCAAAGGCTTTCATAACTGCGGCATTCATTTTAGTTAAGCCTTTTTCAGCTTTTGAACCTATTTCACTAGTAGCTGACCTGAAAATTCCACCTCCATGTGCTACTTCAAACGGGGTGTTTAAATATTTACTTACTCTTGAAAACAACACCTTTCCATCTAAATTAAGTCCATCTACATGGTAAACATCGCCCGGTGCAAATTTTTCAACTAAATAATTTCCTCTTTCGTCATTTAAATTATTTACTATTTGCCACAACTCATCCTTACTTTGTATTTTCTTTATTCCTGTTGCCGAAGCCTCAGAGCGCGGTTTTAACAACCATGGCGGGCTTACTTTATCTGCATACAAATTGATATTGTTATCATTAAATAAATCTGTAAACTCTGGTACGTTTATCCCTTCTTGCTTTGCTTTTATTCGCATTGCCAATTTATCCCTAAAGTAATGTGCCGTGGTTTGACCCATTCCTGCCATTCTAAAATGTTCTCTTAGCATAGCCACTTTTTCCACATCAAAATCATCCAATGCAACGAATCGATCAAACTTAATGGATCTGTATTTATAGGCTATTCCTTTGGCAATATCACCATCATTCCATTTTTCAACATAAAACACTTCATCAATAGATTCCCATGGCCAATGTTCATTTTCTAAAGTTTTCATGGTTAGTAAATAAACATGATTGCCTTCAGCCTTACAAGATTTTAAAAAATCAACACCTTTATAATAGGTTGAAATACAGAGAAAATTTAAAGGTTGACCAGACATGTGCGTTAAATTAAAGATTTAATATAATTTGTGATTAATTGTACGCCATAACCACTCGCCCCTTTCATTTTTGAATACGCAGAATCTCCAAAAGAAACGCCAGCTATATCCAAATGCATCCAGTTTTTATGAGACTCCATAAAAGCTTCCAAAAATTTAGCGGCAGTAATAGCGCCTCCAATGGGCTTGCCACTAAAATTACGCAAATCAGCAATATCAGAATGTAAATCATCTTCAAAATCAGCAAATAAGGGTAATTGCCAAACACGTTCATTAACATCAAAACCTATATCTGACATTTTCTGAGCCATTTTTTTATTATTGGTGAACATGCCTGCAGCCGAATATCCCAAAGTTTGCACTACACTTCCCGTTAAGGTTGCCAAATCAATAACTTGGGCTGGCTTGAATTTTTTTATCATATAACTCAACCCGTCAGCCAATACCAATCGCCCTTCGGCATCTGTATCAATAATTTCAATGGTTTTCCCTGAATACGAATTGATAACATCCCCAGGGCGATAACTATTGCTGTCCACAGCATTTTCAGCCGAAGCAACCACACCAACGATATTGATATTCAGTTTCAATTTTGCAACTAACTCTACCACGCCTAAAACCACGGCGGCACCACCCATATCACTTTTCATATAGTGCAAATTGGTAGACGATTTAATTGACAGGCCACCCGTATCAAATGTGATACCTTTACCTACTAAACCAATATCCACCTTTCCACCTTTTTTGGGTAAATATTCAGTCACAATTACTACAGGTGGATTGACACTTCCTTGACCAACTGCAATAACAGCATCAAACTTTTGCATTTCAAGCTCCTTTTTATGAAGAACGGCACATTTATAGTTGTTGGTTTTTGCAGAATCTTCAGCCCATTTTCCAAGAAATTCAGGTGTTTTAAGATTTGCAGGTGCATCTACCAAGGCTTTAATCCGGTTGATAGTTTCACCTATAAGTTTGCCTTCTTTAAGTGCGTTTGAAATTGTATTAGGTGACGAGAAACTTATATTTAAGTTTTTCTGATCCTCTTTTTTTGATTTAAATTGACCTATCTCATAAGTAGCCATTTCTAAACCAACAACTGCTTTTTTAACTTGGTCTATAGTAAGATCATCCGCTAGAATTTGAATGGTCCCTTTCCAATATTTTTTCTGGTTGAAACATAATTTCCGGAACGCATCATCAATTTTTACTGCATCTTTTGGTTCTCCTAAACCCAACGCATAAATCCGGTTTCCATTACTACCATAATAAAGTTGAGATTCAGAAAAGGCACCTTCAAAATCGATTTTTTCCACCGAAACAAAAGTTTTCAATGTGTTTAAATTACCTTTACTGCAAAGAATAATTAGATCTGTTTTAGCGTCTAATTTCTGTATGTGTTTATATGTCATCATCTGTGGTTAAAAAATAGCCATTTAACGGCTTCTGGAAATTCTACTCTCCAATGTGTTTCGGAATGATTTCCAAATTCATTTATTGAGAAATGTAAATCAATATGATTGTTTTCTACCATCCGTTGCCTAATAATAGATTCTAGTTTTTGTGCATTTGGCAAATGATTATCACTTTCTTGACCTCCAGCATACAAATATATTTTAGATTCCTGCAAGGGTTTAAATGATTTTGTATGATTGAAAATAGTTTTAGATATCCATAAACTTGGTGAAAATATCATCATTTTCCCAAAAACACCAGGATTTGCCAAACCAGCATATAAGCTAATTAACCCACCCATTGAACTTCCACCAATTCCCGTATTCTCAAAATCTGTGAGGGTACGGTAATGAGTATTTATATATGGAATCAACTTTTCAATCATAAACTGTATATAAAAATTACCTTTCCCTTCTCCAAAACGCGGATGGTAATATGGTAAATATTCTTTGATACGTTCCTGTTCACCATGATCAATAGCAATAATTATAATATCACTCATGCCTTCTTCAGCTAATTTAGCTAAAGATTTGTCAATAGCCCAATCCCCATAAGGTGCCGTTGGGTTGAATAGATTCTGACCATCTTGAAGATACAAAACCGGGTATTTTTTTTCTGATAAGTAATAATCATAGGGCAATAATGCTGAAATTTTTCTTGTAGCATTAAGATGTGGTATTTCGTAGGCATCTTCAATTACCTCAATTATGGGTGCAAACTCCGTCACTGTCATTTAGTATTCTTTAAGAAAACGAAAATACATTTTTATGGATTTAAAATCCATATAATATTAATTATATATTAACAAAATCGTCATGTTTTTTATAAATGAACACGTATTTTTGTTACTAATTGGTGACCATTAATGAAATACAAATTTTCATTTAATTTTATCTATGTTTTACTTTAAATTAAATCATTAATTAATTTAAAATGGCTGACGATTAAAAGTTTATCAAATATAATAACCCAAAAAATGAAGCGTATTTTCATAATTTTCCTTATAACCTATTGTCATCATGTTCATTCTCAAAACCCTGTGATTGATAAACCTATTGAAATAAATATTTCAACTAAGTTTGGGCAATATGGATCTCTATATGAAAATATAAGTAATTATTCTCCAATGATTGCTGAATTTAATAAAGGCCAAAAGTGTGTTGTTTTGCAATATTTTGGAAATAATAACTATAAAATTGAATACAAAAATTGGATTGGGTTTGTAACTTCTGAATATTTAGTAATTAATAAAAAAATAAAGGGTGTTTTAAAAGCATATGAAGAAAATAAGAAACTTGGAAGCGATAAAAAAGAATTAAAAGATGAATTAAGAAAGCCTGTTGAGGACAATTCAAAAATTGAGGAAGGGAGACAGAATCAAATGGAACCCAAACTTGAAGCTGAGAAAGAACAAAAGAGAATAGTCGACAGCCTAAATTTAATAATTCAAAAATATGAAAAGGAAAAAGCGCAAAGGAGAATAACTGATAGTCTAAATCAACTAGCAAAATTAAGAACGCGTTGTGATTATCAGATCAATGAAATTGATGATTTCAACCATACGACGATTGTCAGGACCGAAAAATATCGCGTTAGCAATAATCTGGAAATTGAATTATACAAAAAAGGAAATAGTAAACAGGCGTTTTTCAGTAGTGCCAGTGAATTGGGATGTGTAAGTTATTTTAGCAACAACAGGTCTTCTGTGAAAATTACGTTAGAAAATAATGACATTGTTACTGTTTATCATTCATGGAATATGGATTGCGGGAATTTTAGCCTAAAAGGTGTTCTTACAAATGATGCTATATCAAAGCTTGAAAAATCACCCATTAAATCCATTAGGCTACAAGGAACGAAACAGTATCTTGAAATTGAAACCATAGAGTATAAAGAGTTCTTTATGGATAAACTGCACTGTTTGGATTAAATAACTATTGAGTGAATGCCGATGGTTTGATTTCGGTCTGAATGTGGCTAAAGCTACTCTGTGAAGCCTATCAATTCTCTAAAATTATCGGTATTGATAACTTTTATTTGTGAATAAGTTTCAATAAAACTTTTATGAATTTTTATTTTTGCTTTAGGATTCCATTTAAACCCGTAACCAAAAATCTTTCCTGATTTTTCTTCAACATAATCTATTTCCTGTTGCTGTTTGGTGCGCCAAAAGTATTGCCCGTTTCTTAGCTTACTATAACTTAATTTTTTTAGTCTTTCACTTATTAAAAAATTCTCCCAAATCGCACCCGTATCTGCCCTTGAGTTTAATGGAGTAAAGTTTCCGATGATTGCGTTCCTAACACCGGTATCATAGAAATAAATTTTTTGATTTGTTTTAATTTCAGTTCTCAAATTTCTGCTAAAGCTTGGTAATCTATAAATCACATAACTTTTACATAATAAATCAATATAGCTTTCAATGGTTCCCTTGTTAACGCCTATTAATCTAGACAGTTCATTATAACTTACTTCGTTACCTAATTGGAGTGCTAATGCTTTCAATAATTTTTCGAGAACATCAGGCTTTCTAATTCCACTAAAAGCAAGTATGTCTTTATATAAGTAACTATTCACCAATTGATTTAAAACTTCAATTTCATCTCCAGGATTATTAATAACATCCGGGTACATGCCATATAATAATCTTAACTCTAATTGTTGGGTGGATTTTACATATCCTATATTGTCTTCCAATTCTTTCCATGAGATTGGATATAATTTATATTCCCATTTTCTACCTGTCAAAGGTTCGTTGGTTTGGTTATTTAATTCAAAAGCTGATGAGCCACTCACAAACAGTTGAACCGATTTAAACTGATCGGTAATTATTTTTAAAGTTATTCCTATATTTTCAATTCGCTGAGCTTCATCAATAAAAACAATTTTATAGTCTCCTATGATGCTTTTTAATTGTTCTGTATTGGGATTTGTTAAAATATTTCTTACCGTGGGATCATCTCCATCCAGAAATATATAATCTTTATCCTTTAATACAGATTTTATTAATGTAGTCTTTCCAACTTGTCTTGGTCCAATTAGAATTATGGCCTTACCCGAGCTTATTTTTTCATTTAAAGTTGTAGATATGATTCTATTTATCATGACTTTCAGTTATTATAATAGCCAAAAGCGATGCTTTTTAGTTAATATATAAACCAAAAGTCAATTAATATTAAAATCTCTTCTCTGTTCATCTACATCAAAATAATCATGCATTCATTCTTGTTATCATCAGCAATTATTTTTGAAATTCATTTTTTGTTCATTTTTCAAACTAATAATTTCATTTCAAACCATCCATTCACAATAGATAGCGTATTGTTGAAAACTAAATTATTTTAATTTATTATACGATTTTTCAATCAAATTCATTAAATTTAATTACTCCCTATGCAACAATAATTAATTAGTAAATATTAAACGTATTTAATAATTAACCATGATTAAAAAAACCCTCCTGTTTACAAACAAATGTGCAATATCTACCTCCAATGAACAACTCGTGGTTTCTTCTGAAAACAGAAATACAACAATACCAATTGAAGATATTGGATATGTTGTAATAGACCATAATGAAACATACATTAGTATTCCCGCACTTAATCAATTAATCCATAATAATTGTGCTGTTATTATCTGCGACAGTAAGCATCTTCCAAATGGTATGCTATTAAACCTAAATAGTCATAATATTCAACAGGAAATATTTAAATACCAAATACAAGCTAGTGCTCCATTAAAAAAGCAACTATGGCAACAAACAATTATAGAAAAAATTAAAAACCAAGGAATATTATTAGAAAAAGTAACAAATAAAAAAAACAACCACGAATTTTTAGCTAATAAAGTTTTAAGCGGTGACACCAGCAATATGGAGGCTGTTGCGGCTAAATTTTATTGGAAATCATTTTTCGAAATTGAATTTAAAAGAGAACGTTTTGGTAATTATCCAAACAATTTTTTAAATTATGGCTATGCCATTTTAAGGGCTGCAACTGCAAGGGCTTTGTCAGGTAGCGGATTACTTAACACGTTAGGAATTCACCATAAAAGTAAATACAATGCTTTTGCTTTAGCTGATGATATTATGGAACCCTTTAGACCATTAGTGGATGAGGCAGTTTATCTCATAATGCAACATTATGATGAGCAAGAATTGAACACCGAAATAAAATCCATTTTACTGGAAACACTCACCAGAACCGTATATTTTAAAGATAAAAAAAGCCCTTTAATGGTTGCTCTTCAAAAAACAGCGAGCTCCCTACAACAATGCTATAGTGGCAAACGCAAAAAAATCAAATATCCATCATTATGGAACTAAATGGATATAGAATTATGTGGTTATTTGTTTTTTTTGATTTACCTACGGACACCGCCAAAGACCGTAAGAATGCTGCGGGTTTTAGGAAAAACATTATGAAAGATGGTTTTACCATGATGCAATACTCTGTCTATATGCGCCATTGTGCCAGTAGCGAAAGTGCCGATGCACATGAAAAACGTATAAAAAAATTACTTCCTCCATTTGGGAAAGTCAGTATTTTAAGAATAACCGATAAACAATTTGGGAATATCATGAATTTTTGGGGGCGAGCAGAAGTACCCAAAGAACCACAACCAACACAATTAGAGTTGTTTTAAATTAAAAAAATGCTTCAATCTTGCCTTATCACTGCAAAAAAGAAGCATTTTTTTAAACGATATTTTACTTTAAAACCGTGATAATTAGAAGTTAACAAACCAACTAATATCGTGTTTTCTAATCTTTAATCAAACCACAACTATCGCTGCAAAATAATTAGCTAAATCCAAAATATCGTGTTTTCTAATCTTTAATCAAACCACAACCAAACAAAGAACTAACCCCCGAAATGGCAGAATATCGTGTTTTCTAATCTTTAATCAAACCACAACTGATTCTGGTTTTTCTATTAAAGAGTTGTAAATATCGTGTTTTCTAATCTTTAATCAAACCACAACAACAGGTGATTCTAAATTTGTTACGCAACAATATCGTGTTTTCTAATCTTTAATCAAACCACAACATTAAGTTCATACTCATATTCATTTGTACCAATATCGTGTTTTCTAATCTTTAATCAAACCACAACATAATAAAGACCAGGAATCGTATACTTCCAATATCGTGTTTTCTAATCTTTAATCAAACCACAACGCGCAGCAGAGGGATGTTGTTGACTATACAATATCGTGTTTTCTAATCTTTAATCAAACCACAACGTTATGTACCAATATTTGGCATACCCCCTGAATATCGTGTTTTCTAATCTTTAATCAAACCACAACAGCTCATGCTTCGCCAAAATTTTCTTCCTAATATCGTGTTTTCTAATCTTTAATCAAACCACAACAATCTTACTTTTAATGGTGTTATAGTCTTTAATATCGTGTTTTCTAATCTTTAATCAAACCACAACCAAAGCCTTATGCTGTGGAGTGATTGTAATAATATCGTGTTTTCTAATCTTTAATCAAACCACAACGATTGTTTAATCTTTGATACAAAGATTTACAATATCGTGTTTTCTAATCTTTAATCAAACCACAACGCCATCTCCACCATGACTTATAGCATCACCAATATCGTGTTTTCTAATCTTTAATCAAACCACAACGGAAGCGCTACTGCTTTAACTAGCGATAAGAATATCGTGTTTTCTAATCTTTAATCAAACCACAACCATCTTGGTTTTCATAACTAATTGGCTTCGAATATCGTGTTTTCTAATCTTTAATCAAACCACAACGCTGCCAGAGACCTTAGAGTATCGACAACAAATATCGTGTTTTCTAATCTTTAATCAAACCACAACCATTTAGTTTCTTTTGATCTTCTTCTTCTTAATATCGTGTTTTCTAATCTTTAATCAAACCACAACAATTATGAATATAGAAGTAACAAAAGAAACAATATCGTGTTTTCTAATCTTTAATCAAACCACAACATTGTTTTCTTGAATAAATAAACCTATTCTAATATCGTGTTTTCTAATCTTTAATCAAACCACAACAGGGCAGCGACACAGGTTTTTTTGGATGAAAATATCGTGTTTTCTAATCTTTAATCAAACCACAACATTGCAGGGGTTTATAATGCAAACACTTCAAATATCGTGTTTTCTAATCTTTAATCAAACCACAACATTTAAACATTTGTGTTTAATTTCCAGATCAATATCGTGTTTTCTAATCTTTAATCAAACCACAACGGTGGAATATTGGGTTCGGTGAATGGTTTAAATATCGTGTTTTCTAATCTTTAATCAAACCACAACTCTCCGATTACTCCAAAGCAAATCGAGACGAATATCGTGTTTTCTAATCTTTAATCAAACCACAACTCTAAAATAATTGTAAGAGCAAGATACAATAATATCGTGTTTTCTAATCTTTAATCAAACCACAACGGAAAGTAGTTTTTTAATTGTTGGTAACGCAATATCGTGTTTTCTAATCTTTAATCAAACCACAACAGGAAAGCCATGAAAATGGAAAAATAAATAAATATCGTGTTTTCTAATCTTTAATTGCAAAAAACGGTCAAAGTTAACCACCTTCAGCGGATTAAAGTGAGCACAGCTATAATTATTATAATTCCTTTTATAGCATAGGCTGAAATGATTTTTTAAGTGGCTCAAAATTTTCCGTTTTCAGTGGTTAACTTTGACCGTCCTATCCACCTACCAACATTTGACATCATGAAATGGCTTTACCGTACATGCTGTATGGTACGGTAAAATGCTTAACAGAGTTTTACATCATTGAGCAATATCTTAAGCGAAGTTTCTGCTTCTGGCACTTTGAGGTATTTATAAGATTCATTCACCAAAAGTTGGAGTGCGCCTTTGTAGCAGGCTTTTACATAGGATAATGTTCATCCTCATATTTTTCGATAACGAGTGCCAACAAATCCAACTCATCGCCTTCAAGAGTACCGTGTTTAGCATCGAAAATTTCGTGCATAAATTTTAGATATGTCTGGTACTGCTTTTCGTTTTTTATAATTGAAATATCCATGGTATTTATAATTTATAGATTTTCTATATCTAATTTGTCATATTCTTTGTGAGTGCCTAAAAAAGGACAAAAACTAAATGTTTTTCATTCTCATAATCAATCCTCCGAAAGGCTAAAGCATGTAATTGGTAAGATATCCATATTATAAAGAACCTTTTGCTTCTACCAAATCTAAAGAATTTAATGATAATGTCCTAATCAAAAACTATCTACTTCTTTTATATAGCACCATTCTATCTTTTGTCACTAAAATTGATTTGCTGACGAAAAATAGTTTTGTATCTTTGTGTAAAATTATTTGAACATCAATACTAAAAAGCTACATATAAAAGACCTCAAAAAGCGTTTTAAAGAGATTTCTCCAATTTCGTTAGATGATATAGTATCGTTTTATAGAACGTTTGAAGAAAGCGTTAAAAAAACGACTGTTAAATGGCGTGTTTACGCTTTGGTCGATAGAGGTGTTATCCAAAGGATAGGCAGGGGAAAATACAGTTTGGGCAAACAAAAAGAATTTACGCCAGTTATTTCCAGTGAGAATAGAACACTATATTCAATCCTAAAAGAAGAATACCCTTTTTTGGATATTTCCATTTGGACCACGCAATGGGTGGCACAATGGATGCTCCATATTCCCGGAACGTATGAAACTATAATTGAAGTGGAAAAGGGCTCAGAGGAAAGCGTGTTTTATTTTTTATCGGATATAAGGAATAATGTTTTTTTAAATCCCCCAAAAGATATTTTAAACAAGTATGCGAAAACCGAAAAACCAATAATCATCATTAAAAACTTGGTTACCTGTTCACCTCTTCAAGAAGTAGACAGTGTACAGATACCCAGTATTGAAAAGATATTGGTTGACTTGATTGTTGATAACGAACTATTATCTGCTTACCAAGGTCGGGATTTAACAAGTATTATTGAAAATGCTTTTGAATACAATACCATTAATATGGATACACTATTGCGTTATGCCGGGAGAAGAAGAAAGAGAACTATGGTAGCGGATTTAATAAATGATAAGCGATAAGTAATGATCCTGGACAAAAGCATACAACCCGATTGGATTTACAGTAAGACATCTGAATTCCATGCAGACCCAATTATTGTTGAAAAAGTGGTACGGGCATTAATTCTGCTCGAATCATTGCAAATATCCAAGCTTGATTTTATATTCAAAGGCGGTACTTCATTAATGTTAATGATACAGGAACCGAGAAGATTTTCAATCGACATTGATATAATCGTTGAAAACAAAGCACAAAAAATTGGAGAAATACTTGACAAGGTTGTGGCATCCACGGATTTTATTGGATGGGAAGAACATAAAAGAAAAGCCAAATCTACTATTGAAAAAGCCCATTTTAAGTTGTTTTATAACCCTGTGTCAGCGCAAGAGGGCGATGTAAATAATATTCTTTTGGATGTGGTCTTTGGAGATAATCCGTATGTAGAAACAAAAGAAACCGAGGTCTCGCATTTTCTTGTATCGGAAAAAGGAAACCCCGTTAAAGTTATTACACCAACGCTTGCAGCTATTTTAGGAGATAAACTAACAGCTTACGGACCAAATACAACTGGCGTTTCCTTAACTAAACCCAAAGAGGTTTTAAAGCAAATTTATGATATAGCCAGTATTTTTGATAGGGTTCCATCATTGGAAGGCGTTAGGGAAAACTTCATCAAAGTTGCCAAAGGGGAACTTGCATATAAGGGATTTGAATCAAACAATTTTCAAGTTATAATTGATGATATTATTGCTACTTCTTATAATTTCTGTACCTATGGCAGAGTGAACAAAAGTGCTTTTAGAACAATCCAACTAGGCGTTGGCCAGTTATCAGGTTTTATATATGGCGAAAAATTTAGAGAGCCACAGGCTCAAATTGCAGTTGCAAAAGCATCCTATATTGTAAAACAGATTACAAGAAATGAAGTTGGTATTGTTAGATTTGATAAAACAGAAGATATGAAATCGTGGGTTATTACGGACCACAACTACTCAGCATTGAACAAACTAAAAAAGCATAATTTAGAAGCGTTCCACTATTGGTATAAAACTTTAGAAGGATAATTCACTTTGGCACATGAATTAGGTCACGTACTACCTCGTCAAATGGAACACGTCCGCAGTACTTCTATTGGAGTTCGGGTCGTATTTCCTGTAGCTTTCTTTGAGGCAATAAAACGGAATCAAGAACTTTTAATCACATAATTTAAAAAATCATGGATTATCCTATTAGGGTTCACTTAAACTTAAAACAAAAAGCCCTTAAACTACTTTGATAAGAGTGACGGTAAAAAATGGAAAGGGAGAAAAAGAAAAAAAATGGACAACTGAAACGGCGTGTGTTGACAAATCCTATATCTAATTATATATGTAAATGTATATATGATTAGATAAATATATATCTATATAACCGCATTAAAACTGTAACAGAACAGCAAGAAAACAAATTAAACCAACAAAATATTAACCTCTTCTTCTTTCTCCCTTTCCACAAAAAGCACCCGTTAGGGTGGTATATTAAAAGTAGGGCGCATTAATCCGAAGCATAAAAGCAGCCCACAACAAGATTAGAAAACTAAATCAAGGCTATAAAGATTGTGAGTTCAATAGGTTTTTATCTTGGGTTTTGAATTTGTAGCTTTCTCAATTTTTTCTTCAGAAAGATTCATATTAAGGTCTAAACTTATCTAGGTTATCCCGCTTTCTATATTAAGAATCCCATCCATTTTATAAAAATCCAGATTCAATATTTTTTTGGTTGGTCACAAACTTTCTGTAATGCAAGAAAGTTCCTTTAATAGATTGCTCTTTATCAATTTGTATTCCGATAAACCAATCAATGTGCTTATTGGGGTTGGCGGGGGGAGAAATAAAGTCTAAGGGAACTTTTTTCTAAGTTTCCTTAGTCTTTATGAGCGGTCTTGGGTAGGTCTGTGGAATGGAGGTAAAAGGTCCGGGATGAAACTGAGCGAAGCGAAGTCATCCCAGAGCTTGAAACCGTAATGGAGCAGACTTACCAAAAGACTTGGAAAAACCCAGAAGAAGTCCAAACCTTTATTTAAAAAAATAATCGCTGACAGGATTTACAGTAGAGCTCACATACAATCTGAATATGTGAATCGAGAAAATAGAGATTTAGAAACTCCTATCCACATTACCTCTTAAATATCATTGTCCGTACTATGAAGACAACAGGCATGGTTTAAAGTGCTACAAATTTGAACTCCAACATTTGTCAAATGAATTCTTAAACACCTCTAAATAAATAATCAGTGATAAAATATTAAATGCCTTGGTGGATAGATTATCCGTTGAATACCTTGAAGCTGTTCTCGCTGAAAAGAAAACTAAGGTATTTCCTGATTACAAACTTAAACCAATGATCGAAGAACAACATCCAAAGGAACATTGCAATCATAAAATAATATAAAATAAAGTAACAAAAAAAAATGTCGGGAATATGTCGAAGTTTAAAATCAAAAAACCCTTGAAAATCAATCGATTAACAAGGGTTTTAGTACTGAAGACGGGACTTGAACCCGTACGTCCTAATGGA
>TARA_R110002050_G_scaffold4736_9_pt1 | contig 18407 bp, 13 predicted proteins | sample TARA_R110002050 | Tara Oceans TARA_R110002050 (sample SAMEA4396988) | marine metagenome | biome: Polar Biome; feature: [DCM] deep chlorophyll maximum layer (ENVO:01000326); material: water (ENVO:00002006), including particulate matter (ENVO:01000060) such as... | depth 25 m
CATATCGAAATAGAAAAAAAGCAAGAAGGATTTTTGGCTAAAGTGCTAACCAAGCTTACAGCAAAACCTTCAAAATATATTGCCACGATGCTTATTGGTAATAATATAGCACTGGTTATTTATGGGTTTTTTATGGGTGATGTGTTAGTGCAATGGTTTCAATCTTTGTTGCCAGTCAATTCAACGTTTGTAACCTATTTGCTTACAGATTTAAGCTTGTTAACCCAAACTATTATATCAACACTTATTATTTTAATTACGGCTGAATTTCTGCCTAAAGTATTTTTTCAAGTTTATTCAAACACGTTATTAAAAGTATTGGCTATTCCAGCGTACTTTTTTTATTTGATTTTTACATTTATAGCAGATTTTGTTATTTGGATTTCAGATATGATATTAAGACAATTTTTTAAAACTGAAGGGGATCAAATACAATTAGCATTTACCAAAGTTGAATTGGGTAATTATATTAGTGAGCAAATGGAATCTGTAGAAGCTCATGAGAATGTTGATTCAGAAATTCAAATTTTTCAAAATGCATTAGAATTTTCTGAGGTAAAGGCTCGAGAAGTGATGGTGCCTAGAACAGAAATTATAGCTGTAGAACTCAATAATTCTATTAAAACGTTAAACGCCTTGTTTACAGAGTCTGGTTGTACTAAAATTATAGTTTATAATGACACCATTGATGATATTTTAGGATATGTTCACTCCTTTGAGCTATTTAAAAAACCTAAGGATATAAAATCTATTATTCTTCCTGTTGAATTTGTACCTGAAACGGTTTTAATTAAAGACGTACTAAATGTGCTTATTAAAAAGCGTAAAAGTATTGCTGTTGTTTTAGATGAATACGGAGGAACGTCTGGTATTATGACAGTTGAAGACATTGTAGAAGAATTATTTGGCGAAATAGAAGATGAACACGATACCATTGATTTAATTGAGGAACGATTAGATAACGAGAATTTTAGATTTTCAGCTCGTTTAGAAGTCGATTATATTAATGAAACCTATAAAATTAATTTGCCTGAAGGAGAAAATTATGAAACATTAGGAGGGCTAATTGTAAATCATACAGAGGAGATTCCTATGCAAAATGATGTGGTTGTTATTGATATGTTTCAGTTCACAATTTTAGAAGTTTCAAACACTAAAATTGATATGGTAGAACTGAAGCTTTTAAAAGAAGATTAAATTAGCCTAGTTAATGTAATTAAAGCATCTTTCTGCTTTTATTATTAAATAGAAAATGGTATTTTCGCGCACAATATTTTTGATACTATAAAAAATAACAAACTTAACAAGATAATGACCCGTAAAAAGGTTTTATAATAATTTAACTTACAAATGGCAATTTTAAATAAAATAAGACAGCGTTCTCTTTTTCTAATAATAATTATAGCTCTTGCACTATTCTCTTTTGTTTTAGGCGGTTTAATTAAAAACGGAAATTCACTTTCGGCTAAAGACCAAAACACGGTAGGAACAGTTAATGGTAAGGAAATTACTAGAACAGCTTTTTTAGAAAAGGTGGAAGTGGCACAAAAACAAGCGGGTGCTAGCGCAACCAATACTCAAATAATGAATAGAGTTTGGGATCAAGAAGTTAGACAAGCGGTGTTGCAAACTCAATTTGATGAACTTGGAATTTCTGTAGAGAAGGATCAAATGCGAGACTTATTGAAAAAAGCATTAGCTACAACCCCTCAGTTTTTAAATGAAGCTGGTTTGTTTGATGAGAATAAGTTAAATGAATACATTATAAACTTAAAAGAAACATCGCCTCAAGCGTATCAAGATTGGATTAATTATGAAGAATCATTAGCCGAAAATGCCTTACAACAAAATTATTTTAATTTAGTTAAAGCAGGATTAACCGGCACACTTGAAGAAGGTAAATTCGAGCATCAGTTAGAAGGAAATAAAGTTGATATTAAATTTGTTCAAATTCCATTCTCATCAATTGCAGATAGTACAATTACAGTAACCAAATCAGATATTTCAAGTTATATTGATAAACATAAAAAACAATATCAAGTTGATGCTTCAAGAGATGTAAACTATGTTGAGTTTAAAGAGGTTGCTACTGTTGAAGATGAGAACGACATTAAAGCATCTTTAACAAATCTTTTAAAAGATCAAGAGGTTTATAACGAGACCACTAAAGCAACAGATACCATAACTGGATTCTTAAAGACAAAAAATAACGAAGACTTTGTTAATTCAAATTCAGATATAAAATTTGATAGTCGATTTTTGTTTAAATCTTCAATTCCTAAAGCGGTTTCTGATAGTATTTTTAACTTAAGCGTTGGTGAGGTTTATGGACCATACAAAGACAATGGATATTTTAAAATTTCTAAGTTAGTAGCGGTAAAACAAATTCCAGATTCAGCAAAAGTAAGACACATTCTAATTCCATTTGTTGGAGCTAGAGCTGCTGCGCAAGATGTTACTAGAACAGATGCAGAAGCAAAACAATTAGCCGATAGTATCTTAGCAGTCGTGAAATCAAATAAATCAAAATTTCCTGATTTAGTAAAAGAATTTTCATCAGATCAAGGAAGTTTGGATAAAGAAGGTCGATATGATTGGCATCCATACAATTCTATGGTTCCTGAGTTTAATGATTTTGAATTTGAAGGAAAGGTAGGAGATATAGGTGTGGTTAAAACAATTTTTGGTTATCACGTTATCGAGATTGAAGGTCAAAAAGATAAAGAAAAAGCAGTGCAGGTTGCGACTATAGCAAGAAAGATAGAGCCTTCACAAGCTACTATAGACAAAGTATTTAGAGATGCTTCTAATTTTGAGATTTCGTTAGAAAAGAAAGATTTTCAAGAATTAGCAAAAGAAAATAAATACACTGTTCGTCCAGTTAATGGTATTAAAGTGTTAGATGAGAATATACCAGGAATTGGAAATCAAAGACCTATTGTAAGATGGGCATTTGATGAAGAATCTGAAGTAGGAGACATCAAACGTTTCGATATTCCTTCAGGATATGCAATTGTTCAGTTGGCTGCAAAACATAAAGAAGGTTTAATGAGTGTTGAAGAAGCAACTATAACAGCGATGCCTGCTATTCGAAAAGAAAAGAAAATTCAACTTATTAGAGATAGAGTTACTGCCAAAACTTTAGATGATTTGGCTGCAGCTGAAAAGACTACGGTTAGAACTGCCTCTGCAATTAATATGATGAACCCTACCATTTCGGGAGCGGGAAGAGAGCCTATGGTTGTTGGAGCTGCTTTTGGTTTGAAAGAAGGTGAAACATCAAAATTAATTGATGGCAATAATGGAGTTTATATGATCCAAGTTGAAAAAGTAACACCAGCTGTAAAATTAGATAACTATCAAGCATTTGCTAATCAAGTAGAAAAGAAAAAAATGAGTGTAGTTAACTCGAAACTTTATAATGCTTTAAAAGAAGCGGCTGATATAGAGGATAATAGAGTTAAAACAAAAATTGAGTAAAGAGAAATCTAGTATATTATAAAAAAGGCCTCGTAAAAACGAGGCTTTTTTATTAGTTTATTTTTTATAAAATCATCTCTTTGTAGGGTATTATTGTATGATAGCCTTTAGCTTCAAAATAGGGCTTAGGATGCTCTTTTGATGTAACCATAATAAAGTCTCCTCCCCAAGCTCCTAAACTTTTTATAGAGCCTTTGAAATCACTAAATAACAATTCTTTAATGGGTTTTTGTTTAATTGTTTTTGAAATAATTACTTCGTGACGCTCTACAAGTTCGTTAAATGTGGTTAACGATTTACAAGTAATCATGTTTAATGTGATGTCGCTTATTTCTGAAATTAAGCTCTTAGATTGTCCTTGGTTTGATTTGTACATCGCGATACCATCCCGACTATTTTGCTTTTTATTAAGATATATATAGTATATGTGTTCTTTGAAAGACGGATTAAAATCAATCAATTTAACAAGAGGTTTGTCTTCAATTAATTGATAACTTATAGGTTGGTTATGTTGAGCGCAAGCAATATCATAACCACTACCACCAAATGTTTTATTTAGTAGGGTGAAGGCATTTATATGTGCCCATGAAGCAATGTTATTTATTAATGTGGATGATGTGCCTAATCCCCAGTTTTTTTCAAAATCTAAACGGGTTGTAATCTTGTAGCCAGAATTTGAATTTAGAAAATCGGGATTAAGTTGTTTGGCAGCACGTAATATTTGAATAAGTCTTTTAGAGGTTTCATCATTACTATGTGTCTGTGATGAATCTATTTTTTCTAATTCAAATTCATTTTCAAACCAGACTAATCCACGATTATCAAAACTTGTCCAAATAAACTTTGGTTCACTAATCAATTCTACCTGTAACCACTGTCCGAATTTGGTGGGAACAGCGAGTGATACGGCGCCATCAAGAACCACGTATTCACCTGAAAGTAATAATTTACCGTTACTATAATATTTTTCCACGTTTATTTATTGGCTCTTAAGTTTTTTAATGCCTCTACAACTGCACTATGGCTAACTGTATGGGTTTTAAAATAGTCTATAATGACTGCCTTTTCATGATCATTGGCACCAAACTGATTAAGAATATTCATGAGATGCATTTTCATATGACCTTTTTGAATACCTGTAGTTGTAAGCGACCGTATCGCAGCAAAATTTTGAGCTAATCCAGCAACAGCAACAATTTGCATGAGTTCTTTTGCAGATGGATTATAAAGTAACTCCAAAGCTAATTTAACTAAAGGATGTAAGCCAGTAAGACCACCAACAGTTCCAAGAGCCAATGGAATTTCCATCCAGAACGTAAAGACGCCATCTTCAACTTTAGCATGTGTTAAGCTGCTGTATCTTCCGTTTCGTGAGGCATAAGCATGGATGCCGGCTTCAACGGCTCTAAAATCGTTCCCAGTAGCCAAAACAACAGCATCAATGCCATTCATAATACCTTTATTATGGGTGACGGCACGATAAGGTTCTACTTCAGCGATATTGACAGCTTGTATAAATTTTGAGGCGAACTCTTCAGCCGAAATTGTGTTGTCTTCATTTAAATCTTCAACCTTACAACTTACTTCGGCCCGGACTAGACAATCCGGTACATAGTTAGATAAGATACTCATCACTATCTGAATGTCCTTTTCTTCTTCAGAAAACGCATCAAAAATCAAGGCTTCACTTTTAAAAGTTTTGGCAAATTGCTCTAAGCACGAGTTTATAAAATTAGCCCCCATAGCATTAAGGGTTTCAAAAGAAGCATGCAATTGATAATAACCTTTAATGTCATTGGTTTTATCTCTTAATTCAATATCTAAAATGCCGCCGCCACGCTGTTCCATGTTTTTAGTAATGGGCTTCGCATCTTTAAAAAGCAGTGGTTTTAAATAGCTAAAAAAGGATTCCAATGTTTTTTTGTTGCCATGATACATAAAGTGTACCTGACCTATTTTTGTTGTTGAAATAACCTTGGTTTTAAATCCGCCTCTATCTAACCAAAATTTAGCTGATTTACTAGCTGCCGCCACCACAGAACTTTCCTCAATGGCCATGGGAATGGTATATAGTTTTCCGTTGATTAAAAAATTTGGAGCAACTCCTAATGGTAAATAATAATTTGAAATTGTATTTTCAATAAACTCATCATGTAGTTGTTGAATTTTTTCATCAATATGCCAGTATTGTTCTAAAATACGTTTAGCTTCGTCGGCATTAGAAAAATAGGTATTGACAATCCAATCTATTTTTTTTGATTTAGAAAGTTTGGAAAAACCTGATATTGATTCACTCATTAAATGGTCATTTTAAAAAACAAAGATACTATAAGTTGTTTTTAAATAAATCAAATGGGGTTTTATGTTAAAAACAAAATATATTTAACTGTTAATAATTAGTGTTTTTTGCGGTTTTTTAGTAAACTTGGAAAGTTTTATTAAAACGGCAATGAAATATTGAAATTTGAAAGATTACTATAATGTCTTTTTAAAAACTCAAAAAGTTAAGTAGTCTAGTTAGAAGTTTTATATTCGACTGTAAATCAAAGTATAACTTAAAATTTATATATGGCAAGCACAACATTACAACCACACCAAAAGGAACTTTTTGGACATCCAGTAGGATTATATATATTATTTTTTACCGAGATGTGGGAACGATTTTCGTATTATGGAATGCGAGCCATACTCGTTTTATATTTAGTTCAAGCAACATCAGATAAAAATGCAGGATTAGGCTGGAGTAATGGAGAAGCTTTAGCATTATATGGTTGGTATACGATGTTTGTATATGTAGCTTCAATTCCGGGAGGATGGATTGCTGATAAATTTTTAGGCCAAAAAAAGTCTGTTCTGTATGGAGGGTTACTTCTTGTAGCGGGTCATAGTATTCTGGCAGTTGAGCAAATGTGGGCCTTTTATACCGGTCTCGCTCTTATTATCTTAGGAGTTGGTTTGTTGAAACCTAACATCTCTACAATGGTAGGTGGATTGTATAAACAAGGAGATATTAGAAGAGATAAAGGATTTACAATATTTTATATTGGTATTAATGTTGGAGCTTTTCTAGCAGGTATAATTGTAGGTTACGTAGGAGAAGTTCATGGTTGGCATTACGGTTTTGGTCTTGCTGGTATAGGAATGGCATTAGGATTATTTCAATTTGTACTTGGACAAAAATATTTAAAACAAGTTGGTAATTATTTAGGAGAGTCTAATGATGAAGACGAAAAGGAAAGCATGAACAAGCCACTAACTAAAGTTGAAAAAGATAGGGTAGTAGTTTTATTTATCTCTTTTTTATTAGTTATTGTGTTTTGGGGAGCCTTCGAGCAGGCTGGAGGATTAATGAATATTTATACATCAGAGAAAACAAATAGAATGTTAATGGGATGGGAAGTGCCAGCTTCATGGTTTCAATCTCTAAATTCTATGTTTATTATACTTTTAGGAACTTTAGTAGCCTCTTATTGGGCAAAGCGTAAGCTTAAAGGAAAGGAAGCATCATCCCTATTTAAAATGATTATAGGTTTAATTATAATGGGTACTGGTTTCTTTTTTATGACAGCTGCGGCTGCTCAGTATCAAGCAGTAGGATCATCAGCTATGTATTGGTTAGTGTTGGCTTATTTATTTCACACCGTTGGAGAGTTATGTCTTTCTCCAGTAGCATTATCTTATATTACAAAATTAGCTCCTGTAAAATATGCGTCATTAATGATGGGAATATATTTTGCAATGACTGGTTTTGGAAATAAGCTAGCTGGATTATTGGGCGAAGCGTCAGAAAATTTAGGAGAGTATACCATTTTTACTGGAATAGCTGTTTTTTGTATTTTATTTGGAGGTTTGGTTCTGTTGTTCCGTAAAAAATTAGAAGTGCTTACTCATGGTGCCGAAGATAATGAGCATGAGATGCACTCAAATTGAATACGTAGTGTTGAATTAGCAGAAAATTAATTATAATATTTTAAATAAATGAGTAGTACTATAAAATACAGGTTTGAAGGTTCAGAAATGAACAATAAATTACTAATGGGGCATCCATCAGGATTGTTTATTTTGTTTTTTACAGAAATGTGGGAACGTTTTTCTTATTATGGAATGCGGGCCATTTTAGTGCTATTTTTAACGTCTGCATTGATTGATGGTGGATGGGCTTGGTCCAGAGAGGATGCCTTAGGACTTTATGGAACCTATACCATGCTCGTTTATTTTTCACCTATTTTAGGAGGATTTTTAGCAGATAAATTTTTGGGTTATAGAAGAGCTGTAGCCATTGGTGCATTTATAATGACACTCGGACATGCGTCTATGGCTTTAGATACACCTTGGAGTTTGTATTTAGGGATAGGCTTTCTAGTTGCGGGTAATGGTTTGTTTAAGCCAAATATTACTTCAATTATTAACGGGCTTTATAAAAATGCTCAAGATAAAAAAGATGGAGCCTTTACTATATTTTATATGGGCGTAAATGCAGGTGCCTTTTTAGGTATTTTACTTTGCGGTTATATTGGTGAAACTGTTGGCTGGCATTATGGTTTTGGTTTAGCAGGTGTCTTCATGTTTTTGGGGATGTTACAATTTTGGTTTGCACAAGGTATTTTTGGAAGAATAGGATTATCTCCTTCAAAAACAATAGAATTTGATGATGCTATTGAAAATCAGGGTAATAAGAATGAAGAGAAGGAAATAGAAGTTCCACATAAAATACAAAGAGATCGATATATTGTTGTTGCTATTTTAGCATTTTTTACTATTTTTTTCTGGGCTGCTTTTGAACAAGCAGGTGGATCCATGACGATTTTCGCAAACGACTATACTAACAGATTATTAGAAGGAAACTCCGCTAATATTTTTAGAGTAGCTAACACCTTACTAACGGTTGTGCCGTTACTCATAATAACTTACGTACTTTGGCAATTATTTTTAATTACATTTAGTAAATATGCGCTATCTAATATATTTTTAGGAACTAGTTTCGTTATTATTTGGGCTATTGTTATTTGGATGCTTAAAAATCAATTTGCAGAAGTTAAAACAGAAGTTCCAGCTTCATGGTTTTCAATTTTAAATTCATTTTATATTATCGCTTTTGCACCGTTAATTTCTAAAATATGGGAAAGTAAATATAATCCTCCTGCAACTGTAAAATTTGGAATAGGATTAATCTTATTAGGGTTTGGTTTTGCGGTATTAGCTTATGGGTCAACTGGAATTCCCCAAGGAGCTCAAACTGCTTCAGTAAGTATTGTTTGGCTAATACTTGCTTATTTATTGCATACTTTAGGAGAATTGTCATTGTCTCCAGTAGGTCTTTCGTATGTAAGTAAATTAGTTCCGGCGGCTAAAATAGGTCTGATGTTTGGACTTTGGTATATTGCTGTAGGACTTGGTAATAAAGCTGCAGGAACAATGGGCGGATTGATAGATAAGATTACAGCCGCATATGATTTAACGACATTCTTTTTAATTTTTACAATCGTTCCAATAATAGCAGGACTAATTGTAATAGCCTTAACTCCAATCATGAATAAATTAATGCACGGTGTCCGTTAATCGAAAAATAAGTTAAAAAATACTCAAAATGCTCCAATCTTGGAGCATTTTTTGTAAGTTCGGCACCAGTTTTGCGACAAACATATCATGAAAAAAATATCACTTATATTAGTTTTAACTGTATTAACATCAGTTACAAGTATTGCTCAGGAAATTAATTGGGTAAGTTTTGATGAAGCTTTAGCGCTTCAAAAGAAAACTCCAAAAAAAATTATGATGGATGTACATACCAATTGGTGTGGACCGTGTAAAATGCTTGATAAAAATACCTTTCATAATAAAGATGTGGTTGATTATGTGAATAAAAATTATTACGCGGTTAAGTTTAATGGAGAAGGTAATGAAACCATCAACTACAAAGGTCAAACATTTTCAAACCCTAATTACAATCCAGAATTAGCCAACAAGCGTAATTCTGCGCATCAATTAGCGAGTTATCTTCAAATTAGCGCGTATCCAACTATTGTGTTTTTTGACGAAAATGGAGATGTTATTGCCCCTATACGTGGATATCAAAAACCAACGCAACTGGAGTTGTATTTAAAAATGTTTAAAAACGATGACCATAAAGCAATAGACACTCAAGAAAAATTTAATACGTATTATTCTAACTTTAAACCAGAATTTAAAGATTAAATAAATATAATTAGTAATCAATAATAAAAGCTCCCTTTTCACTTGTTCCGTGAAAAGGGATTTTTGATTTAAGACAGGTTGACTTCCATCGTTGTACATATGATTTATAATTACTGCCATCAGCAATAATGTATGATGGATGTATAGAGTCTATCAAACGTTTTAAATTAATTTTTGGCGAGTCTTTAAGGAGAATATAATCAGGTTTAAATGATTTTGTATTATAAACATTTAAACTATCAACGATTAGAAGCTTCTTTTTTCCTAAAATGTAAACTGAATGTAGTGTGTCTTTTTGGATGTTTTTAATGTGGTTTTTAACCACGTAATCTGCAACAATGCTTGTGTTTAAACGTGTAATACTATCTAAGTTATTAGCAACAATAATCGTGTTTTTATGAACCTGTCCTAACAGACTAAACCTGCTTTTGTGGAATACCAAAAATTGATTTTCAGGACTATTTAAAGTTGTATAGATGAATGCTAGTTGAAACAGTATAACGCTAACGCATAGAGCGATGAGTCTTCTGTAGTTCTTTTCAAATAGAAATCTAACTAATGTGATAATGAGGATATAAGCCAGAATTACATATAAAAAACTAAAAGATATATTTTTAAATATAAATTCTTCTTTATGAGCAATCCAAGCAATAATGCTATTCATTAAATCTATAACGCTTCCAAAAAAAGTTGCTAAAAATGTTGGTAGACTATGTAAAACTGCTAAAATAATGACGAGAATTCCAAGACCTAAAATAAAACCTAAAACGGGTATGATGATTAAATTTGACAGAAAGAACAATCCAGGAAACTGATGAAAATAGTATAAGCTAATAGGTATTATTCCAAATTGAGCAGACAACGTAATAGTAAATGTGTGCCAATAGGTTCTAGTTAGCCAATATTTTGGTCGCCAAAGTTTATATAAAAAAGGGTCAATACTCACAATAGCAAATACAGCCAAATAACTTAGCTGAAAACCTACATCAAACAAAAATAAAGGTTTAAACAGAAGTATAATAAGCATAGAGATTGCCAACGTATTGTAAATATTGGTTGGTCTTTTTAAGTGCATCCCAATAGTAACAATGCTAAACATAGTGACTGCTCTGGTAACTGATGCTGAAAGACCAGCGATAATAGCAAAACTCCATAAAATACTAATAACAAGTATCGTTTTTATAAAGAGTCCATACCGCAATCGTTCTAAAGTTTTAAAAACAGCGTTTAGAATAATTAAAATAATTCCAATATGGAGTCCAGATATAGCTAAAATATGGATAGCGCCAGCATTAGTATAGTTAGTATAAACATCTTCGCTTATGTTTTGTCGTTGTCCTAATAGCAAAGCATTGATTATTGCTAGTTCATCTGGTTTAAATGAATATGCTTTGAGGTTTTGATTAATATAGTCTCTTACCTTATTAGCAATTCCAAATAACGTTTGTTGATTAGATTTAAGTTTTAAAAGAGTGTTGTTAGTTATGAAAATTTGATGATAGATATAGTGTTTTTCTAAGTAGTTTTTATAGTTGAATTGACCGGGATTTAATGGAGGGATAACCTCTTTAAAAATAGATTTAGTTATAAAAATATCATCTACTTTTAATGTGTTTTGAATACTGTCTTTTTGAATATTTAAGATAGATTTTCCAGACGTGTTAGAGTTATCGATTTTTAAAATATCAACGATATACTTATTATAATAAGTTCCAAGTTTTAAAACTTCTCTAATTCTAAAGGTGATGGTTTTTAGCGAATCAGTTTGACTAGAAAGGTTATTTGTGTAGTGAATAGGATTGTTTTTTTGATTGTGAATTGAAACCGCACTTATTCCAATAAAAACCATGGTTATAAATGCAATAATTCCAAACCAAACCGTTTTAGTGAACTGCTTTTTTGCAATGACAAAAGAAATGCTGAGTGCTAACAGAAGAAAGCTTATTATAGAAATAGTAAATTTAAAATGCATAGGGTAGAAATATCCTATAAGGATACCAACAACCAAGCACATAGTTAATTTAATAATGGGAAAATGAAGTAGCTTCATAAATTAAATGTCCGCTTACAAATTTGATAAACAAATCAAACTGTTTGTAAGGGCACGTGGTATGCTAACCCTAAAACAATAAGTTTTGCAGATGAAAGATAACAAATATCTTATAATAATCTACGAGCTTCTGCAAACGAAAAATACCAATAACGTTCAGCTAATGAAGAAATTATGACACCTTGACTGGTTGTGGAATGAATAAATTCAATATTTCCAAGGAGTGCCGTTATAACCAGACCAACATGATTAATTGTATTACGCTTTTTGTTGGTTTTGAAAAAGAGGAGGTCACCAACTTGTACATCTTTTATATCTACACGGTCTCCTTCTTTAGCCATATCTCTCGAGATTCTGGGAAGTTGAATATTAAATGCTTTAAAAGATTCATAAACTAATCCAGAACAATCCATTCCCTTTTTTGTGGTACCACCATACTTATATTTGACACCTTGAAATTGTTGCGCATAATCAACAATTTGTGTTGCACTAGTATTTGAATTTGAATGCTGCTCTACCTTAGTCTCATTATTTGAAGCGTTGGGTAATTCTATGTTGCTTTGATTTTGAGCTTGTATAATTACTTTTGGTGAATTTGTATCGCTTGCTTTAGCATGTTTAGAAGATTTACAGGCAGACAAGGCAAGCATAGTAAGAATGCAAATAATGAATTGCTTCATAAATAATTTATCCTTTAAGAGACTTAAAAATTAGTTTAGCTGTTTTTTCACTGGCACCTTTTCCTCCAAGAACTTTTTCTAATTCGTAGTAATTTATAAAGAATTTAGTACGCTCATATGGGTCCAAAATTATATCAAGTTCACGTTTTAAGTTTTTAGTGTTAAATTCATTTTGGATAAGTTCTTTAACCACTTCTTTATCCATAATAAGATTTACTAATGATATAAATTTAAGAGTTATAATGCGTTTGGCAATTTGGTATGAAATGGTACTACCTTTATAACAAACTACTTGAGGTACTTTAAACAAAGCAGTTTCCAAAGTTGCTGTTCCAGAAGTAACTAAAGCTGCAGTAGAAACGCTGAGTAAATCATAGGTCTTGTTAGCTATAAATTTAACGTTTGAAGCTTTTATAAACGTTTGATAGAACTCATAATCTTGGCTAGGCGCTCCCGCAATCACAAATTCGTAATTGGGATAGGAGTCAACCAAACTTAACATCACAGAAAGCATGTTTTTTATTTCTTGCTTTCGACTTCCAGGTAATAAAGCTATAATGGGTTTGTCGCTAAGCTCATATTCAGCTCTAAACTCATATTCATCTACTTGAATTCTGTCGGCAATAGCATCAATTAATGGATGTCCAACGAAGGTAACTTTATAGTTGTATTTTTTATAGAAAGCTTCTACAAACGGCAAAATAACGAACATGGCATCGATATCACGTTTAATATCATTTACACGTCCCGCTCTAGAAGCCCATACTTGAGGAGAAATATAATAATTAGTTCTATATTTCTGCTGTTTTGCCCATTTAGCAATACGTAAATTAAAGCCGGAATTGTCAATAAAAATAATGACATCTGGATTATATTCCTTAATGTCATGTTTACAAAATGAAATGTCTTTATAGATTTTTGATAGGTTTTTAATAACCTCTGCAAATCCCATAAACGCACGTTCTTTGTAGTGTTTTACTAAAGTGCCACCAACCTGTTGCATGAGATCGCCTCCCCAAAACCTAAAGTTTGCATTAACATCTTGTTTAAGCAATGCTTTCATTAGGTTTGAACCATGTAAATCACCTGACGCTTCCCCAGCAATGATATAATAATTCATTTAGAATGACCTATAAAAATTTAAATACAAATGTAAAAATAGCAATAAATACAGTAATCAGTAATACACCTCTAGCTCTGTAGTCTTGTTTCTTTTTTATAAAAATAAAAAAAGCAACTAGGTTTAAAATGGCACCGAGACTTATAAGTTTTCCTAAAAAACCTTCAGAGGCAGCTGCTCTTATAACAGTTAAAAAACTATCTCCATTTCCCAATAAAGAAGCAGCAATAAATAATCCTATGGCGTTGGCAATTAACCCAACAATTAGTCCGATAAAAATTTCTTTTTTAATCATTTAAATTCCAGCTGTTTAAATTTTGAATATAATGATGTGCAGTTAAATCAAATTGTACAGGAACTACAGAAACGTAGCCGTTTTCTAAAGCCCACTCGTCTGTGTCTTCTCCATGATCTAAATTCACAAATTTTCCAGTTAACCAATAATAATCTTTTCCTTGTGGATTTTTACGTTTATCAAACTTTTCAACCCAATTGGCTTTTGCTTGACGACAGATTTTAACACCTTTAATATCTTTTTTAGGAATGTTAGGAATATTAACATTAAGAATGATGCCAGAAGGAAGCCCATGTTTTAGCACGTTTTTAGAGATTGTTTTAACAAATTGCTTCGAAGCACTAAAATCTGCATTCCATTTATAATCAAGTAAAGAAAATCCAATAGCAGGAATGCCTTCAATACCGGCTTCTATAGCAGCGCTCATAGTGCCTGAATAAATAACATTAATAGATGAGTTTGAACCATGATTAATTCCAGAAACACAAAGGTCTGGTTTTCTCTCTAAAACCTCTCTAATGCCAAGTTTTACACAATCTGCAGGTGTTCCAGAACAACTATATTCAAGCTGTTTTTCGTTATCCACAATAACACGTTCAACATATAATGTAGAGTCAATTGTAATGGCATGCCCCATGCCACTTTGAGGACTGTCTGGGGCAACTACAACGACATCTCCAATTTCATTCATTATCTCAATTAAAGTTCTAATACCTGGTGCACTAATACCATCGTCATTTGTAACTAAAATTAGTGGTCTTTCTCTCATATTTTAATATAAAAATATCGCTAAAATACATAATTTCCATTGTAATAACTCAATTTCTTTGGTTTAACAAAAAATTAGTATATCTTGGCTTTATTGGCATGGTTTTTTCTTTAATTTAGTAAAAAAAATACCATACAATTTTTTTCATCGTAATTGAATAAGATAATCTTCAAAAAAATGGTTGTCTTGATGGATGATTGCTAAATACTTTTAAAGAATATGAAAAACATTATGAGAAGGAACTATAAGGCATTACTATTAGTGTTGTTACTGGCATTTGGGTCTTGTAGTTTTACTACAAAAACATTTGCCGATCCAGATAAAGATAAGTTATTAGTTCAAGTAATAACGCATGTTTTGCAACAATATCACTTTGATCCTATAGCCTTTGATGACGCTTTTTCAAAGGAATTGTATTCTGATTATATTGGCAATTTAGACCCGGTAAAAAGATATTTTTACCAGTCTGATATTGATGATTTTAAAAAGTTTGAAACCAATATTGATGACCAATTAAAAGCCAATGACATTACATTTTTTAATGTAACTTATGATAGAATGCTTAAGCGAATTAAAGAGGCTGAACAACTTTACAAAGAGGTTCTATCAGAACCATTTGATTATTCTAAAGACGAAATGTTTAACACAGATTACGAGCATGTAGACTATGTTAAAACAAAAGCCGAAATGAAAGAACGTTGGAGACAACAACTTAAATTTTCTACACTTTCTAATTATGACGATATCTACGAGCAAGAGAAGATGGCAAAGAAGAAAGATCCATCATATGTTATGAAAACTCAAAAGGAAATTGAAAAGGAAGCAAGAGAATCAACCTTAAAATCAATAAACATATATTTTAATGATAATATCGAAGATTTACAGAGAGAAGATTGGTTTTCAATTTATGTAAATACTATTGTTGAAGAATTCGATCCTCATACCTATTATCTAGCGCCAAAGAATAAGGAAGATTTTGATCAAAAAATGTCTGGAAAGTTAGAGGGTATCGGAGCAAGATTACAAAAGCGAAACGATCATATAAAGATTGTTGAGTTAATATCAGGAGGGCCAGCTTGGAGAAGTAATGAGCTTGAAGTTGAGGATGTTATTCTAAAAGTAAGACAAGAAAATGAGAAAAATGCAGTAAATGTGGTAGGTATGCGCCTTACAGATGCTATTAAATATATTAAAGGTCCAAAAGGGACTAAAGTAACATTAACGGTAAAAAAAGTTGATGGTTCTATAAAGGATATAACTATAACAAGAGACGTTATTGAGATTGAAGAAACGTATGCAAAAGCATCTGTCGTGGAAAAGGATAATATGAAATTTGGAGTTATTGATCTTCCAAGTTTTTATTTAGATTTTAATGATTATAAAAAGTTAAATGCTGCAGCTGATGTTAAAAAAGAAATAGAGCGTTTAAAAGCGGAAGGTATACAAGGACTTGTTCTTGATTTGAGAAATAATGGAGGAGGCTCATTGCCAGCAGTGGTTGATATGGCCGGATTATTTATTGAAGATGGGCCAGTGGTTCAGGTTCGTTCAACAGGAGAGCCAAAACACGTTTTAGAGGATAAAGATAAATCTATAACATGGGATGGACCATTGGTTATATTGGTAAATGAATTATCTGCTTCTGCATCCGAAATTATGTCTGCTGCCATGCAAGATTACAAACGTGCTATAATAATTGGCAGCAAACAAACATATGGTAAAGGGACTGTTCAAAATGTCATAGATTTAAACAATTGGGTTAGAAATAACACCACTGGAGATTTAGGTGCACTTGCCTTAACAACACAAAAATATTATCGAATAAATGGCGGTTCTGTTCAGTTAGAAGGTGTAAAAAGTGATGTGGTGGTTCCAGATCGATTTAGTTATATTGACGTTGGAGAAAAAGACAAACCAAATCCATTACCTTGGGACGAGATTGATGCCGCTCATTATACCACTTGGAATAATTATTTTGATTATGATAAGACAATACAAAGCAGCAAAGAGCGCATGAGTAATAATGCTCAATTAAAGCTTATAGAGGAAAATGCTAAGTGGATTAAAAAGAAAATTGATGAAAAAGTAGTTCCACTTAATTATAATAAATTTAAGGAAGAGCAGGAAGTAAATGATAAAGAAGCTGAGCGTTTTGATCCTATTGCTGATTATAAAACAAATCTAACATTCCAATCTCCTGTTTATGAAAAAAATCTTTTTGTTAAGGATACAACAGACTTAAAAGAAAAAAGAGATCGTTGGCATGAAAATTTAAGTAGAGATGTTTATGTTGAAGAAGCTATCAATGTGCTTGAAGATATGAAAACAACCTACAATATTAAAAAAGTGGCAACAATAAATAAATAGTAGAGTTTGTTGTATTTATTAAAAAATGCTCGATAAGCTTAGGTTTATCGAGCATTTTTAATTTCTAATAATTAAAGAAATTACAATTAAGAGAGTTTAAACTTTAAAAGGAATCTAATAGCATATTGCTATTTAGATGGTCAATATAATCTAAAACAGCATCTTTACCTGCTTCGTTAGATGATGATGTTATAAAGTAATTAGGAATGTCTTCCCAAGTTTCTAATAAAATGGCTTTATAGGCTTCAACATGGTTGTCTATAGCTTTAGGTTTTAACTTATCGGCTTTGGTAAAAACAATGGAAAACGGAATAGCATGTTCTCCTAACCATTGCATAAATTCTAAATCAATAGTTTGTGGTTTATGCCTTATATCTACCAATACAAAAGCAGATACTAATTGCTCACGTAAAGCAAAGTATTGTGTTATAAATTTTTGAAATGTTTTTTTAGCGCTTTTTGAAACTTTGGCATAACCATAGCCAGGTAAATCTACTAAATACCAGTTTTTATTAATTAAAAAATGATTAATAAGTTGTGTCTTGCCCGGTCTTCCAGAAGTTTTTGCTAAACTTTTTTTATTGGTGAGCATATTAATAAGTGATGATTTGCCAACATTACTTCTACCAATAAAAGCATATTCGGGCATTCTGTTATTAGGGCATTTTGCCACATCAGAATTGCTCATTATAAATTCGGCAGATTTAATATGCATCAGTTACAAATTAAGTTATTCAGATTATAAACCGTTATTAAGTTGATTAATTAACTTACAATTAGTAACTAAAGGTTTCTTTTTGTTAACCAAGACTCAAGAATTTTATTAAATTCTTCAGGGTGTTCCATCATAGCTGCATGGCCGCATTTGTCAATCCAATATAAATCAGCGTCAGGTAATAAACTATTGAATTCCTCTGCTACTTCAGGTGGCGTTACACTATCATTTTTACCCCAAATAATACAGGTTGGAATTTTCATTTTTGGCAAATCCTTAGCCATATTATGTCGTATGGCACTCTTAGCGATTGCTAATGTTTTAATAAGTTTGTTTCTGTCATTAACTGTGGCATATACTTCGTCAACAATCTCTTTAGTGGCTACTTCAGGGTCGTAAAAAACATCCTGCGATTTCTTTTTAATTACGTCGTAGTCACTTCGTTTGGTGTAGCCTCCACCCATGGCACTTTCATAAAGACCTGAACTTCCTGTAATTACTAAGGCTTTTATTTTTTCTGGATACAGTTTAGTATGGTAAAGCCCAATGTGTCCTCCAAGAGAATTTCCTAGCAAAATAACATTATCTAATTCTTTAAACTCTATAAAATCATGTAAGTATTTGGCAAAACTTTTTACATTAGTTTTTATCAATGACATACTGTAAATAGGAAGTTCTGGAATAATAACCCGATAGCCTTTTTTACTAAAATATTTAGTTACAGAATCAAAATTAC
>TARA_R110002050_G_scaffold183516_1_pt1 | contig 18405 bp, 19 predicted proteins | sample TARA_R110002050 | Tara Oceans TARA_R110002050 (sample SAMEA4396988) | marine metagenome | biome: Polar Biome; feature: [DCM] deep chlorophyll maximum layer (ENVO:01000326); material: water (ENVO:00002006), including particulate matter (ENVO:01000060) such as... | depth 25 m
GTGGATTTAAGTCTTTTACGAGAATTACACTCTTTTGGAGCTGTAAAAAATTTAAAAGATCGAAGAAAAGATTTTTATGATGTTATACGAGTAAATAAATAAGTATTATATTTAAAAAAAATTAGCTTCAGAAATATTATTAAAAAATGAAACCGAAAGACGCACATTTAAAACGAGTTATAGTTGATTTCAAAAAATTAACACCCGAAATTTTAGCACTTCTTGTAGAGAAATATCCAGATGGTTACGATGATGAACAAATTGTTTCTTTTAAGAATGCTAAAAATGAAATTATTGAAGCTGTTGAGGTAACTACTGAAGATACTAAATATTTAGTGAAAGTAAGTACTAAGCTAGAGCAGACAATGGAGAATTACGATGAAGATGATTATGAGGATTTTGAAGATGATGATCCAACAGCTGTGCAAGATCCAGATTTAGAGCCTGGTGCTGAGGACGAAGATTTTGACTAAATCATAGTTGTCACGTTGAGAATATTTTGTAATTTACTATATATTAAAATGTTATAAATTTTAAATGGTTGAATTATGGAAACATCATTTCATATCTCGTTGCCGTGTTTAAATGTAGAAGAAACTAAGAACTTTTACTTAAATAGCATTGGAGCTTCCGCAGGAAGAACAAGTGACAATTGGTTAGATATAAATTTATTTGGTCATCAAATTACTTTTATACAAGCCGAAAAATTTCATTTTCATAGTCCCAATTATGTGTTTGAAGGCAAACTGTTGCCGTCATTTCATTTTGGTGTTATTGTAAATGAAGAAAACTGGAAAGCGCTTTATGCAAAACTGATTGATCTAAAGTTAAAAGTTGTAACTCAAACTACTTTTTTAGAGGGTAAAACAGGAGAGCATTTGTCTTTTTTTATTAAAGACCCTAACGATTATATGTTAGAGTTTAAAAGCTTTAAAAATTCTAAAGGGATGTTTAAAGTGTAGTGCCAAACTTAAATTTACTCTAAAAAACGATTAGACTAAAAAAAAATCTACAATTGTAGCTACAGTAATTATAACCATGAGGTTATATTCTAAAAGCATTTGGGCTTGAGGTAGCAAATTCCCAAAACCACAAAAAAATAATTAGTTATAGGTACAGCAAGGCTTTATAAGTCTTGCTGGTCAATCATATATCTATACCTAAAATTTAAAACACAGGAATTTAAAACAACAATTTTTTAATTTTAAGTAAAAATGAAAAACAGACAACTTACACTAGCCTTTATATTCTCTATCGTTGTATTTAGTGCAAACGCTTTATTGGAGAAAACAATTAAAACACAAGAAAAGAAAACGGTTACAACAACAGCTACTTTTGATGGTTATGATGCTGAAGATGGTTACTCTTTTATAATTAGAGAAGATGAAGATGATGAGGAAAGTGAAATAACAATGTTCTTTACTGAAATTTCAGAAGAAGCATTAAAAGCGGTTAATTTAAAATCTGAAGACATGATTGGTAAACGTTTTCAAATTACATATGAAATAACAGAATACGAAGAGGAAGACGAAAATGGTTATGTAGAAACTTTTGAGAGTTTTAAAATATTAGAAGTAAAAAAAATGAAATAACATAATTTCATTTAAGAAAAAATGTTTAAGATATAGACTGCTAGGAAACTAGCAGTCTTTTTTTTAGGGCTACTTCCCAAATAAATATTGAGAATACAATGCCATATTCCAATCCAATTATATAAAGATTTTCAGAATTGGTGCTGTTAGAATATGCTAAATAACTTAGCACAACGACCAATGACCAAACGATTGGAAATTTGTAATTAGTAAATACGCTTAATATTACTAAAGTTGCAATATACCATGGGTGAACTGTTGTACTTAAGAATAAATAAAACGTGAGTACCAATAACATTGAAGTTATTAATCTAGTTAAATTATTACGCTCCTTAAAGAACGCAAAGCTCAAAATAATTAGGACGGAAATAATAGGTAGAATTTTACCAATTATAGCAATTTCATTATAGCCAGTAATTGCAAAACCTATTTCTCTTATGAGATAATAAATACTAGCATTAAATTCAAAATTACCAAACCAGAGTCCTACAGTTTTAGAATAATTATCTACAAATTCCATCGAGAAAAATGGCAAAAAGAGTAGAAGTATAGTTGTCCCAATTATGGCATAAAAAGTAATTAGTTTTGGCAGATTAAGACGCTTTAATGGGTTTAAAACGCTTGTTGCATTTTCTTCGTTCTTATGTAATTTAAAAAAATTAAAAAATAAAGGTAATAGCATCAACGGAATTAACTTTACTGATATAGAACAAGCTAATACAATAGCTGCCCATTTCCATTTGCCAACATGTAGTAAGTAAAGTGACCAAACAAGGAAGAATATCATGACGCCTTCAAAATGAAGGTTACCTGTTAATTCAATAATTATAAACGGATTTAAAATGTACCAAAAAATCTTTGTAGAAGGCAGTTTTAGACGTTCTAAGAGTTTCTTTCCAAAGTAAAGTGTTCCAATGTCAGCAGCAATTATAATAAGTCTTAATCCAATAACTGAGCTTAAAATGCTTTTACCAGGAAATAGATTTGCAAATAGGAAGCATAGTTGATTTATTGGTGGATAATTTGTGAAATGCGAAGCGCTTAAACTTCCCATGCCATTATATAATTCAACTTGATTATGAAACCCAGTAATTACCCCTAATTCCATTTGAAAATTAGGTGTTGTTAAATATGGATTAAAACCAGATAGTAGCATTTGTCCATCCCAAATAAAACGATAAAAATCTTGTGATAAATTTGGCGTAGCAAATAAAAACAATAACCTAAAAGCTACTGAGAATATGACTAATAAACTAAAGTTAAATCCTGATTTTTTTATAATTTGAAAGGCAAATACAAAAAGAGCCACATAAAGTAATAAAAGCTTTGTGGTGTCTGAGCGCACTAAATCGTAGGCGAAACTCACATAAAAAATGCTGCTAATAAAAAAAAATAGAAGAGGAAGTTTATGATATTTCCAAAGCGCAATCACACTTTAGAAGTCAATGATTTAAAAAACACATAAGCAAAACCAATAAAGAGCATTAAGTGAAAAGGAAACAACCCAAAATCACCACCTTGGTCACCAACAACAAATGCGCTATACATTCCGAAAGCAAAATAAAGCATTAACATACCTTCAATAACAACGTGAGGTGAGAGTTTTTTTCTAAGGTATTTGTTACCTTTCCAAGAATCTCTAATCGTACTTATATTAAATTTTGGTGTACGTACAAATTCACTACGTTTACCAATATGGCCTTCAATAACAGCAATAGAATTATGAAGCGAAAAGCCCATAGCTATTGAGAAGAATGTAAAAAACATACCTATGTAACTAAAGAATTTTTTAAAGCCACTACCATAGATGCTTTTGTACATAAACCAATAGCATACAAAGAAAATAATAGTACTCATTACAAAGAAACTCATTACATAAAAGTAGTTTCTTAGGTGTGCATATTCATTTTTAATATACAACATCGGAATACTTAAAATAGCCACAGTAAATATGCTTAAAAACATAGAGCTATTTAATAAATGAAGTAATCCGTGAATTTTTGTTTTGGCCGAAATATTATCAGACTTTACAACACGCCAAAGCATTTTTCTAAAGTTTTCTGCACCACCTTTGTTCCAACGGAATTGCTGAGAACGAGCTGCACTAATAACTACAGGTAATTCAGCAGGCGTTTCAACATCTTCTAGGTATTTAAATTCCCAATTCTTTAATTGTGCTCTATAGCTTAAATCTAAATCTTCAGTAAGCGTATCACCTTCCCAATTACCAGCATCGAGAATACATGCTTTTCTCCAAGCACCAGCTGTACCATTAAAATTAATAAAATGACCTTTACTATTTCTACCAACTTGCTCTAGTGTAAAATGTGCATCTAAAGCAAAAGCTTGGATTTTAGTTAACAAAGAATAATCTCTATTAATGTGTCCCCAACGCGTTTGGACTACACCAATTTTTTCATTTTTAAAATAAGGTATTGTACGTTCTAACCAATTTGGTTGTGGTAAGAAATCGGCATCAAAAATGGCAATAAATTCACCTTTCGCAATCTTTAATCCTTCTTTAAGAGCACCAGCTTTAAAACCACTTCGGTCTGTTCTGGTAATATGTTTTATGTCTAAACCTGTTTTTGCAAGTTGCTCAACATGTGCTTTAGTTGTAGCTACGGTTTCGTCAGTAGAATCATCTAAAACTTGAATTTCTAACTTATCTTTTGGGTATTCTAAAAGCGCAATGTTATCTAACAAACGTTCCATAACATACATCTCGTTATAAACGGGAAGTTGAATAGTTACTAGTGGAATTTCTTCAGAATTTGAAAAGTCAAATTTTTCACTTTCGTCTCGTTTCTTTTTTGAAGAAAGGTAGTTAAAGAGTAGGTTTAGTTGAGCCAAAGCATACATGAAAATTAGTACTATGGCAATTGTATAAATTACAATTATTGTATATTGAAGGTAGATCACTTAAAACTGTATTTAAAAATCCATGTCAAGATTTTTACGCCAGCAAAGATAGCACCTTTTATCGTACCTGAAACTTTTGAGACACCTATTCTGTTTCTGTAATTTACTGGAATTTCTCTATAACTTAACTTTTGTTTTAATGCTTTTAACTGCATTTCTACCGTCCAACCATAAGTTTTATCTTCCATTTTTAAACCTAGAAGCTTATCGTATTTTATGGCTCTAAAAGGACCTAAGTCGGTAAAAGTAGATTTAAAAAATAGTTTCATTAGGTTGGTTGCTAGCCAATTACCAAATATTTGCGGTTTGGTCATTGAACCTTCTTCACGCAGTTCTTCAACCCTTGAACCAACAACAAAATCGATATTTTCTTCAATTATTGGTTGGACTATTTTTATTAATTCTTCTGGGTAATCACTATAATCTCCATCTAAAAAAACAATAATATCTGGCTTATTTTTTTGATTAGAAATATAATCCATACCCTTTAAACAGGCAAAACCATACCCTTTTTGCTTTTCTATCAATACAGTGGCACCAGCATTTTTTGCATTAAGTTCTGTTTGGTCGGTAGAATTGTTACTTACTACAATAACTTCATCTACAATGGTAGGAATGGCTTTTATAACAAGAGGAATAGACTCTTCTTCATTATAAGCAGGAATAATAACTTTTATATTGGGCATTATTTTAAATCTGATAGTTTGTTGTCTCTCTTAAATGATTTTAAGTCTGTCCATACTTTTAGCTTTTTACCTTTAGAGTATTTGGCGGCAGAAACTAATTCTTCATTTTTATACATTAAACAATAACCATTTTTTTTATTGTTAGTTAATTGACACTTGTGATTTATTTTTTCATTCTCATCGTAAAATAACCACCAATTGTCTTTTTCTCCATTTACAAAATGGCCTTCGGATGTCTTTAAGCCATTTTCGCTGTAAAATTGCCAATAGCTACTGAGCTTTCCTAACTTATAATCACCAACTTTTTCAATTTTTCCATTTTTATAGAAAAATCGCCAAAAGCCAGAATGTTTTCCATTAATAAATTCGCCTTCATTAGCAAGTTTACCGTTGTTGAAATAAGCTTTCCAATAAGCCGTTTTTAGTCCATTATTGTAATGTCCTTTTTCTTTAAGCCTTCCATTAGGATAATAGAATTTCCAATACTTAGAGCGTTTTCCGTTGCTATAATTACCTTCCTCGGCTAGCTTATTGTTTTTATAAGTTTTCCAATAATTAGTTTTTAGTCCATTATTAAAATGACCATGAGATTCAATGGTTCCATTGGTATTATAGTATTGCCAAAAGCCATGTTTCTTGCCATTTTTGAATAATCCGCGTTTGGCTAATTGACCATTTTTGTGATAAAAATACCAATAGTCAACTTTTAAATGATTCTGAATCCAGCCTTTAGAATTTATGTTTCCATTTTCAAAGGTGTTTTTCGTGTAGGTTTTTTGTGCAAACGCTAACGAAGTAAAAACAAATAAAAATAGAGTTAATCTCATTATTTCTTATTCACTAAATCCATTAAATCAACATCATTTCCTAAAAGTATTTCAGTAGGATTGATACGACCTTTAATAGAATCGTTTTCTAATTTTAATACACCTCTTGGGCAAACAGCAGAACAAACACCACAGCCAACACAACTAGAGCGTACAATGTTTTCACCTTTTTGAGCGTATGCACGTACATCTATTCCCATTTCACAACTGTTAGAACAATTTCCGCAAGAAATACATTGTCCACCATTTGTGGTAATTCTAAATTTAGAAAACATACGTTGCTGAAATCCTAAAACGGCAGCCATTGGACAACCAAAACGGCACCAAGAACGATTTCCTAAAATAGGATAGAAACCAGTACCAATGACACCAGAAAAAATAGAGCCAATATAAATTCCATATGAAGATCTTAATACACTTGCTTTTACATAGAAAAGGTTTTCAGTTGTGCCAGTAAAATGCATCACTAGTAATACGGTAATTGCCACAAAGAAACCAATGGCTCCATATTTGGCATCTTTACCGAGTTCTTGTCTTTTAAAAAACATAACAGCGGCAAATACTAATGTTAAAAAGCCAATAACTAAAGCAATGAAAACATCTCTAGTAAGCCAAAAGTCATTTTTGTCATAGCCTAAATACGTATAAATCACTGCTGTTGTCATTAGTACAGAAAAGACAAGAACGGTATGTATTAACCAACGTTCAATTTTCCATGCCGACATCTTTTTTGAGGATAATTGTCTAAAAGAATCTCCAGCAGTTTCTGCTAATCCACCACAACCACAAACCCAAGAACAGTACCAACGTTTTCCATATTTGTAAGTTAATATAGGTGAGATAACAAAGATTGAAATAATACCAAACAGAATTAAAGCTAAGCCAATATTACCATTAGATAGGAATCCGTTTACAGACCATTCATCAAAAATATAATAGTTAAGAGGCCACATAGATTTTAAATCATAGTAAGGTAAATCGTTATTCATTACATACATAAATTCTGGAATCAGAAAAGCGAAGCCTAATTGAAAAAACATCACTGAAACCGTTCGCAATTGCTGATAACGATTGTGTCTGTATTTAAGCATAAATTTATATCCAAAAGCTAAAATCGCAACAGTATAAAGTGTCCCATAAACAAACCACTGACTTGCATTTCTTCCACTTAATAGCTGACTCAATGGGTCAAATAAACCAATTAAGCCTGAGTTAGCTTCACCATCTGAGCCTAATCCTAAATATTTTGGAAAGAAATAAAGAACGATATAAAATGTGGTTAGAATAATACCAACAATCCAACCCCAAATACCACGAGATGAAATGGATTTAAACCAAACACCATCATTTTTTATACCTTCTAATTTGTTGAGGTAGGCATCTCTTGCATACACGACGATGCCAACAATAATTAAACCTAATGAAAGTGATAAGAAAACTGCTTTATTGGGAAAATTGGTATTGAATAATGCTAGGACTAATACGAATAACCCTATAACACCAACTGCAAGTGCTATTTTTTGTTTGTTAGAAATGTCTACAGCATCTGGTTTAGCTAAAGACATGCTATGATTTATTTTGTTACTCATAATTAAGCGGTTTGTAGTTGGTTATTGTAAGTAGAAAGGATATCATTTTCGAATTTTGAATAAAATTCTGGGTCAAAATTAGCTTCAGAGAGATGGTTTATTACATAATCAACATTCCGTTTTTCTGTTAACCATTTATCAAATGTTTCATGTCGCATTCTAATTCCAAAAGTATTGATGCCTAGAAATTCGTTGGTGTCTTTATTGTAAGCTACAGTGATACATTTTGTATCATCACTATGTTTCCAATGAAAATGTTTTTCGTATTCTGGACGACCTCTTACACCAAATACCCAACCATAGGTTTGATATTCTATATCTAAAAACTTTGCAGAGTTAAACCAATGTCCTGGTTTGTATTCAATTTTATTTCCGCAAATGGTTTGTGCTAAGGTTTCTCCCATCATTCTGCCTGTGTACCAAACGGCTTCAATTGGTCTTCTATTTCCTATAGCTTCATGTTGTTCTGCACAATCACCAATAGCATAGACGTCTTTTATGTTAGTTTCTAAAAAACGATTGACTTTGACGCCTCGTCCTAATTCAATTTCAGAATCTTTTAAGAAATCGATATTTGGTGTTACTCCTGCTGTTAAGCCAACGACATTACATGCTATTTCTTCTCCGGTTTCTTCAATAATAATGGACTTTACGTTTCCGTTTTCGTCCGATTTTATTTCTTTCAAATTTGTAGAAAGCCTCAAATCTATATGATGATTTTTAATGTGTCTGTTAATCATTTCGCTTTCACCTTCAGGTAAAACACCATTCCAAAAACTGTCTTCTCTAACCAAAAATGTTACTGGTATTTTTCTAGAATTCAGCATTTCAGCTAATTCAATGCCTATTAAACCACCACCAACAATAACGGCACGTTTACAAACATCTTTGTTTGGAGCATGCTTTTCAAGATTCTCTAAATCTTGTTTATGATACATTCCCATAACACCATTTGATTCTTGTCCTGGCCAACCAAATTTATTCGGTTTGCTGCCAGTGGCAATAATTAATTTATCATATGGCATGGTTTCCCCTTTGTCAAAATGAAGGGTTTTGGATTTTGTACAGACGTTTTTTACATAACCTTTTTTCAGTTCGATTCTGTTTTTTTTCCAAAACCAATTTTCATAAGGTTGCGTGTGTTCAAACTTCATGTGTCCCATGTACACATACATTAAAGCTGTACGCGAAAAGAAATAATCTGTTTCAGCTGAGATAATGGTGATTTTTTTATCAGAAAGTTTACGAATATGCCTTGCTAATGTAACGCCAGAAATTCCGTTGCCTATTATAACGATGTGGTCCATGGTTTTTAATTGTTAGTTAAGTGGTCTGTCGAAGCTAAAGGTAAGAACTTAAAGAATCTATTTAATTTAGAAAGAATTTAAATAGGAGATCCCTTGTAAGGTTTATAGTATTTCTGTTGTTTTATTTTTTTTTACATAGTTGTAAGTGTTAGAATTTATGTGCGACAGAAAGATTATTAAATTAATAAAATAGGACTCATTTTTATGAAAGTATACAGTTTTTTAATCGCGTTTTTAATCACTTTTAGTGCTACTGCACAAGACTTAGATTTCTTTTTTACACAAACTAATTCATTTTTAGAAAAGCATGTTGCTAACGGAAAGGTAGATTACACGACTATAAAAAAGAATCAATCAGAGTTAGATGAACTATTAAAAATAGCCGATGGTATTGCAGTTAAGGTAACAGATGCTAATAACTATAAATCCTTTTGGATTAATGCCTATAATATTTCGGTGATTAAAGGAATTATAGATAATTACCCAACAAAATCACCTCTAGATACGTCTGGTTTTTTCGATAGAACAACTTATAACTTAGCAGGCAAAGAAATTACACTAAACGATATAGAGCATAAATTATTAAGAGCAAAATTTAAAGATGCACGTTTTCATTTTGTATTGGTTTGTGGTGCTATTGGTTGTCCGCCTTTAATTAATGAAGCTTATATGCCAAACAAAGTAGAGGCTCAGTTAGAAAGTCAAACGATTAAAGCCTTAAACGGAAATTTCTTAAAAGTGAATACAAAGAAGAAAAAAGTTGAAGCTTCTGAAATTATGAAATGGTATAAGGAAGATTTTACTATGAATGGCATCACGGAAATAGATTTTATAAATAAATATAGAACAGAAAAAATTCCTTCAAATTTTAAGCTCACTTATTTTACTTATAACTGGAATTTGAACAAACAATAATTTAATACTAATCAACTAAAAAAAAGCAATGAAAAAAATTAGTTTAGCAATCGTAGCAATGATGGTCACATTTCTAGGGTTTTCGCAAGAAGAAGGAACTCAAAAGAAAAGTAACGTACAAGAATTTACACCTTCAAAGCTATTGAGCAAAGGGCAATGGGATATTAAGTTTTTTAATAGTTTGTATACGCAAACAAAGCAAACAGGTGCAGGTACTGGTGAATCTTTTACTATTGACAGACAAAACTTTTTTACAAATACAACAGAGATTTATACAGGTGTAAGTAATAATTCTAGAATAAACGTAGGTTTTATTTTTCAAGTAAGAGCAAATAATTATGGTGGTCAAAATGCACTTAGTGTATTTGATTTTAAAAATAATGGTGTAGATTCTCGAAGCGGTTTGACAACAATTGCACCATCTATTAGAGTGCAACCTTTTGCAAGTGTTCCTAATTTTTCTTTTACGAGTTCACTATATCTACCTGTTTTTAAAGATGAAGCTGTACCTGCTTATTTAGATAAAAGGAGTACATTTTGGGAAACTAAATTTTTCTACGACAAAACTTTTGGAGGTGGCGATTGGCAAATATTCACAGAAGCAGATTTTGGTTTTAATTTTGGAGAAAATCAAAGTGATGCAGATGCATTAACAGAAAATTCTGGTGAACGTTTTGCAAATAATAGTATGTTTTTACCTCTAAGTGCTTTTTTAAGCTACTTTCCATCGAGTAAATCTACTTTATTTGTAAATGCTCAACAAGCTTTTTTAATTGACCTTGGTAATAATTTTGAACAAAATTATACGCAATTAGGATTTGGCGGAAAATACCAGTTAACAGATGTTTTAAATATTGAAGCCTCATACGGAAAATTTGTACGAGGAAATAACTTTCAAGGTTTAGGTGAAACTTTCAGTATCGGTTTAAGAGCTTTGTTGTAAAGAATTGTATTAAATTAGAAGTTTAATATTTTATATGAAGACATTTAAACTCTTGTTTCTTTTATCAATTTTTGGACTACAGTCTTGTGAAACTCAGACCAATAAAATTAATGGTGTAAGCTTTGTTGCTTCAAGAGATATTATTGACGAGTCACATGTAAATCCTGTGGTTAAGGTCAATGCCAATTTTGCTGCAGTAATGCCATTTGGTTTTATTAAAAACTTAGACCATCCTGAGATTAATCATAATACAGACAGACAATGGTTTGGTGAAACTAAACCAGGATCAAAACAATATATTGAAGAGCTTAGAAAGAAAGGTATTAAAGTAATGATTAAGCCTCAAATTTGGGTTTGGAAAGGTGAATTTACAGGTCTTATTAAAATGTCTACTGAAGAGAACTGGAAAGCATTAGAAGATTCTTATACCAGTTTTATCTTAGAATACACCAAATTGGCTCAAGAAGTAAATGCCGAAATTCTTTGTATAGGTACAGAATTAGAATTGTTTGTAAAGCATAGACCGCAATATTGGACAGATTTAATAAAAGAAATAAAAACCATTTATTCTGGTAAACTCACTTATGCCGCAAATTGGGATGAGTTTAAACGTACACCTTTTTGGGACCAATTAGATTATATTGGAATAGATGCGTATTTCCCTGTTAGCAATCAAAAAACGCCAACTTATGAAGAATGTATAGAAGGTTGGAAAGCGCATAAACCGATTATTACAAAATTGTCAGAGACTTATAATAAGCCTGTTTTGTTCACGGAATATGGTTATAGAAGTGTAGATTTTTCAGGCAGAGAACCTTGGGTTTCAGACATAGCAATGGATGTGGTTAATCTCGATGCTCAAGTCAATACAACTAAAGCATTATTTGAAACCTTTTGGAAAGAACCATGGTTTGCTGGTGGTTTTATTTGGAAATGGTTTCATAAACATGATGAAGTAGGAGGTGAAAATAATTCAAGATTTACACCACAGAACAAACCTGCGGAAGACGTAATAAGGCAATATTATAAAAAGGAAGAATGAAAAAATTAAAGTACATTTTAGCCTCACTTTTGTTATCATCTTGCTCAACTGATGATGCTAATACTTTAATTAATCAATCTGAATCTTTAATAAATTATATCGAAGAACGTACTGTTGAGAACGGAGCCGTTATAGCTTGTGCTGGCAATACCATTGACAATACAGACATAATTGAAATTTTCTTTTATCCAAAAGATGGTGCAACCAATTATAGGTTATACGAAACAAGTTCTAGTGACATTAATCCCAATGATTTTATAAATTACAACCAAATAGCTCTAAGCGATGTTGCTGTGTTTAATGGTTATTTACGAAAGTTTGTAGGTGATTTTAATACAGAACGATGGTTTATTGTTTCATTTGAAATTGGTGATGAGATTAAATTATCTAACCCAATACGAATTAAAAACCTTACGCAGCCTACGTTATATTCAAATCAGATTAATATAAATCAGGAAGAAGCACAAATGCCTTTTTTTAGCTGGAATGTGAATTCGGAAGTCAATAATGCCATCTTTTTTGAAGTATTATCTACAATTGATGATGATTTAATATCAGGAACTTATACTTTTGAAACTCAATTTCAATATTACGATACATCCAACGTCGTTTTAAATATTACTAACGGAACACCTCCTAATTTAGTTTTGGGTGAAGATTACAAAATTACAATAATGGATGTGAGTGCTGATAATTGGATAAACGAAATATTTGTTTCTCAATTTACAATAGAATGAACCGTATTATTATCCTGATTTTCTTAAGCTTTTGTACTTCTGTTTTTTCGCAAAATAAAGTTGCTGACCTTAAGATTCAAGGGAATAAAAAATTAAAGTCTTCATTTGTAAAAAAAATCTCCAATATTAAATCTGGTGTTGCATTAGATTCTTCTGTAATAGAAGAGGATATAAGACTCCTTAAACTATTGCCATCTATTGCACATGCGTATTATCAGGTTTTTCCAACTGATGTATCAAACGAATTCAATGTTTTTTACAATATAGAAGAGAACTTTACAATAATACCCTCAGTAAATGTTTATACCACAAATAATGATGAATTTGCATACCGATTAGGATTGTATGAATTCAATTTATTAGGTCAGAATATGATCTTCGGAGGCTTTTACCAAAAGGATGTTTATAGTTCTTATGCTGTGAATTTTAGAGCACCATATTTGTTTAGTAGGTCTTTTGGTTTGGCTATAAATCATCAAGATTTAACCACCCAAGAACCTGTTTTTTTTGATGGTACAACGGCAGATTATAGATATAACAATGAATCATTTGAAATTTTAGGTCTTTATCAATTAAATTTTTCTAACCGTTTTGAGTTTGGTGTAAATTATTTTACAGAAGATTACCAATATAAATTTGGTGCAACAAACCCATATGTACCTCAAGAATTAGTGGTGAAGAAGATGCTCTATAAACTCGTTTATGAGTACAATAATCTCAATTATGATTATCAGTATATTGAAGGTTTTAGAAGTCTGTTTAATTTTCAATATGTACATTCTAGAGATGATGTAAGACTACCTGGTTTTTTAATTGGGTGGAACGACTTTCAATACTTTAAACGCTTTGGGCTAAAAGGTAATTGGGCAAGTAGATTAAGGATAGGTATTGCAACTAATAACGATACACCTTTTGCGCCTTTTTCTGTAGATAATAACGTTAATCTTAGAGGTGTCGGTAATACTATTGATAGAGGCACAGCTGCTATTGTTTTAAATACAGAATACCGTTATACGTTATGTGATAAGAATTGGTTTGCTCTGCAAGGAAATGCATTTGTAGATGCTGGATCTTGGAGAAATCCCGGAGGTGATTTTGGTGATTTTGGTGATTCTCAAAATATCCGAGTTTATCCAGGTTTAGGACTTCGTTTTATTCATAAAAAAATCTTCAATGCTATTTTTAGAATTGATTATGGTATAGGTATTACACCAGATGCAACACAAGGTTTGGTTTTTGGTATTGGTCAGTATTTTTAGTGAAAAATTTCACCATCATTTATAAATAAATTAACGTATGCGAACTTTAGCCATAGGAGATATTCATGGAGGCTTAAAAGCCTTAACTCAACTTTTAGAAAGAGCTGGTGTGGCAAAAGATGATACATTAATATTTCTTGGTGATTATGTTGATGGTTGGAGTGAATCTGCACAAGTTATTCAATATTTAATTGAACTTTCAAAGGTTAATAATTGTAATTTCATAAAAGGTAATCACGATGCTTGGTGTGAGCAATGGTTAGCCTCAGGCTTTGTAAATGATGTTTGGTTTCAACATGGTGGAAAAGAAACAATAGAGAGTTATAATGGTTTTTCTGAAGATGATAAAAAAGCACATCTTAATTTCTTTGAGGATATGGAGATGTATCATATAGATGTTAAAAACCGATTGTTTGTGCATGCTGGTTTTACTTCTATGCATGGTGTAGAAAAAGAATATAATGTGCAGATATTCTATTTTGATAGGACACTTTGGGAAATGGCATTGACAATGGATAAACGTATTAAGAAAGATTCAAGCTTATATCCAAATAGGTTAAAACACTATTCTGAAATTTATATTGGTCACACACCAACACTTAATTATAATAGAACGGAACCAATGAATGCTGTAAATGTTTGGGACATAGATACAGGAGCTGCTTTTAACGGCCGTTTGTCTGCTATTGATGTTAATACTAAAGAAGTTTTTCAGAGTGATAGAGTTATGGATTTATATCCCAATGAGAATGGCAGGAATAAGAATTAATAGTGGTTATTTTATTAGAATTTAGAATGAACGACAAGAAATCTTAACAAACATTTTTTTTGTAATACGCGAATAAATCTTCAGCAGAAGCTCCAAACCACTTCTTTATATAAATAGTCCAGAAATGGTATTGAAGTTTCCAAACTCCATTTTTCCTGTAAAGTCGAGCTGAGGTTTTAAGTTTTTTATTAATAACAACGTATTGGTTGCGAGTATAGAGTTGGTTAATTAATATGTTGTCTTCGTATATGATGTAACTTTCATCATAACCACCTATTTCATCAAATAGTTCTTTGGTTATAAACTGACTTTGATCTCCTCCACGACAAGCTCGCCAAGAAAATTGTGTTAACCAACTTGCTAGACGTAACCACCAATGATTACTATCAAATTGCATTCTAAAACAGCCAGCTTTATTGTCTTTTTTCACTTCACTAATAATAAGTTGGTCAAAATGTTTAGGAGGAATAGAATCTGCATGCAAAAAGTATAAAATATTTCCTTTGGCATGTTTTGCTCCAAGATTCATTTGTTTTGCTCTGCCTTTATTAGAATTAATGAGTTGTACGTTAGTTTGAGTGAAATTCCTTTTTTCGAATTTTGTATCGATAAGATATTTATTAGCTTCTCCATACGATTCTTCACGTTGTTCAGAATCACTCGAATTGACAATATCATCGACAATCTCTAAAGTACCATCCGAGCTTCCGCCATCAACCACAATAATTTCAGAAATGTTTTTGGTATCAGAATTATCAATAAGGTAGCTTAATAATGTACCTATACTTTCAACTTCATTATAAACAGGAATAATTATACTAATCATATACTTATTTACGAAAAACTAGAGGTTGCAGTTTTAATCATTCAAATTCCAATTGTAATCTTTAAAACTTTTCTTAGCTGAAGATGAAATTTCAACATCAGAATACTGATTAAGAAAATCAATTAAGTCACCATCTTGCTCAAAATCCTTTTTAAACCATTTAAAAATTTTTGAAAGCTTAATGCTATTTTCCAAAAGTTCATTTTTAGACGTATCTGCTAAAAACTCTTTTGTAGCATTAGTTAATTGTATATCTAAGCTTGAAGCTGTAAATGCTGTATTCTGAAGCTTAGGACATGATACGGAAGCGCAAACGATAGCAAAATGTATTCTTGGTTCATTCATCTTTCTAAGAATCTCGTGTTCAATATCATTTAGGTTTTGCCACTTGTCTCCAAATTGCCATAATCGCTGGTCCCAAGGGTCTTTAATATCTTTAATACTTTTTGTTGGGTAGTTCCTTAAGATTAGGTCTATCGTTAAAGCGTTATAAGCGTTAATCCAGTAGGCAAGTTGGTCCTCTTTTGTCCAATCATCCTTTGGTTGATAGGTTTTAAGTAAGTCAATGTAAGTCTTAAGCTTTTTATAATCGCTTTTAAAACCACTATAATCTACGTTGCCTTCTGTTGTAACGTTCTTTTTAAGTAATTCATTAAATATGTTATGGTCAAAAGCTTCGGTGTAAATGATTTCTGTTGTTACCGTAATTCCATCATCACTTATTGTTCCATCTTCTCCTAAACTAACTTTAACAGTGTTGGTCTCTGTAGTCTTTTCTAAGTTGTCTTCAGAAGGTTGAATAACGTCGCTTTTAATGCCAGAATTAGTAACTGTTTCAATATTAGATTTTGAAGTAGTTTGCGAAGGTTTTTGTATGCCACAACACGAAGATGTGAAGATAAAAGTTAAGATTAAGACGGATACGTATTTCATTTTAGATTGTGTTTTCTACAATATAAGTACCACTGAAAAAAACTTATTGTTTCTTTAAAGGATACAATTCTTGACTTATAAAATCTTTGGGGAAATTTTCATCGCCTTCAAAACCGAGTTCGATATCTCTACCATCGTGTGGTATATAATTGGTTTTAAAGATGTAATCCCAAATACTTAAAGTAAGTCCGAAGTTGACACCAAACCTTACATCTTTAGGTAATTCTTTAACATGATGCCAAATGTGCATTTTAGGATTGTTAAAAATGTATTTTAAAAAACCATAGTCCCAACCCAAGTTAGCATGGTTGAGATGACCAACCGCAATGCTAAAGAAATAAACAATAGCAACATCTTGCGCGTCAAAACCACCAATAATAGCAATAGGAATATAGAGTATAGATTTATAAACTACAGGTTCCATCCAGTGGTAACGTAAGTGCGCGGCAAAGCCCATTTCTTTTACCGAATGATGTACTTTGTGGAAATTCCATAACCACTCAAAACGGTGTAAAAGACGATGCGTATTCCATTGTACAAAGTCTGAAACTATAAAAAAGATAAACAAACCTAACCATTTTGGTAAGTCATCTACATCAAAGAGTTGAAAAATTGAAACAGATAAGCCAACCCATCCTAAAAGGTCATTAAAAAATGTAGAAACGGTATTAGAGAGCGCAATGAAAACAATAAGATTCAATAGAAAGAAATTGAAAAACATGTAAAAGGTATCTAACCAAAAGTCTTTTCGAAATAAGGCTTGCTCTTTTCGCCAAGGAAATGCAATTTCTAAAATCCAGACTAAAACAGAAATAAGAATAAGACCATAAAAAAAGTTATCCCAATGATTGAGGTCAATGAGTTCGTATTTGAGATAATTCCAATATCCCGAATATGAGTTTTTTATGATGTCTATATACTTTTCCAAGTATTAAAGTTGTTTAATTAATGCTTTAAATAAAGTAATCATGTTTGGTTCAGCTTTTCCTGCCATGGCAATGATTTCAGAAATATCAACTGGTTTAAGATGGTTTGGGTCGCACTCATCCGTTAAAACAGAAACGGCTGCTACTTTTAAATTTAAGTGATTTGCCACAATAATTTCTGGTACAGTACTCATACCAACGGCATCTGCTCCTATAATTTTTAGCATTTTATATTCTGCTCTAGTTTCAAGTTGAGGCCCAACAACTGAAGCGTAAACACCTTTGTGTAAAGTGATGTTGTGTTCTTTGGCGATACTTTCAAATTTCGAATTAATCTCAGTATCATAAGGTGCACTCATATCTGTAAAGCGTTCGCCTAATTCTGAAACACCTTTAAAAGCTAAAGGCGAACCACCTTGTAAATTTAGATGGTCATCAATAAGCATTAATTCTCCTTTTTTGAAATCTAAATTTACTGCTCCTGCAGCATTAGAAACCAACAAAGTCTTGATGCCTAGTTTTTCCATTATTCTAACAGGGAATGTTACATCTTGTAAGGTGTAACCTTCATAAACATGAAAACGACCTTGCATTACAACAACTTTTTTACCTTCTAAAATGCCGTAAATTAGTTTTCCTTTATGAAACTCTACAGTTGCTGTTGGGAAATTAGGGATATGGTTATAACTTGCTTCTGCAATAATTTCTATTTCATCAATAAGTTGTCCTAAACCTGTACCTAAAATTATTCCGATTTCGGGTTGGTCAAAGCCTTTACTTTGTAAATATTCTGTGCTTTCTGTTATAAGTTTAATCATTGAGTTGTTGTATTTTTTCTTGAAGTTTTAAGTTCGAGTTATAAAAATCTGAAACAATTAAATCTTCATAAGTGTCTATATCATTTAACGTGTCTAAGGTACTAACAGTAACGTTGTTTTTGTGTAACTCTTGTAACGTTTCTTTTAATAAGTTAGGTTGACTCCATGGTTTATTGGTGAAAATAGATGTATTTGGTTGAGATAAACCAACCAAGTAATAACCACCATCTTCAGCAGGACCAAAAACAACATCGCTATTAGTTAAAGCTTTAAGGCCTTTTACGATATGAGTAGAATTTATATCTGGTAAATCG
>TARA_R110002050_G_scaffold299733_1_pt1 | contig 18300 bp, 20 predicted proteins | sample TARA_R110002050 | Tara Oceans TARA_R110002050 (sample SAMEA4396988) | marine metagenome | biome: Polar Biome; feature: [DCM] deep chlorophyll maximum layer (ENVO:01000326); material: water (ENVO:00002006), including particulate matter (ENVO:01000060) such as... | depth 25 m
ACTAATTGACTAAACGATTAATAATTCATCTCTTTTGCTCATAATAAATAATTTAAATGTGTTTATAATTTCTACCTTTAAAAGTGCTTATTTTAAGACACTTATAATAAAAAAAGCTCCATTTTATTAGCATATTTAAGCAATAAATTCAAAATATTTTAAAAGCACTTCATCGTTTACGGTTCTGGGTGTAAATATTTCCAATAATTTTGGGCTTTCAGATGCTTCGTAAAATATTTTTAATTTGTTTTCAATTTGTTTTTCACTGCTTGCACTTAAATATTCAAACCCATACATTTCACTCAAGTGCTTTGCATTTAAATCATGTTTGGTTTCAAAAAACGTATCAAAATTCTGTGAATCTTTTTGACCCGGAAGAATTCTAAATATCCCACCACCTTGATTGTTCACTACTATAATTCTGAAATTAATTGGTGTATAATTATTCCACAAACCATTACTATCATATAAAAAACTTAAATCCCCGGTAATAAAAACAGTTGGTTTTTTACTTACAACGGCGCAACCTACGGCAGTACTTGTGCTACCATCTATGCCACTTGTTCCCCTGTTACAAAAAACTTCCAATGATTTATTTAATTTAAATAACTGTGTATAACGTATCGCAGAACTATTCCCTACTTGTAAAATATTATGGTCCGGAATTGATTTTAGAACGATGTCAAAAACTTTAAGATCAGAATATGGGATTTGTTTAAGATATTTGTTGTGTTTAAATTGTCGTTTACGCTTTACTTCTGTCCAAATTTCTTTATAATCACTTTTAACATGATGCGTGATTTTGGGTAAAAAAGCTTCGAAAAAATGATTTGGAGTTGCCTCCACATGCATGCTTAAACAGAAAAATGTATCGTTTGCTTTTTTAATGTCAACGTGCCAATGATGTTTTGGTTGAAATTTTCTTAAAAACGCCTTTATTTTCTTGGATATTATAACGCCTCCAAAAGTTAATAGAATTTCTGGTTGTAGCTGTAATTGTTCTGCTTCTGTTAAGGGTGCAATGAGCTGATCAATATTTGGGAAAAAAGTATCATGACGCAAATTTGAAGTAGTTTCAGTAAGCACAATCACACTGTCATCTTTTGATAATTCATCCAGCCATTTTTGCTCCATTTGATTGGGCTCCTGAACTCCTACCAACACCATTTTTTTTGTGGTAGCATTCCAATTTTCAAGAGATTCTTCTAATGTGTAAGAATCAATTGGATTTGGAATAATATTAACTTCTACAGCCTTAAGGGCAACAGTTAGCTTATTAACCGTTTCATAAAGAGGTTCATCAAAAGGAATATTAATATGAACCGGACCTTTATTAATTAAAGCCGAATTGATTGCATTATTAATTTCAAATTCATTATGTGATTGAATATCTTTTTGAAACCCTAGAAAACGCTCCAACTTATCCTCCAAATTCTTCATGATTGGCAATTCTTCATTTAAAGGGATATTGTTTTCATCCTTTAAATCCAGTTTCAGATTTGCCGAATACAAAATATGGTTTGCAAATACATGCTTCTGATTTATAGTCTGTCCATCACCAATATCTATCAAATGTTTTGGTCTGTCAGCTGATAAAATGATTAATGGGATATCACTATAATAAGCTTCCGCGATTGCAGGATAATAATTTAATAACGCACTGCCCGATGTACACAACAAAGCAACAGGATGTTTTAATTGTTGTGCCATACCCAAGGCAAAAAAAGCCGCACTACGTTCATCAACAATACTATAGCACTTAAAAAAAAGATCATTGGTAAACCCTATGGTCAGCGGAGCATTTCTACTCCCAGGAGAAATCACAATATGTTGTATTTTTTTTGCTTTACATAGTTGAATAACCGTTTGTGCAAGTGGAATTTTTGGGTATACCATAGATACATATTCTATTGCAAAAATAAGAAATACACCTCATATAAACCTATTTCAAAATACTTTTAATGACCATTGATTTTGACACTGTTTCATCCCATTCTTTTTCAGAATCTGACTCTTTGGTAATACCGCCACCAACATAAACCAATGCTTTATTATCTTTAATTTGCATGCATCGTAAATTTACATACAACTGGGTACATTTTTTAGTAACAGCATAGGCTCTGTTTTCAATATTTCGCTTACTTGATCTTGTATTTATTTTTTTTTCATAATTAAGTTCCCCTAAATAACCCGCATAAAACTCCCGGTTATAGTGCTCATGTTTTAAAATGAATTGTTTTGCCTTTAACTTTGGAAATCCGCAAACTGCCGGGGTTGGATGTAAATCTGAAATTATTTCCTTTAAATTTAATTTTCCAGTCTTTATTCTAGCCGAAACCATTGTTTTTAAATGCAATAAATTCCCTGCTCTTACGGTTTCAACTTCTGAAATTTTAATATGTTCTGCTAAGGGTTTAATGTTTTCAATAATAAAATCCGTTACAATTTGTTGTTCTTCTTTTTCCTTGTTTTCCCAAATAACATCTAAACATCCTTTGTATTCCTGTGTGCCAGCTAAAGCCATCATAGAAAATTGGTTGCCTTCTATTTTCATCAATGTTTCTGGAGTGGCTCCCAACCATAAACCATTTTTAGGATGATACCAGCAATACACAAATGCTAATGGGTACGTATTTAAAAGTTTTTCAAAAAGTGACATGAGATTAACGTTAGAAATATTTACAACTTCTTGCCTTGATAAAACAACTTTTTGAAGCTCTTGGTTATCAATTGACAAAATCCCTTGTTCAATAAGCTTAATATGTTTTTGTTTTTCTTCTTGGTTAACAGAAAATCCAGTATGTTTTGTAGCAGCTGATTTTACATTTGAATATAAAATTTTCATTTCTTCAGCAAAAGCCAAAGGAATTAAAACACTTTTAGAAGTAGCATCAAAAGGAGCAAAAACAAAGCCGGTTTCATGATAAGTATCCACTTTATAAACCTCATCATTTGTCTGAAAAAGAGCATTTAGTGCTTCAGAATCAGGTTTTTTGTAGACTACAAATGGTAATTTATTGTTGTATTGTTTTTGAATCCTATTAAAAAAAACTTCTGAAGTACTCAAGTTTAATTCTTTTTTGGTAATGAAATAGATGACAACTTACAAATTGCAATCAAATTATTGTTATCATCAGTCACCCTAATATCCAATAATTGAGTGGTTCTCCCTTTATGCAGAAACGTGGCCCTGGCATAAACATACCCTTCTGTTACACTTTTTAAATGATTGGCCGTAATTTCAATACCGCGAACAAAAAATTTATCGGTATCAATAAAAATATGCGAAGCAAAACTTCCTACACTTTCTGCCAAAGCCGCTGTAGCCCCACCATGCAGCACACCATCCGGTTGATAAACTCTTGAATTCACTGGCATTCTTGCCGTTAAAAAATCAGCGCCATAATCAATAATTTCAATGTTTAAAGTTTCCAATAATGTGTTTTTGCTTATTAAATTACATTCCGCTAAAACACTGTCTTTAGATAATTGCATATAAATATTGTATTTTTAAATTACATTGTAAAAGTACAAAACCAAAGCTTAAAATGAATCCATCAGAAAAAGAAATATCATTTCAAACCACAAATACATATAGTACTCTAAATACATTCACAAGTAATACAAAAAACATATGGTTTGTTTGCCACGGCATGGGTTATTTAAGTCGGTATTTTTTAAGATATTTTGACGAATTGCCTTCCGAAGAAAATTATATTATTGCACCACAAGCACCTAGTAAATATTATATTTCACCAAGATTTAAGCATGTTGGAGCGAGCTGGCTTACCAAAGAACATACCTTAAAAGAAGCCGAAAACATCATGCAGTATTTTGATGCTATTTTTGAGTCTGAACATATTCTGCAAGGCAAAAACTTGATTGTTTTAGGATATTCTCAAGGTGTTTCAGTGGCGTTACGGTACATAGCCAAAAAACAATTGCAATGCTCACATATAGCTATATTATCAGGAGGCATACCAAAGGAATTGGTTCCTTCAGATTTTAGTTTTTTAAACAAAAACACCAAAGTGTTTTTAATTTATGGTAATAATGACGAATATATGGATGATGAAAGAATACATTCTGAAAAAAACAGAGCAATTGAATTATTTGGTAATGCCGTAACAATCATTCCTTTTGATGGTAAACATGAAGTAAAAAAAGAGATGATTAACCAAATACTTTTAAAATGATTGTTCCTACTTTAGAAAATGATTCTGTAAAATTATCGCTGTTGGATTTAAGCAATTACAAACACTTGGTTCCTATTGCTCAACAGGATAAATTAATACAGTATTCACCCAGTGATATTTCTACTCCTGAAAAATTAAAAGCATATGTTGAAATTGCTGTTGATGGATATTACAACAATACAACCATCCCTTTTATTATTTTTGATAAGAAAAAAAATAGCTACGCCGGAAGCACAAGGTTTATGAACATTCATTGGAAAAACAAGGTGTTGCATATAGGCTCAACATGGATTGGCAGGGAATTTCAAGGCACTGGATTAAATAAAAACATGAAATTTTTAATGCTTCAATACGCTTTTGAAACCTTAGGTTTTGACAAAGTAGAATTCAGGGTTGATGAACGCAATACACGTTCAAGAAAAGCGGTTGAAAAAATTGGGGGGACACTTGAAGGCATTTTACGAAAAGACACCTTAATGCTGGATGGTTTTAAGCGCAACACTTGTTGTTATGGTATTTTAAAAGAAGAATGGGCAACTATTAAAAACACTGTTTTTGGTAAGTTTCAATAATTTAATAATTATTTATAAACCAGATATTTTAGCTTAAAAAAGCCTTAAGTCTTTCATTTATAAAATAATTCCATCCTGCTTGACAGCTTTCCCTTTGAAACTCAAGAATAGTTGAATCAAAATCTTCAATCACAGTATTGGTAACAATAAGGTTGGTTCCATGATCTTTATCAAATAATTCAAATGTTACATCTGCACTTCCTGGCAAACCCTCAAATTTCCAATTATATACTATCTTTTGAAACGGAATTACTTCAGTAATAGTCCATACATGCAAAAAATCCCTGCTTGGTGCTTTTACATTAAACTGGGTTTTAAATCCAACCTCCGTTTTAAATTCTGGAATATTATCAAAATACCATTGTTTCATTTGTTCTAAAACAGTAATAGCGTTCCAAACTGTGGTTTTTGATTGATTGAAAAATTGCTCAGCAATTACGGGTTGATCAGTAGTTTTCATTGATAAAAAAATTAAATAAATTTTTAGTTAACTAAGTTTGCTATAATCTCTTTAGTTGATAAAATAGCGTTAGTATGCTCAATACTTGGTCCTGCAACCCAAACGGTTTTGTAGGTAGCTTTTGTGGCTGCGTTTTCTGTGGCTCGCATCCCAATAGAAAACCTGATCATTTTAACCCATTTTTTAAGTTTTTTGTGTTTGTTTAAAACGGATTCTAACCAAGTGGCTTTGGTTCCTATTTTTTGAACATAAGGTGTGTTTATAACAGTACAAGGTGTTCCTGAGATTCGCTCTGTTACTACAATATCTTTGGCACCATAATTCACACAAGCTTGTTTATACTCTTCAGTAACGTTAGCTTCTAGAGATGCAATGAACGGACTCCCAACTGAAACACCATCTGCTCCGTAACCTAACATAGTATCAATATCTGCTTTACAACCAACGCCACCAGCTGAAATAACCGGAATATGACAATTGGAAACTAATTCTTTAATAAGTACTTCTGGAGATTTATCGCCTCTATGACCCCCAGCCTGATTATTCACGGCTATGATAGCATCGGCACCTAAATCTTCAACTTTTTGAGCAAATTTTAAATCAACTACATCACAAAACACTTTAATACCAACTTTATGAGCCTGATTGATTGTTTCTTCCGGACTTCCTAATGAGGTAATTATAAAATCACAACCTTCTTCACAGATAACCTCCAATTGCCCTTTATATTTAAGATTGGATTTATTAACAATTAGATTAAATCCAAAAGAACCGCCCTTCACTTTTGCTGCCTTTAATTCTTTTAAAGCATGACGTAATTCATCTAAGGTTCTGTAATTAAGTGCTGGAATACAACCTGCAATACCCCCTTTCATAGCTTCAATCACCAAGGGAGTATTTGAGACCAAAAACATGGGTGCTTGTATAATAGGATATTTTATTTGTAAAAGTTCTGTGAGTTTAGTCGATTTCATTATTTAATTATTTTTTCAAATATAATAAATATGATGCGTGCATAGTAAAGTTTATTATTGGTTTTGTTTAACAAAAAAACGCAACCAGAAACGGTTGCGTTTTTTATTGTGTGGATTCCCGCCTTCGCAGGAATGACAATGTTACTTCACTTCTTCAAAGTCAACCCTTCGACTTCGCTCAGGACAGGCTACTTGACTTCTTCGAAGTCTACGTCTTCAACATCACTTGATTCTGCTTGACCATTCTCGCTTGCAGCTTCTGGCCCTGCTTCTCCTCCACCTTGTTGACCCTCAGCTTGTGCTTTGTACATTTCTTCAGATGCCACTTTCCAAGCCTCGTTTATTTTTTCTAAAGCTGGATCAATCACCGCGATATCTTTAGTTTCATAAGCTTTTTTAAGTTCTTCCAATGCCTCTTCAATTGGTTTTTTCTTATCATCAGATAATTTCTCACCAAATTCTTTTAACTGACTTTCTGTTTGGAAAATCATAGCATCAGCAGCATTTAATTTTTCAGCTTTTTCTCTTGCAACTTTATCAGATTCAGCATTTGCTTCAGCATCTGCCTTCATTTTTTTGATTTCTTCATCAGTTAAACCAGAAGATGCTTCAATACGAATATCTTGAGTTTTACCTGTAGCTTTATCGCCAGCAGTTACATGAATGATTCCATTAGCATCAATATCAAAAGTCACTTCAATTTGAGGAGTTCCTCTTCGTGCCGGTGGAATTCCATCTAGGTGAAAACGACCTATTGTCTTATTATCTCCAGCCATAGCACGCTCTCCTTGAAGTACATGGATTTCAACAGATGGCTGATTATCCGCAGCTGTTGAGAATACTTGCGATTTCTTAGTAGGAATTGTAGTATTTGCTTCAATAAGCTTGGTCATCACGTTACCCATTGTTTCAATACCTAATGATAATGGAGTCACGTCTAACAACAATACATCTTTAACATCTCCCGTTAAAACACCACCTTGAATGGCTGCACCAACGGCAACAACTTCATCTGGGTTAACGCCTTTACTAGGTGATTTTCCAAAGAATTTTTCAACGGCAGCTTGCACCGCAGGAATACGTGTTGAACCACCAACCAATATAACTTCGTCAATATCTTTTTTTGTTAAACCAGCCGCTTTTAATGCAGTTTGACATGGCTCAATGGTACGTTTTACCAAATCATCAATTAATTGCTCAAATTTCGCTTTTGTCAGTGAACGAACTAAATGTTTTGGTCCACTTGCAGTAGCTGTGATATAAGGTAAGTTTATTTCAGTTTGTGCAGAAGATGATAATTCAATCTTAGCTTTTTCAGCTGCTTCTTTTAAACGTTGTAACGACATTGGGTCCTTACGTAAGTCTATGCCTTCTTCTTTATTAAACTCATCTGCCAACCAGTTAATGATTTTTTGATCGACATCATCACCACCTAAATGGGTATCACCATCTGTAGATAATACTTCAAATACGCCATCACCTAATTCTAAAACAGATACATCATGGGTTCCTCCACCAAAGTCAAAAACAACGATTTTTTGATCTTTTCCTTTTTTATCCATTCCGTAAGCCAAAGCTGCAGCTGTTGGTTCGTTAATGATTCTACGAACTTTTAAACCTGCAATTTCTCCAGCTTCTTTAGTTGCCTGACGTTGTGAATCGTTAAAATAGGCAGGCACGGTAATAACCGCTTCTGTTACAGTAGTCCCTAAATAGTCTTCAGCAGTTTTCTTCATTTTTTGAAGAATCATAGCTGATAGCTCTTGAGGCGTATATAATCTGCCATCAATATCTACTCGCGCAGTATCATTATCTCCTTTTATTACTTTATAAGGTACGCGCTCTGCTTCTTTTTTTGACTCAGAGTATTTATTCCCCATAAAACGCTTAATTGAAGAAACCGTTTTTGTTGGGTTTGTTACGGCTTGACGTTTTGCTGGATCACCAACCTTAATTTCGCCTCCTTCTACAAATGCGATAACTGATGGTGTGGTACGTTTACCTTCAGCATTAGGTATTACAACTGGTTCGTTACCTTCCATTACAGAAACGCAAGAGTTGGTTGTTCCTAAATCGATTCCAATAATTTTACTCATAATATAATTTTTATTGTGTTGAATGTTCTTTTTTAATTTCTTCTTGTTAAAGTCAATGATTATGCCATTACAAATAAACTGACAAGCTGTCATTATTTTATTATATGGGCGTTACCACAAGGGTCGGGCTTTTAGCTATATCTTTTTAAAACGTCATAGCGAGGAGTGAACGACGTGGCTATCTGTTAATTATTAGTTCTAACTAAAATTTTAGTACTCTCATTTTTTAAAAAGGATGCCGCTTCAATCCCTAACGCAGCTGCTAACAGCGACAGAAATTTATTAACAATTTTAAGACCTATACCCAATCAAGTCTTTTATATTTGTATAACAAACATCTATAAGCTTCATGGAATGTATTTCTATTTTTGACATGTTAAAGATTGGAATTGGCCCTTCAAGTTCACACACACTTGGTCCATGGCGCGCTGCTGAAAGGTGGATCAAAGAATTAAAAGAAAGAAAGCAATTTGATAAGGTTGAAAAAATTAAAGTAGACCTATATGGATCATTATCTTTAACCGGAAAAGGGCATGCTACAGATTTAGCTATTATGTTGGGTTTAAGTGGCGCCGACCCCGAGTTGATCCCAGTAGATTCTATTAACACAATAGTTCAAACCATAAAAAACACCAATACACTCCAATTTAATAATGAAATCCCTATTGAATTTCATCCTAATACTAATATCGTTTTTAATAAAAAGTTTCTTCCCTTTCATGCTAATGGCATCGTGTTTACCGCTACAATAAATGGTAAAAATCAAAAAGCACCCTTTTACTCCATTGGTGGCGGATTTGTGGTTAAAGAAGAACGAAAAAACTCAAAACGGAACAAGGAAATATTTAAAACATTTCCTTACCCCATTAAACTAGGAACAGAACTTTTAGCATATTGTAAAGAACTGAATATGTCAATTTCTGATGTGGTATTAGAAAATGAAAAATCGCTTCGTACACCTGAAAACATAGATTTTGAATTGCAACGTATTTGGAATACCATGCTGGAGTGCATGTATATTGGTTGTCACACTAATGGGAATTTACCAGGAGGTTTGAATGTAAAAAGACGAGCCCATGATATTTTATTGAACCTTAGAGGGGATTTACCCTATAATAATCCTCAAGAATGGCTTGAAACCATTCGATTAACTGAAGTTAAATTCAGGCAAATATTAAAATGGGTTAGCTGCTTTGCATTAAGTGTTAATGAAGTTAATGCCGCATTAGGACGTGTGGTTACAGCACCAACCAATGGAAGTGCCGGCGTTATTCCTGCTGTACTTATGTACTATATGGTGATTGAAAATCATAGTGCCAATTTTCAGGATATCAAGAAATTCTTATTGGTAGCCGGAGAAATTGGAAGCATCTTTAAAAAAGGCGCCACCATTTCAGCAGCTATGGGTGGATGTCAAGCAGAAATTGGGGTGTCTTCAGCTATGGCTGCAGCTGCCTTAACAGAATTACTTGGAGGTTCGCCTGAACAAGTGTTAATTGCTGCAGAAATTGCCATGGAACATCATTTGGGTTTAACCTGCGATCCTATTGGCGGGTTGGTACAAATACCTTGCATTGAAAGAAATGCAATGGGTGCTTTAAAGGCTATTAACGCCGCAGAATTGGCATTAGAAACAAACGCTGAACATGTTAAAGTGCCATTGGATAAAGTTATTGCCACCATGTGGGAAACCGCAAAAGACATGAACTCTAAATATAAAGAAACCTCAGAAGGCGGTTTAGCCGTTGGCGTCAATTTGTCTGATTGTTAATTTTTTTTAGTTACAACTTTAAATCTTTCCTTCTTTGAAACTTTGAAACTTTGAAACTTTGCCTCTTTGAAACTTTGCATCTTTGCTCCTTTGAAACTTTGAAACTTTGCCTCTTTGAATCTTTGCCTCTTTGAAACTTTGAAACTTTGCTCCTTTGAAACTTTGCTCCTTTGAAACTTTGCTCCTTTGAAACCTAACATATCTACTTAATTCACTACTTTTACATCCTATTCTCAAAAAAGATAAATACATGTCTGTAGCTAAAAAAGAATACAAAAGAATTACGGTAAAAACATTGGTTGATATGAAGGCCAATGGGGAAAAAATATCGATGCTTACCGCTTATGATTATTCCATGGCAAAAATTGTTGATGGCGCTGGAATAGATGTTATTTTGGTTGGCGATTCGGCAAGTAATGTCATGGCTGGACATGAAACAACATTGCCTATCACATTAGACCAAATGATATACCATGCTTCTTCTGTAATTCGGGCTATTGACCGTGCTTTGGTTGTAGTAGATTTACCCTTTGGAAGTTATCAAAGCGACCCCAAAGAAGCCCTGCGATCAGCCATAAGAATTATGAAAGAAAGTGGCGCCCATTCAGTAAAAATGGAAGGCGGTAAAGAAATTAAAGAATCTATAAAACGCATTTTAAATGCAGGAATTCCTGTGATGGGGCATTTAGGTTTAACACCACAATCCATTTATAAATTTGGAACCTATACGGTTCGTGCTAAAGAAGAGCAAGAAGCTGAAGATTTATTAGCAGACGCCAAAATGCTGGAACGCATTGGTTGTTTTGGCATTGTACTTGAAAAAATCCCAGCATCATTAGCTGAAGAAGTAGCAAAAAGCGTCAGTATTCCAATTATTGGAATTGGTGCAGGTAATGGTGTGGACGGACAAGTATTGGTATTGCATGATATGCTTGGAATAACTCATGAATTCAATCCTCGTTTTTTGCGTAGATATATGAACCTGTATGAAGAGATGACCACGGCTATTTCACAATATGTTTCCGATGTAAAAAGCAATGATTTCCCTAGTGATAGTGAACAATATTAGTTTAGATTGTTCGATTAATTAGATTGCTGGAGCTATGCATAGATTTAAAGAATTGGAAATATGGAAAAGAAGCAGGCTGTTTTGCGCCGAAATATATTCTTTAACTTCTAAGTTTCCAGATTCAGAAAAGTTTGGATTAACCAATCAATTGCGTAGAGCATCAGTTTCAATACCTTCTAATATTGCAGAAGGTTCATCTAGAAAATCAAATAAAGATTTCTCACGGTTTTTAGAAATTACTTTGGGCTCTTGTTATGAAATTGAAACTCAATTACTGATTGCTTTTGATTTAAATTTCATTAGTAATGAAGAATTAAATAAGCTATCAAACGATTTAGAATCCATAATAAAAATGACCTCTAAGTTTAAATCTACTCTAAAATAAATCGAAGAATCTAATAATCGAGTGATCCAAAAATCCAAAATTTTATCTAATAAGTCTAATCTTCAGGTTCTATATGAAGACAATCACATTATCGTAGTAAACAAACGCGCTGGTGATATTGTTCAAGGCGATAAAACAGGTGACAAACCATTAAGTGAGGTTGTTAAAAGTTATATAAAAGAAAAATACAACAAGCCCGGAAATGTCTATTTAGGGGTGGTTCACAGACTGGACAGACCAACCACCGGCTTGGTCATTTTTGCCAAAACAAGTAAAATTCTACCTAGGTTGAATGCGCTTTTTGTTTCTAAAGATATTACCAAAACCTATTGGGCCATTGTAAAAAACCCACCCGAAAAAGAACAGGACACGTTAATAGATTGGTTGAAAAAAAATCCAAAAAACAATAAATCCTACGCATATAAAAAAGAAGTTGAAGGCAGTAAAAAAGCCATTCTGCATTACCAATTAATAAAAAAACTACAAAACTATTTTTTGCTTGAAGTGACTTTAGAAACAGGCAGACACCATCAAATCAGATCGCAATTATCACAAATTGGTTGCCCCATTAAAGGCGATTTAAAATATGGTTTTGACCGAAGTAATGATGATGCTAGCATTCATTTGCATGCAAGACATATATCCTTTATGCATCCTGTAAAAAACGAACCCATTGAGATTACGGCCCCGTTGCCAAATGATGTTATTTGGAATGCGTGTTTGTAATTTTTGTAGATTTACACGATAACTTTTTTCAAAATGATTCAAACAATACTTAATAACCAAAAGGCCTTTTTTCTGAAAGGAGAAACAAAATCTTTAGCCTACAGAAAGGAAAAATTATTACAATTAAAAGCTGAGCTTATCAAAAATGAACAGCTCATTATTGATGCGTTATATGCCGATTTTAAAAAACCAAAATTTGAATCTGTTTTAGCAGAAACAGAAATTGTTTTATCAGAACTGAACTTAACTTTAAAAAAGTTAAAAAGCTGGTCTAAACCCAAACGTGTATTCCCGTCATTATTAAATTTTCCTTCCACAGATAAAATTTATTATGAACCTTATGGAAACATTTTGGTGATTGCTCCTTGGAATTATCCGTTTCAATTAGCAATATTACCTGTGATTGGAGCCATTGCAGCTGGCAATACCGTGGTTCTTAAACCAAGCGAATTAACGCCTAATACATCAAAAATAGTTGAAACCATACTTAAAACTGTTTTTAAGGAAGAATATGTGGCTGTTGTTCAAGGTGATGCCAAAGTTTCGCAAGAATTATTAGCACAACAATGGGATTATATTTTCTTTACGGGAAGTGTGGCTGTTGGCAAAATTGTTGCCAAAGCAGCAGCCCAATTTTTAACCCCAACCACTTTAGAACTTGGTGGTAAAAGCCCCTGTATCATTGATGAAACTGCCCATTTAAAACTGGCAGCAAAACGAATTGTTTGGGGTAAATTTTTAAATGCAGGGCAAACATGCATTGCTCCGGATTACATTCTGATTCACCATGCTGTTAAGGAAAAATTCATTTCATCTTTAGAAAAAGAAATTGAAGCCGCCTATTCTAAAAACCCTGAAAAATCTGAGGACTATGCGAGAATTATTAATGTGAAAAATTTCACCCGTTTAGCCAATATGCTAAACAATGAAACTATTGCTATTGGTGGGGAAACAAATGAAAACGAATTATTTATCTCGCCAACAATTATTGATGAACCAAGTTTGGATAGTGCTGTGATGCAAGATGAAATTTTCGGACCTATTTTACCTATATTAAGTTATAATAATGAAGATGATATAAACCACATCATTTCAAATTACAACAAGCCTTTATCACTTTATGTGTTTAGTACTAACCACGATTTTTCACAAAAAATGATAACCAATTATTCCTTTGGCGGTGGTGTCATCAATGATACGGTTATTCATATTGCAAACCCCAGGTTACCATTTGGTGGTGTTGGCAATAGTGGTATTGGGGCTTATCATGGCAAACACTCGTTTTATACCTTTTCGCATAAAAAATCAGTGGTAAAAAAAGGGAATTGGTTGGACATTCCTATTAGATATGCGCCCTATAACGGTAAAATGAAATTGATAAAATTCTTTTTTAAGTATTTTTAAATTTATTTATAAGGATATTCCATTACTAATTGCACCCCTTTATTTGGTTGAGAAGTCAATTCTAAAGTGGCATTAATTAGAGCCGCCCTGCTCTCCATATTAATTAAACCGGAGCCTTTTTCAATAGTATTTATATTGAATCCGACGCCATCATCAGAAGCTGTTATTTTTAAATGATCAGATTCATATTGAAGTATTATTTTAAGATGTTTTGCTTTTGAGTATTTTACTGAATTAGATAGAAATTCCTGAATAATTCTAAATATAATAATCTCATCTTTTTTATTATTGAACAACACCTTTTCGCCTTTAACTTCTAAAGTTGCCGTAGCAAACTTCATTTTATTTAATCGGTCCAATTCATTATTTATAGATTTTTCAAAACCAATGTTAAGTATCACTTCATTATTTAATGATTTTGATAACGATCTTACCTCCTTTAAACTTTGTTTAAGTGCATCAGTAGTTTCTGCAAATTTGTCCTTAACATCATCAGACATCTGCATTTTCAAAATACTCAATTGCATACTGGCAAACGACAGTAATTGCCCCACATTATCATGTAATTCCCAACCAATATTTTTTAAGGTTTGTTCTTGAATCTCGGTTTGAGCTTGGGTTATTTCAGCTTCAAAAGCCTGCTGTTGTTTAATTTTATCGAGTAATAATTTGTTTTTCCGTTTTAAAAAAACCACAAAAAAGATAATAACTAGAGTAGTTACGATTACCAAAACGGCAATCATATAAATTAATAAATAGCGTTCTGAAGCTGTACTAGCTAATCGTTCTGTGGTTTGCACCATATTTAAATTGAATTAAATATTTGTCTCATTTTCAATTTCAGGTTTACAAAATATTAAAGCAAATGTAAAGGTTGAGTACATAAATATATTGGCAAATAAATAGATTTGCCATTTTAAAAATATAAAATTCCAATCTCCAGTGAAATCATAAATATCATAAAAAACTATGGGAGTAATAATAAGCCACCAAATAAATATAGCTAGGTTAATATAGAAGTTTAACGACCTATAAAAGGTTAATATCTTAGCACTTTGCAAAACTTCTATAAAATAAAATACTGTACATAAGAATATAACAATCGCTCCTAATATACTTATAACTGGGAAAAATCTATTAAAAAATTCATCCCAATGATAAATTATATAAGAAATTGAAAATATAAAAAAAAGATAACCACTATACTTGATTATATTCCTGAATTCTTTGTTTTCTAAAATTTTATTATAATAAAAAGCAAAAAATAATATAGCTCCTATTTTCCAAAAAGATGTTGACCACCAATGATTTGTCTCAAAAACTGTTCCTTTTAAAAAATGGAGAAAACCATCTTCATGTACATAATATTTATATCCTCCAATAAAATCACATATTGTCAAATACACTAAAAACCAAATAAAATATTTAGCTTTTGTGTTTTTAAATTTTTTATAAAGTATGAGACCAGTAATTGCTGCTGCAGCTTCTGTAATAAATAATATTAAACTAAAATTATTTAAAAAAAAGTCCTTCACTTTCGTTAATTAGAATAACCTCCATTTCCTCCATGTCCATCATTTAATGGTGGAGCAGGAATATCTTGAATAGCTGGTGGCAAAAATATGTTTAAACTACTGGCTTTTGAAGTGTTTTTATTCCCTGTTGGTACAATAAACATCGTGTTTCTGTTCTTTTTTACTGGGTTATTCACATTTCCATAATTTCCTAAATACACGCGTACACCCGTCATTGTATACCCTAAACTATCCGATTTTGCTTCGGCGTACACCAAATAATCATTAATATCTTCTAAAGACCATGCTACAGAACGCATTTGTTTTTTCGTGCCTTCAACATCTATAATAGAATCTATTTCTGTTGGATTGTTTTGTTCCCAATTGTTACTTAATATTTTAGCTTCTGCAACTGAAATAGTGTCTTTAGGAACTTTCTTTGAAATTTCGGTCATGTTTTGTACCGCTCTCGGACAAAAATAGTATGTTAATACAGCTCCAATAATAAATCCTAAAATAACGTAGATTAGTTTTTTCATAGTTCTATTTGATTGTTTTGTAAGATAAAAATAGCAAAAAGATTGGATAATTGGTTAAAATATGTATTTAAGTAGGAAACCCAAGCATAGCACCCATTCCAACGGTAAATAACCAACTTCCGTAAATAGCATGTTCAATAGAAACCAATAGCGTTGATTTAGTTTTGTTATAGGTGAATGCGAATAATAAACCGCCAAGAAAAGTTAAAATTAAAACCAGGCTATTCCTAAAAAACAGGTGTGCCAATGAAAATAAAATAGCATTCATAAACATGAATAAAGATTGACTTTTAAATAAGCTTTTATAACGTTGAAAATATAAGGTTCTATAAATTAATTCTTGCGGATAGACTGAAAACAAACTGTAAACAAATAAAATGAATATCCATAGTTTTGGCTTGTTATAAAGCACGAAAAATAATTGACTTTTATCTGTAAACCAAACAAATACAATGGTAGCAATTGAGATTATTACAAGTTTTACAATCGTTTGAATCCAAAATTTTTTCCAATTCAGGTTGGGTGCGATTTTAAATTTATTGTTTTCAACTTTTAATAAAACATACAAGACATAAATAAACCCAAGCAACCCCATAGTCATTTTCAACCATATGGGATAAACAATAGCAAAACTAATCGGAATGACAATGAATAGAGCAAATAACTCAATGAGTTTGAAAGTTTTAGTATTCATATTAAATGGTTATAGCGGTGGTTTGTTTCACTTCACTTATTACAAACATACTATGTGTACTCCCAATATGATTTATGTTTGTTAATTTATTCACCATAAATTCCCTGAAAGCTGCCATATCTTTCACAATCACTTTCAACAAATAGTCATAATCGCCACTAATATGGTAACACTCTAAAACCTCATTAATGGTAGCCACTTCCTTTTCAAACTTAATAACATACTCCTGTGTATGCTGAATAAGTTTGATATGACAAAAAGCAACAAACGATTTATCAATTTTTTCTTTGTTAACCAGCGCTACATATTTATCAATAACACCTTCCTTTTCAAGCTTTTTAATGCGCTCATATACCGCCGTAATAGAAAGGTTTAATTTATTTGATAGTTCCTTATTGGTTTGTTTACAATCTTGTTGTAAATATCCTAATAATTTCTGGTCTGTAGCATCAAAATTCATAATTGAAAAATTTTCAGTTATTAATATTTATAACGAGCTCAACATTACATAATAACTACAAATATACTATATAGTAGTTTTATTTTCTAAATATAACAATTTAGATTGTTTTTTAATCTATATATTGTCATATTTGATACACAATTAAATATAAATATATGTCTTTTAAACCCGCAAATAATATTCAGGATTTACAATATTTTGGTGAATTCGGAGGTGTAAATCCTTCCATTTCAGATTCATCAACCTACACATTCCTTTCAGCAAAAACCATGTTTGATACCTTTGAAGGAAATGCCGAAGGATGCTATTTATATTCAAGACATTCATCACCATCCAATTTATATTTAGGTGAAGCTTTGGCTGCTATGGAAGGCACTGAAACCGCTAATGTTTCAGCATCAGGCATGGGTGCCATCACACCGGTATTAATGCAATTATGTGGTGCAGGCAACCATATTGTTTCCAGCAGAACTATTTACGGTGGAACGTATGCATTTTTGAAAAACTTTCTGCCTCGTTTCAAAATTGATACCTCTTTTGTAGATATTACAAAACTAGAGGTGGTTGAAGCTGCAATTACAAAAAACACGAAAGTTTTGTATTGTGAATCTGTAAGTAATCCGCTTCTGGAAGTGGCCGATATTTCTGCCTTATCCAAAATAGCTAAAAAACACAACTTAAAATTAGTTGTTGACAATACTTTTTCACCGTTATCCATTTCTCCAGCTATTTTAGGGGCTGATGTGGTGATTCATAGCTTAACCAAATTCATCAATGGTTCCAGTGATACCGTTGGCGGTGTGGTTTGTGGAACTCAAGAATTTATTAATCAGTTACGCAATGTCAATGATGGTGCCAGCATGCTTTTAGGATCCACCATGGATAGTTTAAGAGCCGCATCTGTATTAAAAAACTTAAGAACGCTTCATATTAGAATGAAGCAACATAGTAAAAACGCCCTTTTTCTGGCTCAAAAATTTGAATCAGACGACTTAAAAACGGTCTATCCCGGTTTAAAATCACATCCCTTTCATAAATTATTCAAAAGCATGATGCATCCAGATTATGGTTTTGGAGGCATGCTTACCATTGATGTAGGGTCCTCAGAAAAAGCCAATGAACTCATGGAGCTTATGCAAAATAAAAATCTTGGATATCTGGCCGTAAGTTTAGGGTTTTATAAAACGCTGTTCAGTTCACCGGGAAGTTCAACATCCAGTGAAATTCCGAAGGAAGAACTTGAAAAAATAGGACTGACTGATGGTTTAATTCGTTTTTCAATTGGTTTAGATGATGACATTGAACGCACTTATCAAATGATGCATCAATGTATGATTCAACTAAATATTTTATGCAAATAGTTTAATATTATTTTAAAAATAAATTCATAGGGGAGGCTGTCTAAAAAGTATATATTAACCGTCATTACGAGAAATT
>TARA_R110002050_G_scaffold100830_2_pt1 | contig 18298 bp, 13 predicted proteins | sample TARA_R110002050 | Tara Oceans TARA_R110002050 (sample SAMEA4396988) | marine metagenome | biome: Polar Biome; feature: [DCM] deep chlorophyll maximum layer (ENVO:01000326); material: water (ENVO:00002006), including particulate matter (ENVO:01000060) such as... | depth 25 m
TTTAGTTTTTGTTCTCATAACTTATTTGGGGACAGCTAAAATAGATCAATCTTACTTTAAGAGCATAGATAACTGTCTATACTACGCAACCAGAGTTAACAGTAACGTAACAATACCAACCATACAACAGGGTACACCGAGGAAATATACTGCTGTATGTGAACCAAGGAAAGTAAATATAGAGAGAGAAAAGGTGTACTAATGATAGATCCAATTACAATATCATTGGCAGTCGGAGTGGCAAGTAAAGCTTTTTCTGCCATAAAACAAGGATTTGCAGTCGGCAGAGATCTAGAACAAATGTCTGGAGACATAGGTAGATGGATGGGAGCAGTAAGTGATGTTGATAATGCAGAGAAACAAGCCAAGAATCCAGGAGTGTTTGACAAAGTGTTTGGTTCTGAAAGTATTGAAACAGTTGCACTCCAAGCTTATGCAGCCAAGAAGAAACTTGAGGAACAAAGATATGAACTCAAGATGTTTTTAAATCTTACTCATGGACCACAGGCTTACGATGAGCTACTTCAAATGGAAGGTCAAATAAGAAAAGATAGACAAAAGCGAGTGTATGCACAACAAAAGCTTAGACAACAGATAGGAGATGGTATAGCTATCTTTGTTTTAGTCTTCTTATTGTTTGGAGGACTAGGTTTGTTAGGCTGGCTATGGCTTGCCAATGAGTGAGTATGCAGATGGAGATTATCTATTAGTCCTTGAGAAGAGAGGTAAGGTGTATTATAAAGATCAACTCTCCTTTGTTGGAGACCCACATCTAGCAATATCAATGTTCATAAGACATAGCACTAATGTAGAAATGAATGTTAAATTAAAAAAGAGGATAAATACAGGAGTATGAAATGTTTAAGAAAATATTGGGCTTTAAGCCTATTAAGTACGTCATTAATGTTTATAAGTTCATGCGATATGGTTGCTGCAAGGACTGCGAATGTTCATGTAACAATTGATCATTGCCACATAGAATCACTATCGGAGATATAAATGTTAACAGCTTTAATAGGACCAGTCAGTAATCTTCTTGGAAAGTTTATAGAAGATAAAGACATGAAGAATAAGTTAGCCCATGAAGTAGCAACAATGGCAGAATCACATGCCCAAGAACTTGCCAAAGGACAGATAGAAATTAACAAAGCAGAAGCCACTCACAAGAGTATCTTTGTAGCTGGTTGGAGACCCTTCATTGGGTGGACGTGTGGGATAGCATTGTGTTGGCATTTTGTACTTGCACCTATAACATTGTTTGTTTGCTCTTATCTTGGGGTGATAATACCAGAACTACCGACCTTTGATATGGGTAGCCTAATGACAGTGCTTATGGGTATGCTTGGACTAGGTGGTTTACGTACATATGAGAAACAAAAAGGCCTAACTAAGTAAGTTAAATGTCCCCTATAACATAGGGAATAATTTTTAGATAGGATGAATATAATGAGAAATAGTATACCACATGATGGGCCGCGAACTGCATTAGCTGAAGAACTAGATGCAATGAAGTATAGACAAAAAGGTGAAAGCTTTGATGATAAAATAAAAAGATTAGCTAGATCAATGTCAGATGATATTAACCATCAGTGGGAACTAGAAGATATATTAGGTAGTATGAGATTTCTACCAGCAGGTAGAGTGCAAGCATCAATGGGCGCTAATAGAGTTGTTACTTCTTTCAACTGTTTTGTTTCAGGTACGATCAACGATAACATGAATGATATCATGGCTAAGGCTGGAGAAGCAGCTGAAACAATGAGAAGAGGTGGCGGAATTGGTTATGATTTCTCTACTATAAGACCTAAAGGAAATATAATTAAATCGCTCCAATCGCAAGCCTCAGGCCCTGTTTCTTTCATGGGTATATTTGATGCCGTGTGTCAGACTATTGCATCTTCAGGGCATAGGCGTGGAGCACAGATGGGTGTTCTAAGAGTAGATCATCCAGATATCTACGACTTTATTAGAGCTAAAAGAAATTCAGATAAATTAACTGGATTTAATATTAGCGTAGCAATTACAGATAAATTTATGGAGGCGTTGTTAAGTGATGATGGGGATTCTTTTGATCTATGCTTTGAGGGCACAACCTACGATACAATATCCGCAAAAGAATTGTGGAATGAAATTATGGATTCTACTTGGGATTGGGCTGAGCCTGGTGTCTTGTTCATTGATCGCATAAGTGAAATGAATAATCTTTACTATTGTGAAGAAATTGCAGCAACTAACCCATGTGGAGAACAACCACTACCAGCTTATGGTGCTTGCTTATTAGGATCATTTAACTTAACTCAATATTTAGTAAAAGAAGATGGTAAGCTTAAGTTTAACTTTAATATTTTTAAAGATGATATTAGTCATATAGTAAGAGCTATGGATAATGTTATTGATAGAACTATTTATCCTTTAAAAGCGCAGTCAGATGAAGCTAAAAATAAACGGCGAATGGGATTAGGTGTTACTGCATTAGCTAATGCTGGTGAAATGCTAGGATACATGTATGGTGATCCTGCTTTTATGAAGTGGTCAGAAAAAGTCTTTGCTTGTTTAAGAGATTACACTTACAAAGCTTCTGCTTTATTAGCAAAAGAAAAAGGTACCTTCCCTTTATATAGAGAAGAGTATTTAAAATCTAACTTTGTTAGAACATTACCATCTCATGTTAAAGCATTGATACGTAAGCATGGTATAAGGAACAGTCATCTTACATCTATTGCTCCTACAGGAACTATTAGTTTAGTAGCCGATAACATTAGTAGTGGTATTGAACCAGTTTTTAGTTATTTTTATGATAGAACAATTCAAACTTTTGATGGACCTAGAGTTGAACGAGTAGAAGATTATGCTTATGCACGTGGTGTAGAAGGTAGAGATGCTAATACTATTACTGTTCAAGAACACTTAGCAGTTTTATTACTAGCTCAACACTACATCGACAGTGCATGCTCAAAGACATGTAATGTTGGAGATGAGGTTGACTATGAAAGCTTTAAACAAGTATATATTGATGCATGGAAAGGTGGCGCAAAAGGATGTACCACATTCAGATTATCAGGAAAACGATTCGGTATTCTTAATACATCCGTTGAAGAAACCGTGGAAACGAAAAAGGAAATTACAAGCTTATCTGAAAATACTTCAGAGGAGATCAAAGCGGAGGCATGTTTCATTGATCCTCAAACAGGTCAAAAAGAATGCAGCTAGCTTATCAAATATAATGGAGGAGATACATGGCAGATGAAATAATTAATATTGTTGACGTAGCGTCTAAGGGCGTTGTTATTGATACTCCTCCTATAGCTCTTGGTCCTAACTTATTTACTGATGCAAGAAATGTAAGATTTAAGGATGGCGCTATAAGAAAAATGGAAGGTGAGTTATTACTTAACAATATAACAAGTGATTTAAATGCAGGAGCTGGACAAGCTTTTGGTAAGGTAAGATATTTTGCTGTATGGGAAAATCCTAATAGACAACCACTAGGTGCTTATTATCTATGGGTGGTTGATTATGTTGTAAATAGTATAACAGTAGGTCAAAAAGTTTATATACAAGATCATTCGGGAACTAAAAGAGATATTACACCATCATCATTAAATAGTGGTAATGGATTTCAATTCACAACAAGTGGATGGCAGCACACATTATTTAGTGGTGGTTTTAGTTTTATTATTAATAATGGATTAGATAAACCGCATTATATATTAGATACTCCTGGAAATATAGACATAGCTAATATTGTTCTCGCTGAGCTTCCTGGATGGGATAGCTACAACGTAGATCAAGATGTAATTAGTGATACTTGGAACACAAGTGATTCTTTAGTATTTGACCTAGGACAAAAGTTAGATTTCTCTTTGAATGAAGTTGTAGTTACAGTTGCAACTGCAGCTAAAGCAGCTGAAGCAGGAACTCCTGCAGGTACAGGTACAACTAACACCACTAACTTTGTTCCAGGAACTTTACCTGCATATGCTTCATTACCTACAGTTACATCGAGTAAGTTTCAAATCTACACAGATACAAATACTAACACAACTGTTGTTTATATTGGTGGTATGTCAGACGGTAACCTTGTTTCAGTGCATGTAAAATCTAGAAATCTTGTTACAGTTACTGCAGGTGTTGTAGAATCATTTGGTGACTTATTAGTTGCAGGTAACCTCACAGAGAAAGACGGTAGTAATATAGTGCGAAGATTGTCTGGGGTAGTTAGAACATCTGATGTAGCAGTTCCAGGATCTGTACCAAATAATTGGAACCCATTTAATACAGGTGTTAGCACAGCTGATGAGTTTACCTTATCAGAGACTAATGTTATTAAAGATATGAAATCTTTGCAAAGTAATATGTACATATATAGTACAGATAGTATACATGTTATGAGACTTACAGGTAATACAAATGCTCCTGTTACATTTAGTTCCGTTACTGATGAATATGGTTTACTTACAACTGGTGGCGTAATAGAATATGATGGTAAACATTTAGTTATAGGTGGAAGTGATATATATGTTTTTGCTGGTAACCCAGGGGATATACAATCATTATCTGATGGACGAATAAGACAATACTTTTATAATAATCTTAATCCTATTTATGAACAACAACTATTTACTATACTTAATCATAGAGAAAATGAAATATGGGTATGCTATCCTACCCTAGCATCTCTAGCTGGAGAGTGTGATGAAGCACTTATATGGAATTATAGAGATAATACATGGACATTAAGAGATTTAGATAGTGTGACAGCAGGTAGTGTTGGACCTATTAAAGGTGGTGGTATACCAATCGCTACATTAGCTCTTACAGGTAACTCAGGTAGTGCTGGTTATAGTAATACAGGAAAGAAAGAGATACAAGCAGTTACTATCAATGGTGGTACACCAAAGAAAACACTAGGTACTAAAGCAATTAAAACTGTGTCTATTGGTGCATTCACTACTTTCACTACAGATACACTAGAAAGAATAGACCTCACACTCACAGGAGATAGTGGACCTAATACTGTTGTACCAATAAGTACACTTACTTTTTCTTCTAGCGCAACATTCACATATGATAGAGATAAGACAACTTACCTTGATGGTGGAGCTAGTGTTGTTATAACTGGAGATGCTAGTATTGGTACAGTAAACCTACCTGCAAGTTCATTACTAGGAACTAGCCAAGCAGATGGTGCTACAATAACAATGACTATACTTGTAGCTGCAGTTAGAGATTATATCAACAGTAACAATGCTTTAGCGGATTGGACAGCAACTGCAACTACAAATGTTTTAACACTAACTTCAGATGTTCCTGGACCTAGAGCTTTCGGCACTAGTTCTTTGGCAATCGGGGGTGGTTCAACAACTAGTATTGTAGTAGCTTCTATACAAACGGGTGTGGGGGTATACGGCATAAATGCATCTCTTAGCCCAGCTATTAGTATGCGTATAACTGCTCCTGCAGTAGGTGGTCTTCAAGCAGCTATTGATGAAACAATAACATTTAGTACTGGAAAGAATAGTCAAGCCTTACTTTCGGCAGATGCTTTAACCAAGTTACAAGCAAAGACTGTTTTTAATGGTGGTGCTAGTTCTATTTATAGTGTTACAAACGTAGGTAATGTACTTAAGTTTGTATCAAGACTAGGTGGAAATCATAGTGCTCTAACTATCACATTCAAGACTACTTATGATAGTATTGATTATACAGAGACTACTTTTGGTGGTAATGTGACTAGTGTTGTTAATGTAACAACTACAGGTGTAAACAACAGTATACCACCAATTACAATGACTCTTACTTTTCCAGCAACAAATACTTCACTTAAGTATTTAGAAGGAACATTTAGTCGTGCTAATATAACTACAGAGATAAATACTCTTATATCTGCAGATAGTAATTGGGCAGGAGTGGCAGGTACAAATATTGTCACAGCAACAGCTGGAGCAATAGGTGTTCAAACTAATAACTTTGGAGTGGCTCTTACTAGTATAGGATCACTTCCAAGCGGATTTGTCAATGGTACATTCACTGGTGCAGAGACAAGAGCAGGAAGAGCAGCGCATAGCACAACAGATACTATCACACTTACACCACCTCTAGGTAATCCAATAACTGCTAACTTTAATAGTACAACTGCGTTTGATCCTGATTCAGGTAGTAGTCCAACTAACGTTGAGACAATAACCGCTACGGAGATAGCAACAGAACTTCAAGCAGCTTGGACAGACACCACTCATTTCACAGTGGCTAGAGCTGGAGCAGTACTCACCTTTACAAGTGTTCTTAGAACGGATGTAGATGGTTCTTTCTCCTATAGCGTCGTAGCTGGTACGTCTAGAACTGGTACTCTGGTATCTCCTCTGATAACTAATTCAGTGGGTGGGGATATATCTGTAACAGCTGGTATCACTGCTATTTATGCTAAGATGACTCGTGTTACAATAACACTACAGTCAACTGCAGGTGATCAAGTATTATGGGATAAGCATTATGGTGAAGGTCCAGGAAGATTAGATGATCCTGACTACACTGCAGCACAGGATGATAATCCTTATGGGGATACAGGTGCAGCTAGTGCAACCGCATATAGAGCTTTATACTACAACCCTGACGCCCCAAGTAGTGCGGTTAATGGAACAATAGTAAACACACAGATAGCTATGCAACAAGCCCTAGCTTCTTTAAGTGCTAATCAACTTTTATTAGTAACACCTGATAATGCAGCGAACCCTACTAGTATTATAGTAAGTCCTAGCCAATTTAGTTCAACTGCTAACTATGTTAAATCATTTAATCCTTTTGTACAGATTGTAAACGCTTCAGTAGCACCTACAAGAGCAGCATTAGTAGCTGCAGCAGAAGGAACTACAGTAGCAACTAGCACTCCAACTCAAAGTACTACAGGAACTGCTATAAGTACTACGTTTGATATACTAAGACCTTGGAGTAGTGGTAATATAAACCCAACTAAAGTGTTTCCTATCTTTGCAGAAAGCGGATATAATGGTGCAACTTTATTTAATAGAATTAGAGCAGGTGATTTAGGTTATGACTTTGCAGGTACTAAATATATCTCTTACTTTGAAAGACAACAAATGTCTATTACTCCTAACTTTGATACAGAAACTATTAAAGATATAGCCCTATGGGCAGATGGTGGTACTATTGAAACAGTTGGTGGTGAACCTCAAAGAGCTACTCTACAAATAAGAGCTAGAGGTACTAACTATCCTGGTGAAAATCCTTACTTAACAACTGTTGAAAATAATGCAGCATCAGGTGCTAAGCGTAATAAACTTACTGTTAATGATTTTATTATAGCTTCTAATTATAAAGCAGATATTAGAGCTCAAGGTAGATTTATTAATTATAGAGTTGATGATGCAGCTTCCGATACTTCAACTGCTTACACTGCTGATAATAATAAAGCATGGAATATATCAGGATTACAGATGACAATTAGTAGAGGTGGTGAAAGATAATGGCAATTAACAATCCACCTATTACTGAAAACAGTACTCTTAATTTAACATTACTAGAAATGGTTAGACAAATTAATATCTTGGAACAAGCTCAATTAAAGTTACTTACAGATATTAGATTAGCTACTAACTTTGCAGATTTACAGGTAAGGATAGATAAAAAATGATAAAACTTATTGAAGATAATATGGTTTTAGAAGCAATCAATCTTATGAACGTTTCTGTTAAAATGGAAAAGTATATAGGTTGGGAAAGAAATGAATCAGCTTGGATATCATACTTCTTAGGATTAGTTGATAGACAAAATAAAAAGGATCCACATGCTTTAGTTATAGGTGATTATAAAGAGGGGAAGCTTAGAGGCTTTCTCTCAGCATGTAGCTTTATTAACTATTATAATAATTCATATGTTATGGATGTTAAAGATTGCATTGCTGATCATAATTATAATAATGCTTTTGTTATTTATAGATTGTTTGATTATATGGTTGAGCATACTAAAAAGCATGGTGGTAAAACTTGGAGAGCTGACTCAGTAAGACCAGGAAAAGAAGGAACAGACTACGCTAAATTTCTAAATAAAAGATATAATACAGATACACACGTCTCAGTTAGAGGCTTAATAACGGAGAATTAAATGAATACATATAAAGATTCAAACCCGAATCTAGGTATATACGACATGAGAAGAGACGTCACGGGTTTACCTAGGTCTCTAGCAAATTCAATTAACAACCACATTTGTAATAGTGGTGGTGGGGGTGGTGGCCAAACAACTATCTCAGGTATTGATCCTGAATTTAAACCTGATTTAACAAAGGCTTTAGGTATTGCAACTGATAGATACACAGACCAAGTTGAGAAGGGCCCAGATTCTATTGTAGCAGGTATGACTGATGATCAAATTACAGCGTTAGGCTTACAAAGAGATCTTGGCCAGCAAGCGGTATCAGGTACAGGTATCTATGATACTAAAGCTGCACAAGAAGGTGATCTAAAAAATCTAATGGGCACTTCGATGTCTTCAGCTGCAGGTGCTGGTGCACTTGGTTCTGCAAGATCTCAGAAAGCTATGCAGTCTGCATTAGCCGGGAGATCATTAGAGTTTGCACAGCAACGCCAAAGAGATGCTGAACAAGGAAGTAGTATGATTGGTGATGTTGGTACAACCTTACAAAAGTATCAGCAACAAAGAATGGATGCTCCTGATACAGCAGCTAGTAGATACTTTGGTTATCTTACAGGTAATGCTGGTAAGCAAACCACTACAACAGGTGGAGGTAAATAATGGAGTTAGCTTTAGATGATCCAAGATTTAAACAGCAACAACAACAAAATCCTTATGCTATCAATGGCCCACTAGCTCCTAGAAAACCTGGGATGGATGAAGAGTTTGGTAATATGATTAAGCAAAGAGCTATGGAAAAAAGTTTAAACTACGGACAAAATCAGCTTGTAAAAGGTATAACTAGTTTATCAACTCCAGCAACCGCAGCAGTTACAGCACCTCAAGCTGCAGCTATGTCAAGTATGACAGCAGGTGGTGCAGGGTTAGCTCCAGGTGCAGCCCAAGCGATACTAGGTTCAGGAACTGCAGCAGCTCCGCTAGTAGCGCAAGCAGCTGGAACAACTGGATTAGCAGCAGGTACAACTGCAGCAGGTACAGGCGCAGCTATGGGTGCTGGTATGACAGCTTTAGGAACAGCAATGCCATATGTTGGTGCAGCAATGTTAGCAGGAAAAGCTTTAGGTTTCTTTAATAATGGTGGGATGGTAGGACCTTTGTCTGAAATTAATTATAAACAAAAAGGCGGAGATATTGATAGCTCAGCTACTGCAAAGTTTGGGCCATTAGGTAATATGATATAGGAGATTAGTATGGTAGGCTTTGGTAATGCAGGAAGTAGTAGTAGTGAAGGAAGTAAAGATCCTCTAAGCATCAATACCAAAACAGGTTTTAGAAGCTTAAGTACAATACCTGATCTTTTAGGTATAGATGATTATGATTTTAATTATGTACCTAGACCGGATAATGAGGTAGTACCTGTTGATTACTCGGTAGATCCTTTTTTAGAAACAGATAATAATGAAAATCCAGATAACTCACAAGAGGTTGCTAATCAAAATAAAAAAGATTATCTAACTGATTATAATGATTCTATTAGTACATTTGGATCTGAGGGTATGACTGATGCAAACATATCTAATCCAGTTGCAAACCCAACTGATTTTTATGGTAACCCAATACAAAAAGAAATTATTGGACCGTCATTTGACCCATTAAAAATGTTAGCTGTTTTAGCAACAGGTGTAGGAATGCCTGCATTATCTACTGGATTAAATGTAGCAAGTGGGATAGGAGGAGATGCTATACCTTCAGAAGGATATGGAACACCAGGAACTTATAGTAGCATTACTGGAAATAGATTTGATGCCGATAGTAGAGGTATAAATCCTATTACTGGTCAGTATGAAGATGAATATGGTACTACAAAAGCTGGTTACAATAATATGTATGATGAACTTGGAGTGCCTACTAGAAATTTAGATGGCTCAATGGATTATTTAGGATTAGGTGATAGAGATAAAGCTGAGCAAGGTTACTTAACTGATCTAGAGTATGCAGCACAACGTAGTGAGTTAGCTGGATTAGCAAGTGGAACTACAGATGATATATTGGGAAATCCTACTGGTACTGGATTAAATACAGAGGCTGAGAACGCTGTAGTTTATCAACTAGGTTTAGATCAAGGTATACAACCGCATACAATGCAACCTCAGTGGGATGAGGCTCAAGGAAAAATGGTTCCTTCACCAACCTTTGAAACTCTTAGAACTGGTGTATATGTAGAAGGGTCCCAAATTTTCCCAGGAGGATCAACAACTAAAGGTCCTGCTACGAAGACAGCAGCTGATTATTATACTCCTCCAGTGACTAGTGGTACTGTTGAAGATGGCTGGACAGGTAACTCTCTTCCAGATGGTACAGCTACTCCTGTTGTAGATACAAGTAATTACGATGATGGAAGTAGTTATAATAGTGGAGGAGATGATGGAGCAGTTAGCGGGGGTGGTCATGATAGCTTTGATAGCGGTGGTTGGGAATCCTTTAACACTGGCGGACTAGTAACAAATAGAGGCCCACTTGGCAGGAGATAATTAATGAATTTAAAGAAATACACACAGAAAGATAGATATGGAAATATGGCATCTTTTGAATTTGAAACTCCTACAGTAGGGGTTCCTCCTATGCAACAAGGTGTGCCTATGCCTGATCATCCAGGAGGACCAAGAGGTTCTGATACAGTTCCTGCTTGGCTAACACCTGGTGAGTTTGTAGTTAATAAGGAAGCTACTGATATGTATGGTCCAATGATTAAAGAAATTAATAATCAAGGACGTGCAGTACAGGCTATGCAAGGTAAAGAAATACCTCAATATGCACAAGCTGGTAAGAAAATACCAGGTCCTTATGATTGGATTACTGAAGATGTATTAGATGGATTAGCTATCACAGAATCAGGTGGAAGACATACTGATAGTAAGGGTAACTTAATAGAGAATTTAGGATCAGGTGCTATTGGTAAATACCAATGGAAGCCTTCTTCAGCTGCTAAGCCTGGATATGAAGTACAACCTTTTGATGTAACGAATGAAGAGGCTCAGCGTAAAGCTAGCTATGAATACTTAAAAGGTATTCAAAAATATAATCCTGATTTTACACAAGCACAAGTTCTTCAAGCTTACAATGCAGGTCCTGGTAGAATGAGAAATTATGTAGATAATATTGGAAGACCAGATGCTATTACTAATGCAGGTTTAACTACTGAAACTTTTAAGTATCCTGATAAAGTATTTACTGCAGCTGGTCAACCTAATTGGGATGGAGCAAGAGTTATACCTGTTGTATCTAAAGGTGTTACAACAAACAATCAACCTAAACAGCTACAACCTGATATGATACCTCAACCGGATAAAAGCATACCAGAAATTGATGCCTTCGAGCATAACAGTACAAGTGTAGCTATGCCAGGAGTTGATGCCTTTGAGCATAACAGTAATACTAACATGCCACAAAGTGGGGCAAACTGGTATACTGGTATAAAACCTACTAATAAGTTTGCACCTAAACAACCACAACCCCTTGTAAGGAATCAACTACCAAATGTAATTAATCAATCTCAACCTCATAGTACTAATGTTGATTATAATTATGGTGATTACTCTAGTAACATTAACGTACCTGAATTAGATGGAGTTGGAGATACTTATAGGGACGAGAGTATTAATGTACCTGAGTTAGATGGAACTATTGTTCGTCCACCTTATGGCGATTACTCTAGTAACATTAACGTACCTGAGTTAGATAATTTTGTTCCAACAGATTATACTGCTATACCAGGTTCTCCTGATGAAGAGTATGTTACGAGAGGTCAGCGCCAAAATGAGAACAGAGATAAATACTTTATGAATCAAGGATTAGAAGGTGAAGATTTAACTGGTCCTAACTTTGCAGAAGGTTCTGGTCAAGGAGATTCTGCTTTTAATTATCAAGATCCAATGGCTAAGTATATAAATAAAGATAAGGGTGATGCATTTGCTACAGGTAATGATAGAGATAAGGCTAGAAAGTTTTTAGAGTATACTCATAAAGCAAATAACCTTAAGAAAGAACTTGCATTATTAGATCCTATTAAAGATTCTGTTAGATACAATTCAGTATCTCAACAGCTTGCTCAAGCCGAAGCTAAGGCTAGTAAGTTTGTTGAGTCAGCAGCTGTAGTAGCTGAAGTAGAGAAACAAACTAATGCTCAAGAAGCTATTAATGGAAATGTTATTCAAATAAAAGTTCTTGAAAATAATAAAAAGAATATAACTGATCCTATTATAATAGCAAAGATAGATAATGAAATTGCTAATCTTAAAATTAAAAATACTGCGAAAGAAAAAGAAACTACTTATACTACTAAAGAAGACAAGTATACCGATAAAGACTTTGGTAGAGTTACTAAAGCAACTTACCCTGAGCTTAAGATTTATTCTGAGGAGAGTTTAAAGAATGACCCTTCATACTCAAATGACCCTTCATACTCAAATAAAGGTAAAGTAAATTCTAATAAGGAAAACGATAAGACCTCTAAAAATAATAAAGGCTTAAGCTTACTAGAAACAATTGCTGCTAAAACAGCAGCAGCAGCTGCAGCAGAAACAAAAACACATAATGAGACTAATACTAAAACAGCATTAAACGGTGCTGGAGAAGGTGGTAAAAATAAACTTAAGAAAGCTGAGACAATGTTTGAAAGTTTATTTGGTGATTTGTTTGATGTGAAAGAGTTAGCTCGTATGGCAGTGATGTATACTGGTTCTAGATTATTAGGTAGCTCACACAACGGGGCTCTTGGTTTCTCAGCAGTTAATTATCTAAAAAGAATAGATAGTAAAGCAGCTGGTAGAAAGAAAACTGCAGATTCACTTCTTGCTAAAGGTAAACATACACCAGCATCTATTGCACTTTATAGTAAAAGTGGTGATATGAATGATCTTATTTTAATAGGGGTTCCTATTAATGCTACAGGAAATGACAAGTATTATTATCATCCTGATTTTAAAAAGAAAAGACTAGCTAGAGAATACAAGCAAGGTGATTCAACTTACTGGTCTTTTGATGGCGGCAAAAGTAGGATGCATACTACATGGACATCTGATGGTTCTAATGTAAGAGGTTCAGATGAGTACGAGGCTAAGGTTATGAAGTCGACAAAAGATATAACTGAAGTACTTAAAGGATTTCAAACGAGAGAAGATCTTGGTGATACTGAGATATCAAAGACAGGAACTATAATAAAAAGAAATTACTATACAGATATAAAGATCGCCGCGGCAGCAAGAGCGGCAGCTAAGTGGGGTGCTGATCGTAATTTACCGGCATCTGAAATGGGGCCTATTGTTGCTAGAGCTTATCAGTTAGCAATAAATGAAAGTAAAGGTAATGAGGATATTAGAGCTTCTGAAATAGAGCCTTACTTAAATGCCCTGATTATTAGAAAAAATACTGGTGTGCCTGATTTGTTTACTATGGGTAAAGGAAAAGATGAAGTATCTATGGATGTATCTAAGATCACAAAACTTTCACATCAGTTTTTAAGAAACGCTGGCGCGGATCCAACACTAGATACTAAAGTTAATAGAGATAAGGTTAGTATTTTCTGGGAATCAGCTGGAAAGATATGGTCAAATCAATTGCGTACAAATCCTGGCCTGCTTGAATATTGGACAGATATGGGTGCTAAAGATGAAACCCCTTTCTATAAGTTTGCTCAAAACGAACTAAATAAGATAGTTAAACCTAAAGAAATAATATGATAAAGCAAGGAGAACATAATGGCTGAAGTTGAAACTAAAAGTTTATTTGCTGATCTATATAATAGAGATGTAGGATTAGTAAATAGTGGTGGTCATACTTTTGCAGATGGAGATACTCTTAGAAATTCAGAAGGTGATTTGATAAGAATAGAAGGATTAGAGGCTGCTGAAGTTGGCCACCTAACAAAGCTCGGATTAAAACCCGGAACTGCTGGTGGTCAGAAGGCTGCTGAGGTTATTCAAAACTTAGCTAATGAATTTGGTTTTAATAATGTACACTACCAAACTAATCCTGATGGTTCACCTAAGATGGATGCCACAAATACGCGTAGAATTGGTAGAATAACTGATGACTCTGGTAGAGACTTTACTCAAATGCTAACTCAGCATGGTATCAACCAAGTAGGTAAGTACTCTACTAATGATGATATCATTGCTGCTGAGTTTGGTGTTGCTGAAAGAGCAGGTAATATTGAGCAGCCTTTAACGGCATGGGAGTTGGCTAAGGTTCAACTTGATCATGCAACTAATGTTGAAAATAATTATTCACTTGCTTTTAAGAAGGTTGCATTAGACGAACAAACATTAGCAAACTATAAGGCTCCTCAACAACCAGGGGAAACCTTGGTTGCTTATCAAAAAAGGTTAGCTAAGGCTGATGAGTTTGTACCAGGTTCAGTGCAGATAAGACATACTGATAGAGATATAAACAACAAAACATTAAGTCCTTTTAGTGAAGGTCTTGATGTAGGATTAACTGGTGCACTCGAAGGAATGTATGGTTCAATTCAAATGGTAGGTGAGAAAACTGATTTTGATTGGCTAAAGACTGTAGGAACGCAAGGTATCTCAAGACAGCACGCTTACCTAAAAGATAAACCTGAGTTAAAGCTAAGCGCATTTAAACCTGTTGTTGATAAGAATGGTGTAGTGACTGGTAATGAATGGGACATCGATGGTGTTGGAAACTTCTTTGAATACCTCGGTACTAACGCAGGGGTATCTATACCTTATATGGCTAATACAGTTGTATCAATGGCACTTGCAAAACCAACTTTTGGTTTAAGTTTATTGTCGCCTGTATCTGTTTATACCGGTCATACTTGGAATGAAATGGAAGGAACTGATAAGAGTGCTGCTCTTGCTATAGCATCAGGGGTTACTCAAGCTATCCTAGATCAAGTAGGTATCAGAGGAGTATTTGGTGGAAGTATACTTAAAGCTTCAACAAGAAAAATAATTATAGATAAAATTATGAAAACTGGTGTAACAAAAAGTGTAGCTCAACAAACTTTAGCGAAGATGACTAAGGTAAAGATTGCACAATTTGTAGGGGATGCAGCTAAAGTTGCAACTCAGCAGCTAGCTTCTCGTAATGTACTTAGAGCATTTACTGCGCAAGCAGCTAAAGGATTTATTAGTGAGAGTACCACAGAGATGGCACAGGAACTAACAGGTTACTTAGCAGCTGTAGCAGGTAGTGATAAAGTATTTGATGCTACACAATTAGAAAGCAGATTACTAAATGCAGGAATCGCAGGTGGAACTATGGGTGCTAGCTTTGCTGCACCTGGAGTAGCCCTTGATGTTGGCTCATGGAAGAATGTGCAAGTGAGGGAAGGTAAAGCTGAAGCTAGTCGTCTATCATTTGCAGGTAAGTATGCAGCCGATGAGAAACAAAAGTATGGTAGTGTAAACTCTATACAACAAAATAATAATGAGACTAAAGTAGATGTCTTAAAACGAACGTCACCTAGTTCTAGCTTTGCTGATAAAGTAGATGCAGGTATAGTAAATAAGAAAAGTAGATCTGCTGTTGATACAATTAAAGATTCATTAAATGAAATACCAGTTCTATGGAGAGGCTCCACAAGAATGATCTTCACTGAGAAGTTACAGAGTGCTTCAAGAGCTTTGCGTAAAGCTGCTGATATGTTTGGTGCTAATCTACAACGTATTTATTCAGGATCAAACTTTGAAAATAGAAAGAAGCATCTACTAACACAGTATAGAAATAGTGTTTCATCACCTGCTGAGTATGCAAAGGCTGCTGGCTTTACAAGCCTAAGCCAACCAGAACTTTCTAAAATTATATATGCTTTTGCTAATCATTTAAAAAGTAAGAATAGACTTAATAAAAAATTAACAGCTAAAGATTGGAATAGTCTACCTGCTGAATTAAAAAAACACCGTCCGTGGCTAGCTAAGTACTTTAGTGAAACCTCTATTTTAGCTGATCAGTTATATGCAGATCAAATAAATGCTGGTGCTACAAAATTAAATAGATTAGAAAATTATTTACTTAGATATAAAGCATTTAATAAAGCTGCTATTGAAAAAGATAGAACTGGTTTTGAAAAAGCCTTAGTAGATTATAAGAAATTTACTGCTGTAGATGCTGCTACCTTAACTTCTAATATTCTTAATCAAGAACTATTAATAGGTGAGACTGATGCTTTTACTGTAGGTAAAGGAAAGTTTATTCCTGCTGCACATAAGAGTCGTACATTAAATTTAGCAGAGGATACAAACTTTGATGCTTATATGGAATCAGATGCATTTACCAACATATCTAATGCGTCTAAGTCAGCTGCTAGATATATTACTTATCAAGAATTTCTTGGTAATAATAATGAAGTAATAAATGAGTTACTCAATCAAGCAATAGAAGAAGGGGTATCTGCTGTAGAAGTTAATAAGATTGCAGCTCGTATGCAAGATTATTTAGATGCTGAGTCAGGTAACTATAAGAGATTAGATAATCAAACTGCCGCAAAGATTCAAAAGAATCTGGGACTATGGACTACGATTGCATCTCTACCTCTTGCAACTATATCTTCTTTTGTAGAGATAGCTATTACCATGCAAGCACTAACTCCTAAACAAATATCTTCAACTATTATGTCTGCCTCTAAAGAAATGGCGCTAGCTATGTGGTCTACGATAAAGAATCCTACATTATCTTCTACTGAAAAGCAATTAGATAAAGAAACTAGACAGTCTAAGATTAAAAATCTAGGCTTCTTTGATTGGGATGTTGGAGCAGCACAAACTACAGGTGCTACTGAGAACACACATGCCTCTAGACATTTGTTAGATAAGTATTTTAAGATAATTGGTTTACAACAGTGGACTGATTATACACGTAGTATAAGAGCATCAATTGCAAATGATTTTATAATGGATAAAGTAGATGCTATAGCTGCTCAAAGAAAAGCTGGTGCTTTATATAGTAACGCAATACAAGAAGCTGAAGAGAGTTTAAGAAATCTAGGTATAAATGTAGATCGTATAATTGAAATGAATAATTTCATAGGACCATGGTCTACAGATGTTGTAGCAGAGTTTGATGCTATGATGCTTGAAGCACAATTCAATTTTGTTAATCAGGCAATTGCATTACCTGGTACAGCTAACAGACCATTGTTCTATCAGAACCAGCACCTAGCATTGTTCACACAGTTCCAAGGTTTCATCGCAACATTTACTGCTAACCAGATACCACGATTGTGGGGTGAGTATGTAGCACGCGGTACACCTGCAATGAAGTATAATGCATTTGCTGTTATGACTACAATGATTATGTTAGGATTTGTTTCACAGTATCTTAAAGACTTAATAAAATATGGTAAGCCATCTCCTTATTTAGATGATGTTGAAAAGTTTCAAAGAGCTTTAGGTTCATCTGGATTAATGGGAACTGGTGAGCGAGTCACAAACTTTTTCTTTCCAATATATGAATCCTCTTCTGATAATCCAGCGGAGTGGTTCTTTAATACATTGTCAGGAGAAGCAGCTGCTCTGTCTAACGTATCTCGTGTGGCAGGTGGAGTTGGTAAAATAGTAGAAGGGAAAACAGATAAAGGTGTATATGACATACTTAAAACGGCACCATTCACTGGGCCATTCAATTCATTCAACAGATATATTTCTGAAGTTTTTAAATAAAAAGGAGTTAACCTATGTCAAAATTTAGTGCCCCAACTATTGCAAAAGGTGCAGCAGTCGATTTAACTAAACCTGCAAATGAGTTACTCGTTGAAGCAGTAGGTAAAGATAACGTAGATACCGAAGAAAAAAGTTTATTTACAGATCTATATAATGTTAACGAACCAGTTACCCTAGAGGAGTTTAATGCTAATGCTCCTCCTACTGCAGAAGAAGAAGTTGTAGGAGAAGTCATTAAAGAAGAAGTCACTGGAGAAGAAGCTGCTGTAGAAGAAGTCATAGCAAATCTAAATCCTGTGTTTGAAGTTAAAACAGAAGATGCTTTAGATAAATTTGGTCAAAATATAGATCAACGAGAACGAGAACGTGTTGATGATTTACAAACAAGAATGGATGCTGAATCGTTTGCACCAGAACAATACGTAAAGAACGTTCCTTTAGGTGCGGCGGTAGGCAGAGGAACTCAACTTAGCGTAGTATTAAACAACCAATTAAATGCA
>TARA_R110002050_G_scaffold288277_1_pt1 | contig 18285 bp, 8 predicted proteins | sample TARA_R110002050 | Tara Oceans TARA_R110002050 (sample SAMEA4396988) | marine metagenome | biome: Polar Biome; feature: [DCM] deep chlorophyll maximum layer (ENVO:01000326); material: water (ENVO:00002006), including particulate matter (ENVO:01000060) such as... | depth 25 m
TTGGTGGTAGGTGCCGCTTTAGCTTTGATCCTTTTTGGAGGTAAAAGCCCAAATAGCCCACTGTACACCAATATAACATTTGCGGTAGGCTTCCTTTTTTACATCATTTATAATATGATGTCTACTTCCGGTTTACAAAAAGAAATTAAAGATTTACAAAATCATGTAACCGCTTTAAAAGAAGAAAGTGGCCGCCAGAAAAAGGAAATTGAAGGCAAAACTTCCGAACTCAATACGGCTCAAGGCGAGATTATGCGCATGAAGCAAGAAGCCCAAAAAATGCTAAGCGACAATAAAAAATTGAGCGAAGAACTGCAATCAATGAAAGATAGCTTGAAGGAAAATAACGAAGGTTAGATCGCAGGTTTAATACTTATTGAATGGTCGCTTTTTAAGTGGCCATTTTTTTTGATTAGAAAAAGCCCTAATCCAACATTTCTCGACTAAAAATTGAAATCTGCTTTTAAAACTATCCGACTCTACTCTTAGTAAATGAACTAGGCTCCCTGTTCGCGTTACAAACGAGTGCTTGATTTTATGTTTGAACCTGAGTGCGGCCAAAAATTAAAGCCTCAGATTTTCAACAAAAGGAAAAGACCAATCTAGATCGCGCCGCTATAGAGGACTACAGAAAATGAACTAGATACAGGATTTTCATTTTTATTGAAAAAACACTGTTAAGCCTCTTCTAAAAAAAAGCGTTTTCCCGCTCCTTAGCCCTCAGTAATAGCCTGCTATTTACAGGAGTTTTGAGGACTAATTTTACATCCAACTCTGCTTTTCAGCTCAATTTAAGAGTTAAATTCTCCCTCAATCCTACTCCCCTTCTTCTTGCGGATAGGTATTATTCGCCCGATTCACATCGGCCATAAAACCGTCAGGGTCTATTTCAATTTTGGCGATATCCTTAAAGTTTACCGATAATATAGTTTCGTACTCGGGATGCGTCCAAGGCCAAGGACTTAAAACCTGCCAGCCCTCTTCCATAGGCGCACCCATTTGCGAAGCAGTAGGAATATAGTAGCGCTGTTCTATCCCACTCTTTAAAGTTATTTTAAGGCGCAAAGGCATGGGCATTTCCCCTAACTTCTCTAGTTCTAGGCTTGTTCCGAGCTTTTCGCCCTCAATCGATTTAACACCATAGTCAATAATTTTAGTGGTTTCCACCCAATTGTGATAAAACCAATCCAATTGCAAGCCCGAAGCCCGCTCCATGCTGCGCAACATATCGCTCGGCTTGGGATGCTTAAACTGCCAAGCCTTAAAAAAGTCCAGCATTGCTTTGTCGAAGGTTTCCTCACCAATAATATAGCGCAGCTGCACCAAAAAAAGTGATCCGCGTGAGTAGGAATTAATACTGTAAGCCCTATTTGTAGAAAAATAATCGGCGGGGGTGGTCAGCGGCTCAAATTCTTCCCCCTGCCGCACTAAGTAATTGTGATTGGAGAAGGAGCCCGCATGAGGGTTTACCTTAGGTTCACGCGACATAGCATTTAAAACCTCTTCTTCCGCAAAGGTAGTGAAGCCCTCATCCATCCATGGATAGCTGTTTTCATTACTACCAATCATACCATAATACCAATTATGTGCGCCTTCGTGCACGGTAACACCAATTAAGCCCGCGATGCTACCCGTACCTTTTAGCATGGTACACATAGGGTATTCCATACCGCCATCGCCCCCTTGTATCGCCGAAAACTGGGGATAAGCATAACGGCCAAAGCGTTGGTTCATCTCTTTAAAAAATTGTACGGTATAACGCGGCAAGCGATGCCAATTCTCCTCATTATCTTCCAAATAGAAAAAATGAAGCATTAAGTCTTCATCGAATTCTTGCGCCTCATGCAGATATTCTGGATCAGCCGCCCAAGCAAAATCGTGCACATTTTCAGCGATAAACTTCCACGAGCGTTTTTTCTCTTCCGACTCCTTTAAACTGTAGCGAATTAGTTCTTCTTCCCGGCTTTCTTCCTGCCAGTAATCAGAAAAATTTTGCAAGGTACCGGTAGCCGCTACGCGGTATTCACTCGGTAGAGTAATATTAACTTCAAAACGGCCATAAGGCGCATAAAACTCTCGCGCTACGTAAGGGTCGGCATGCCAGCCATCTACGTCGTAAGCGGCCATTTTTGGATACCATTGGGTCATGGTATAATCTACTCCTTCCTTATTGTTGCGACCACTACGGCGAATTTGCTCGGGAACTTGTCCTCTAAATTCCATCTCTAAAAGCGCCGAATCACCCGGTAGTATCGGGCTGGGCAAAAGTACCTTTAGCAAGGTTTGGTGATTTTCGAAAAAACAGGCCTGACCATTCAAGCTTAGGCTTATCACCTCCTGTTCTCCCTGTTCATCTTTACCTAATTTTTCAATGCGACGACCGATTCTTTTATCGGGGTCGGGAAGATTCCGCGCGCGCACATCCATCATACTATTCGGCTGAAAAGCCTTAAAGTATAAATGGTAAAAAAGCACCTTTAAAGTATCGGGTGAATTATTGTAATAAGTAAGATTTTGCTTACCGGTGAAACGGTGATTTTCAGGATTTAAATCCACCTGCATTTTGTAGTCTACCGCTTGCTGCCAATAATGCGCATCAGGCTGCGACCGTAAAAGAGGAGATGCCGCAATAAGCCCTACTAATACTAGAGTTTTCTTCATGCCTAAGTTTTAGGAAATATCTTTTAAATTTAAAATTTGATCGAGACGGGCGCCTTTTTCGGTCGCCTTTAAACTACACATCTCCTGCTGAGAATCGTGCTCAAAAAACACTTTCATCTTTTGCTCAACCGCTTCGTTTAAAACCCACGCTTTCTCCTTTAAGGTTAATAAAGGACGCACATCGTAACCCATTACATAAGGCAGAGGAATATGACCCACGCTGGGCAGTAAATCGGCTGCGTATAAAATCTTCTCGTTCTTATACTCCAGCAAAGGAAGCATTTGCGCTTCGGTATGGCCATTTACCAGGTAAACCTTAAAAGGAAGAGAGGTTTCATACAAACCATTTTCATTAGGAAGATCTAAAAACTGTAACTGTCCTGCCGCTTTAATAGGCATAAAGTTCTCTTTTAAGAAAGAGGCCGCTTCGCGCGGATTGGGGTTTTCGGCCCAGTCCCAGTGGTATTTATTGGACCAATACACCGCGTTTTTAAAAGTGGCTTCGAATAAATCGGGATTGTCGGTTCGGCGGCGCACGGAACCACCTACGTGGTCGAAGTGCATATGCGTTAAAAACACATCCGTAATATCATCGCGGTGAAAACCGTGTTCCGCTAAAGCTTTGTCTAAACTATGCTCGCCTTCCATGTAGTAATAGCTGAAAAACTTTTCACTTTGCTTATCGCCCATACCTGTATCCACCAAAATAAGACGCTTGCCGTCTTCAATAAGCATTAAACGCAAGGCCCAAGTGCACATATTATTAGCATCGGCTGGATTGGTACGTTGCCAAATAGACTTGGGAACTACGCCAAACATAGCACCACCGTCTAGTTTAAAGTTTCCGAGATGAAGAGAATATATATTCATAGAACTTTCGCTTTCCGCCAAAAATAAGTTTATTTCGATATCTCAATAAGCTTTCCATGATTAAAAAAACCATACTCTCCCTAAGTGCCCTAGTTTTATACTCTTGCGCGCCCAATCCTCCAGAAGTAAAAGGGCCCGAGTCCATTACTTTTAGCATCGAAACCATTGAGGAGGAATTGAGAAGGGACTCGCTTCTGCAGATGCGTTTTTATATTGAAGATTTGAAAATTGATACTTCCTACGCATCTAGCGAAAGCTTAGAAGGCCAAATACGCAGTCGCTTATTGGAAAACAATTTGAATTCGGAAGGAAGCTACAGCACCTACACGGAAATGATTAAGCAAATGATGGAGGAGTATCGCACCCTTAACGGCGAAAATGAGATCAACCAAAGTTGGGAGTTGAGCCAAAGTGTACAAGTGGTGTTGAATGCAAATGGCCTTTTCGGCTTGCAAAGCAGTCACGCATCCTACACCGGTGGTGCCCACGGAAATACCTTTGTAAGCAATCAAACTTATCGCTTAGATAATCAGAATCTTTTAACTCTAGACAGCTTGTTAATCCCTGCCAAAAAGCAAGATTTTATAGCCATCTGCGAAAGCAAGTTTCGCCAAGAACAAAACCTAGCACCCACAGAAAGTTTAGAAGCGAAAGGTTTTTGGTTTAAAGATGATCGTTTTTACCTACCCGAAATTTTTAGCTACTCGCCCGCGGGCTTGAGTTTGTTTTACAATAGCTACGAAATTGCACCCTATGCCTATGGCATTATTGAAATTAGCCTAAGCCAGGAAGAAATTACTCCCTTTTTAAAAGGTGAATATTTGTTAGCAGCAGCGTCCACTGCCGCCTTGTAATTTTCCTGCTTTCGCTAGATGCCAATAATTTAAATACCTTGTGGCACGTAAAATATTTCTCATCGATTTAAGATCATTATTATGAAGTACCTATTATTTTCTCTCCTTTTTAGTCTCAGCTTAACGGCGGGCGAAATTGAGTTTCGGAATTTGACTTTTGCCGAAGGCTTAGCGGCGGCCAAAGAAGAAGGTAAACCCGTTTTCATTGATTGTTTTACCACCTGGTGTGGTCCCTGTAAATGGATGAGCGCCAATATTTTTACCGATCAATCGGTAGCCGATTATTACAATAATAATTATGTGTGCTTAAAAATTGATATGGAAAAAGGCGAGGGAATTGACATCGCTAAAAACTACACTATTCGTGCTTATCCAACTCTATTGTACCTCGATGAAAAAGGCGAAAAGCTGCTGGTAAGCGTTGGTGCAAACCGCGATCCGCAGTCGTACATAGAAAACGGAAAAAGAGCCTTAGACCCTAAAAATAACATTCCCTATTTCTTGGCGAATAAAGACGCTAATTTCGATAACCCGGGCTTTATGTCATCTTACTTTAGCTTAATGTCGGAGGCTAATATGGTAGAGGCAGAGGAGGTAGATCGCTATTTTAGCAAGATCCCTTTTGAACAGTGGTTGAATGATGCAAACTGGGGTATTTTAATGGAATCTCCCTTGGCTTTTGAAAATACTACCTTCCAAACTATTCTTAGCAATAGTGGTGTCGTACAAGAAGAAAAAGGGCCCGAAGCCATTACTTTTATCAGTGATCGCATTTATCAAATTTTAGGACAACAGCTTTACCGTGCCCGCGATGAAGAAGGAAAAGAAGCTTACTTAAATGCCAAGGCCAATTTTTCTAAGGGTAACTATATTGCTAAAGATGAGGTTGTTTTCAAGCTTTCTGTCTTGGAATATCAAAAAGATAAAAACTGGGAGCTTTGGGTAGAAACCATTACCAATGGCGTAAAAAAGTATTACTGGGACGATGCCAATGCTCTAAACAATGTAGCTTGGACTGCCTTTGAAAATGTAGAAGACCAGAATTCATTAAAGTCGGCTCTTAAATGGGCAAAACGTGCGGTTGAGCTATCGCAAGCCCACCACATCATTGACACCTACGCACATTTACTTGCGGCCACCGGTGAAAAGGAAGCGGCCCTAGAACAAGAAATGCGCGCCTTAGAAATTGCGCAGTCCCAAGGTGCCTCCACCGATTCTTATGAAAAGTTTATTGAGGAGTTAAAAGATTAAAAAACTAGGGGTCAACCAAAATCCCCCTCATTTAAATAAATGAGGGGGATTTTTAGTTCCTTTTCTTGGTATGCCGAGTCTTATCTAAAGTTTAGACTCAAACTAAGGGAAATTAAGTCGAAGCGGTAGAGGGTTAAAGGGCTATTGTGCGGAGCGGAGCCATGAGTAACCTCTTGGTGAAGTGCTACAAATGCTTTTTCTAAAAAAGTGAAAAGGGTGCACTTGCTCTAGCTATCGCTACAGCCGCAGAATCTTGGCTTGCCTTATCTTTTTCGTGAAAATCTGAGGTAATAATTTATAATCGAGTCACCGTTAGTAAATTTATTTAACCGTTAATAATGGCTAAGATATTCTCTTTACTGAGCGGTTTATGAATAAATCCTTTGATAAAATCGAATTGCTTAGCCTTTAAAATATCACTCTCATTTGTGGACGAAGAGACCACGTATATTTCCAGTTTGCTTAGATTATAAAAGCCGTTTTGCTTAAGCTGCTCCAAAAATTCCCAGCCATCTAGTACTGGCATATTTATATCTAAAAGAACCACTATTTTTTCGTCGGAATCTTTCTGATTTTCTAGTTTAGCAAGACCTTTTTGACCATTTTCACTTTCTTCTACGACTAATGAGGAGTCAATTAAGCTCATCATTCTTGAGGCCACGAACCGATAGACCATGTCGTCATCAACAATAAGGATTTTCATTTCAATAAATTTAGTTTCAATCGAGATGATTGGCTTCGATAACTATTTTTTTAACTATTTCATCCATTTCCTTTGTCGATATTTTCAGTTGCTCAACCCAAGTAAGGATATCATCCATTTTACCCTCTTGTAATTCGATCAGATTTATAATTCCTAAAATTCTGGACAGCGGTGCCCGCACCACATGAGATTGAGTCCAGGCTATTTTTCTTAACTTTTCATTGGAATATTCGAGGTCTTGGGTGTACCGCTTTAACAGCCTTTCACTTTCAACCTCTTGAGTAATATCCGATGAAATACCAATAATGCCAATTAGCTTATCGTTCTCATTATATACTGGCGCTTGAGAAGCTCGAACTGGGAACTTAGTGCCATCCTTTTTCTGCACTCTATACTCTCCTGACCATGTTTGCCCGCTCTCCAGCGCCTGTGTGATTTTCTTTCCTTCTGCTTCATCAATATCTCGTGGCCTAAGTAAGTCGATGTTTTTCCCTATTGCTTCTTCTGCGGTCCAGCCATAAATAATTTCGGCAGCTTTGTTCCAATAATTGACCTCTCCCTCTAAGTTGGTAGCAATTGCAGCCTGTCCCATTGTTTTTAATAAATTGGCTTTAAACCGATCTTCCTCTTCTGATTTTTTTTGATCTGTTATATTGGTCATGGCTCCCACCATGCGGGTGGCCTTGCCTTTCTTGTTTCTTATAATTACTCCTTGATCTATTACATAAAGTACTTCCCCAGCATCATTTAAGATCCTATACTCCATTTTCCATTTAAGTTTTTTGGGGTTGGCAATGGCCTCCTCTACACTCTCTTTAATTTTATCTTTGTCTTCTGGGTGAAAATTATCTTTCCAGAAGTCTGCCTTAGTAAGTGCCTTATTTGTTTTAACTCCAAAAAATCTTTCGATGGCCTTAGAACGGTAAAACTTGTCGTTTACTATATCCCAATCCCAAATTGCATCATTGGTAGCTTCAGTTACTTTTTCAAATCGTTCGTTAGCTTTTAAGATATCCGCTTCTGCCTTTTTACGATCGGATATATCAAAGCGAATGGCCAAGTATTGCGTTGGTTTACCTTTATCATTCAGAAAAGGCACAATGGTGGTATCTACCCAATAGTAGGAGCCATCTTTTGCTTTATTTTTTATTTCCCCACGGAATACCTCTCCAGACCCTATCGTTTTCCAAAGGGCTTTAAAAAATGCGGGGGGATGATGGTTCGCATTAATTATGCGATGGGTTTTCCCGATTAGTTCCTCTCGGTTATAGCCAGAAATTTTGCAAAAATTATCATTAACGGAGGTAATCAGTCCTTTTTGATCTGTAAATGCGATGATGGCCGACTGGTCTAAGGAGAACCGATAGTCTTGGAGTTCTTTTATGCTTTTCTCTAGAGCCAGTGTTGCCATTTTTTTCTCATGGACATCCTGATAGCTACCATATATTCTGGTCCGCTTCTTATTTACCACCTCACTCTTACCAATGGCGCGGCTCCAGCGTTCATTTCCCTTTGCTGTTCGCAGTAAAATTTCCTCATCAAACTCAACACCCTCCTCTATTAAAAGCTTAAATGCCTTCCTAATTTTATCTTTACTTTCCCCTACATGAAACTCTATTCCTTCTGTTAAGGTAGGGTTGTAGCTATCTTCTATTTCTAATATTTCTAGAATCATGGGAGACCAATGCATGCTATCTCCCTCTTGGTTTAGCAAGTCCATTTCCCAACTACCCACCCGTGCTACTTTGGTAGTTTGTTCTAGCAAATCCTCATTTGCTGCTTGTTCAGTAATGTCAAAAATCATTGAGTTAAACACAATAGTCCCATCCGCTAAAAAGGTTGGCGTTCCAAAACCCAAGTGAGTGTGAAGTTTCCCCGTTGTGGGCATGATGTATTTTACTTGACTCTGCCATTTAGATTTGGTTTCTATTGATTGGCGAATGCTTTCTTGTACTTCTGCTATTTTACCGCCCGCCTCAATTTGTCGCCAAGCCAAGCTCATGTCTCGCATCAGTTCTTCAGCGGTATAGCCCCATAATTCCTCTACCCTACCACTAATGCTTTTTAGTGAATCTGTTCCGTCGGGGCTTATGTGGTATTCGTAAACAATACCCGGTAAATTTTGAGATAAGGAGATCAGTTTATTTTCGGATTGCTTTTTAGCGTCTATGTCCTGAAAGCCCCCGTATAAGCGCACACACTTACCCTCTTTAAATTCAGCGTTGCCGATAGAGCGAATCCACAATTCTTTTTTCTTTGCGGTAACAATTACCGCCTCAAAATCCCAGCTTTCTCCTGTGCTTATCGTATTCTTCACCTCCGATTCCACCATTTCACGAAAATCAGCCCTGTAAAAGTTAATTCCCACCTCGAGGCTAGGTACAAAAGTTTTTGAATTCGTTTCATGCATTTCGTGAACCTCATCAGACCAAAAAACAGTTTGCTTAATGAGGTCTACCTCCCAACTACCTATTTTAGCGAGGCTCCCAACTTGCCGGTTTAACTCACTTAGGTTTTTTTCTTTCGTAATGTCTTTGGCTGTGGCATAAACCAGTCCTTCCTCTAAAACAGGGCTGCAATACCAACTCATCCAAACAACTTCTCCACTTTTAGTAGAAAGGCGGGTTTCAAATTTGAAGGGACTTTCTTGGGTTTTTAATTGTTTTAATGCTGTGGTAAAAACCTTTTTATCAGACGGATGAGCAAAGTCTTCAAAATTGCTGCTAAGAATACTCTCCTCGCTACAACCAAGAAGCTTAGAGCCCGCCTTATTCATCTTAAGAAACTTTCCCTTAAAATTAAGCACACAAATAATTTCAGGAATCGCATCGAACAAATGGCTCAAGTCATTCTCGAGCTTTTTCCGATTTAGTTCAGAGCCGATAAAACCTTCGAGTTTTTTAAAAATGCGCGCGTAGTTTTTTAAGTAACTAGTGTCGTGCTTCGTACCCACCTTAATTATACCCAGTACCTTGTCATTTAAAATCAAAGGAATACCCAGCATAGATTTTAAACCTATTTTATTCGCAGCATCTCTTCTCAAAAACTTGTTGTTGATCTCATCATAATCCCACAGCAGCTGGTTTTTTTGACTCCATACACGACCTGCAAGACCGTGAGCTAATTCAAGCGCGTTGAGCTCGGGGTTATAATCGTAAAAGTTTTCATTCTCAGGCTTAGCCACAAAGTGATTCAATAACTGCATGTGACTATTTTGGAAGTTTAAAGCCCAAATTTCAACCCAGTCGAATTTCCCAAACTCACCTATAACTTGACATAATTCTTTGGTGGCGTCCAACAGTGAACTTTTGGCTCCAAAACTTAGACTAATTTGGGCCAATAACTTACTCTCTAATTCTTGGTTTTTTTGTTCGGTAACATCGCGCTCTATCGCAACCCAGTGAGTGTACCAACCATTCTCATCGGCAACTGGCGTCACTGTAAAATTGATCCAAAACTCTTCTCCGTTTTTCTTATAGTTAATTGTTGTTATTTCATGCGGCTCCCAATTCTTGAGTGCATTAGCAAGTTTTTTAAGGTCCTCAGAGTTCGATCTAGGCCCCTGAAGTATCCTCGGAGTTTTACCAATAACTTCTTCGGCCTGATAACCGGTCATTTTGGTAAAAGCCTCATTAACATAAATAATCTTGGGACCGGGTTCGCTTATTGGCTCCGCTTCGGTAATTAAAACTGCATCTTTGGTATTGGTAACAACACTTTCGAGGAGTTTTTGCCTTTGCCTTTCCTCTACTTGCAAAGTGATATCTTTCGTATTTACTACAATGCCCTTCACCGCTGGATCATCCAGAAAATTTGTGAGCACGGTTTCAAGCCAGCGCCACTCATTTTTATGGTTCTTAGCGCGAAAAGGTTTTATGTTTTCCCGACCTTGAGTTTTTACCTTAGCTAGGCTATTCAAAACCCGCTCGACATCATTAGGATGAATAAAATCAAATGCCTTTTTACCGATAAAGTCTTCTGGCGGAATGCCCGTAAGAGCCAAGCTAGAAGGGGCCATATAAGTATACCTTCCTTCACCATCTAGAATTCCCACCAAATCAAAGGCGCCTTGCACTAGTGATTTAAGACGCTGTTCACTTTGTTGAATTTTTTCCTCCTGCTCAATTTTTTCCCCCGCATCTCTTGCTACGGCATACATTAAGCCTGTATTGGAATCCCATGTTGCTGACCACAAATTATAGGCAAGGCCACCATTCTTTTTCTTATATCGATTAACAAAAGTTTTAACTTTCTCTCCCGCGTAGATCGTATTTACTATCTCCTCTGTTTTAGCGACATCCTCCTCAAGTATCATGTCAATGTAGGTCTTACCTACCAGCTCCTTGGGGGAGTAGCCCCAATGGCTTTTGGCCGCAGCACTAACATAAATAAATTCGCCTTTTTTATTGATGGTACAAAAAACATCTAAAGAAGCAGCCATCATCTCATTTGCTTCTGCTCTTTGCTTAACTAAATTTGTAATGTCTTTGGAAAGACAAGCTACCGCAATTATTTCGTCATCAGCCCCATTTAAAGGCTGAAAAACAACTTGAATGTATTCGGTTCGATTGGTGCTAGGATTAAAATAATGCTCTTCTGTTTCAAAATAAATACCATTTATTGCTCGATCGTAATAGGCCTTCCACTTTTTATGCTCCGCTTCACTCAGAGCTTCGGTAAGCACCGACTCATTGAGCTTCTGCTCTTTGCCAGTGTTGATTTTCGCTAGACTTAGATAGGCTTTATTTGCCTCTACTAAAAGGTATTCACGATCAATAACCCAAAACAAATTTTTGCTCTGGTCCAAAAAAATACTGGAAAACTGATCAACCTTCATCAAGTAGTTTGGTTTTTAATGAGAACTTAACAGTCTACAATGTAATACTTTTACTTGTTTCAAATACCTTTTCTACACTGTTCAACACGCTATCCGTTGTACAATTTCTCCCTTAACATTATAAGGTTTCGTTGGTTTGTGAGTGCCTTCAGCCGATGGTGAAGGAAAGTTTTTTCGAAATAAAAGTTGTTTGCTTCATAAAAATCAATGTTAGAAGCGCCTCTTTTTTAGAGTTATGGTTAAAAATATGAGGCAAAGTGAGGGCTGGACCGATTTAAAATTCAACATTCTTGCTTCAAACATAACTCGATAAGCAAGGTGTCGTTGAGCAAATAGGATCAAGACTTTTAGCTAAATCCGTCAAGTCAAAATTTAAAATATCACCGCTCAATGGCTGTTAACTAATATTTTATGAAAATTAAGCACCGAAGCCAGACGGAAAATGACCATCACAAAAAACAATATGTTTTTTGATTCGTAAAGAAAGAATCTAGGCCTTGCGGAAATAAAGGGTTTAAAAAAAGAAAAGCTGCATCTAAATTAGCTTTGATAGCCTTGCCCACAGACGGTTTCTTCAGCTAAACTGCTGATCTTTAATTGGCAGACACGCTTATACGCGAAAAGCGTAGCGCTCATAAACAGAGCTTTTTTATGTATCTTTCTAGATGCTATAAGCTGATAAAAAGAAAGTACGAACTCAGGTTATGAGGAACCTCGTTTTAAAAGGAACACGGCCAAGAGAACAATTAGCAACAGCAAGAAAACAATGGCCAACCACTGATATTTTGTTACTGAAGGAGATGGCTCCATTTCCACTGCGGGAGAAGGACTTTTTTCTGCCTGGGCCTGAGACACTAGCGCTTTCTCAATACTATCTTGAACAAGAACCGAAGCTGGCCTTTTCTTCTGCCAAAAACTAAAATCGCCTGGCTCTGCTTCAAATTGCGCCTCTAATTGATCATCTAATCTGGCGAAAAAATCGATGCCCGTAACACTTTCCAAGCTATCGATGCTTATGATAAAATCCTGCAAATCGGCTTTAAGTCCCTTATTTGGTAAAAGAAAAGCAATGGCCCCTAACTCATCGGCATCCATATCTAAAGCTAGCTTATAATAATATTTCGGGATGGAAACCCCGTTCGACCCCATCTTGGCTAGACCATTTTTTAAAACCGGACCCGTAACAATATATAAAGACCCATCGGCCAAAGCCCATTCGCGAAACTGCGCCTCGAGCTTTTTCCAAATACCGCGATTAAATGAGGGCTCTTGCGGACTCATATTACTCATGTAAAAGCTTTCGCTGATAGCCTCTTCACTAAAAGCCATATCTGCCGCGGGCGCCAAGTGTCCCCGGTCGTAGCCAGATGCCTTATAATCCGCTAAACTGGCGCTTCCTGTGCTAACTAGGGGATCAGACCTAAAGTCATCGCGGCGTTTAAAAGTCCCTTTGACCTCCTCCTTCTCCAGCTCATAAAAAACCCAAATCGCTTGTTCGTGGTCTTCGCTATAAGCAAGACTATAATAAGTATGCTGCACGACGCTTCCGCCAGATTGGGGCAAAAACAGCGCTAGGTCCTGTGAAAAACCAAAAACAGCTAATAGCGTTAAAAGAAGGGAAAGTATAAACCTCATGGTCAAAATTTAAAAGCACCAAATTAGGACTAAGGGGCTAAAGAATAGGCATAATCTCACTTATTCAAGTCTTGCAGAATATTAATTGTAGTCTCTCTAGAAAACCACTAATTAATAAAAAAAGCCCTCGTTAAGGAGGACTTCTTTTTGATTTGTCTTAAACCAAAAAATGTTTTGGACCGAAACAGGAAATTGAATTTGAGGGGAGGGGGAGAATAAATATTCAAGCGGCCTGCCTCATCCAAAACATAATAAGCAAGGTATCACAGTTCAAATATGGAAAATACTAATTGACAAAAATCGTCAATTTGAGAAAACAAATCTCAATCTAAATAGCTGAATTAAAGACTTTTATACGTATTAGACACTAAATTTTGACCTAAAATGCCACTTGCCTTAGAATTAAAGAATTCTGTTTTCACAGTTTTAAGTTTAAACGACACTTAAAACCTGGGCTAGACCTCAAAGTTATTCCTTCAGGTTTTGATACTGGTGGAAAATAACTGCTAATCCTCCTCAAAAAAGCATTTTTCTGCGCCTTCGAAATAGCCCGCTATTACCTCGCGGCTTCGGCTTGAAGCCTATAATTTACTGGAGGTCTGATGTCTAATTTTACGTCGAACTCACGTTATTCAAATAGTTGCTTTCAGGTTGGACAAAGCAAATAATAGCCTGATGCAGATTCAATTGATTTTAGGGGAGATTATTACTTGGCGAGAAAAGAAAATTTTGAAAGGAGCGAGAACTAGATAAATATAGGGGAAGGGGGGGAAATAAATGTCTAACTCTCTGCTCCAATCAAAACACGATAAGCAACATATCGAGTAACAAATATGATGTAATTGACTATACCTAATCCGTCATTTCTTTGACAGTTTCCTGCATTTTCATGGCTTTGAAAACTGGGGAACCCGCATTAAGTCCCTATAAATCAATCAATAAAACTAGATGGCGATTTTCCAAAGCGTGTTTTAAAACTGCGGGAAAAAGAAGCCAGCTCACCAAAACCAACCGCTTTTGATAGGCTAGATAAGCTGGAAAATTCACCGTCTTCAATATGAATAAGTGCCTTTTGCATGCGTGCTTCTTGCAAATACTTTTGGGGACTTAGGCCTGTTAGTTTTTTTACTTGTCTTAATAAGGTAGAATCGCTCATGGCGAATTGAAAGGCTATCTCAGAAACCTTTAAAGCGCTATTATTAAGATTTTCGTTTATAAAGGTATCAAAGCGTTCCAGCCAAATTTCCTCCTCCTTAGTATGACCCTTGTGTTTTGCACGTGCATCTTCTTTCTCTATTGAACCCGCTTCCCCTTCATTATCTAAACTTGTTTCCTCTGCAATAACTGATTGACGAACCTTTTGATTTAAGAGTAAATTCTCTATCCGCAGTCGTAATTCCTCTTCCTCGAAGGGTTTGGTAAGGAAGTCATTCACTCCAATTCTTAAAGCACTTAATCTAAGCTTAGCCTCTGTTCGCGCCGTTAACATAATAAAAGGCAAAAGGCTTAAAACCGGATCTTGCTTAATTTTATTGAGAAGACTTAAACCATCCATTACTGGCATCATTTGATCCGAAAGAACCAAATCGAAGCAGTCAGCAGAAGAGGCCTTCTTTTCTTGGTGGCTCTTTAAAATACGCCATGCCACAGCGCCATTTTCGGCCAGAGTTATCCGGTAATGCCCTTGCAATAAATCCTTTAATAGGCCTAAAAGATCGGGGTTGTCCTCCACCAATAGAATATGGGGCTTAGCCCTTTCCTCTTTCGTTAAATTTTGGCCAAGTTGATTCCCTATTTCTACGGCGTGAATATTCTCATCTGTAGGCATCTCGGCTTGACCAGCCGCTAAGCTATACGGAAATTTAAAGTAAAAGGTGCTACCCTTTTGCCACTCACTTTCCACCCATAATTTGCCTTGCATAAGCTGTGCTAAGTCTTTAGAAAGAGCCAAACCGAGGCCGGTTCCTCCATGGGCCTCCACCACTTCTGAATCTTCGGTAGGCTTGGTTTGATAGAAACGTTCAAATACTTTATCTAATTCCTCGTGCTTAATACCAAGGCCCTTATCCGTTATGGAAATAATGAGTTGATCCTGGTCGTCAGGCCTAATATTCACATTTACACTTCCACCCTCATCGCTAAATTTAAAAGCATTGCTTAAGAGATTAGTAATCACCTTATCGACCTTTACTTTATCGATCTCCACAATCAGTTTGGGGTCAAAGTTTATCTGCCAATTAAAAGTAATATTCTTCTCTTTAGCTATCGTTTTAAAAGGCTCCATTAAAACCTCAAAGTGCTGAAAGAGCGCAACTTTTTCCAAGTTTAGCTCCAACTTGCCCTCTTCTAATTTGGCGAGATCTAAAATTTCGTTCACTAAACCTAATAAAATATCAGCATTGCGTTGCATATAGGAAAGCCAGCGTTTTTCTGTTTCATCAAAGCCCTTCCCTTCCTTAAGTAACTTTTTTAAAGGCGTGCTGATTAGAGTCAAGGGTGTACGTAATTCATGACTAATATTGGCAAAGAAGCGCGACTTCATGCGGTCTAAAGAAAGAAGTTCCATTTTCTGGTTTTCGATAGTTTCCGTTCGCTCTAAAACTAACTTCTCTAATTCTATTTGACGTGCTTTTTGAGCCCGCTGCCGCAGATTGAAATAGATAGCCCCCCCCGAAATGACCAAAAATATTCCGCTAAGAATAAACCATGTGGTCAAATAAAAGGGCTTGGATACCGAAATTGCCAAACGCAGCTGCCTTTGAGACCATCGACCACTAGCCTCTTGCCCTCTTATTTTTAAAACGTAATCCCCGTAAGGGAGTTTTCCTAGCTGAATTACATCAGAAGCCTGATAAGTCCAATCCTCATCCAATCCCTCTAGCTTATAGGCATATTGAACTTTCTCTTGCTCCTCAAAAGACAAAAGGGCAACCGATATTTTCGTTATATAATCACCGGGCTTAATTTCCAAAGAGCCTTCTAATGCTTCTACTCGCAAGTCGTACACACTATCCTTTTGAGCCATAAATACTTCAAGCGCATTAAAAACTAAATTAGGCTCATAGGAGTCTTCTTCCTTGTAAAAATCAAGGGGCTGAAAAGAGGTAACTCCGTTTAAGCCTCCAAAATAAATTATTCCCTCATCATCTTTGTAGTGAGAAATGCGGTTGAACTCATTATTAGCTAAACCGTCAATTTTTGTATAACTCCGAATCTTATCACTGCTTAAATCTATATGAGCAATTCCAAATTCAGTCGATAACCAGAGGTTGTCCTTCTGATCTCTATAAACCGCATAAATATTATTACTCGGCAAGCCTTCAAGCCGCCCATAATGGGTGATGCGCCCCTCTTCCGGACTCCATTTTTGCAGTCCCGACTTCGCGGTGGCTAACCAGTAGCTGCCGTCATCGTTCGCTAATAAGTGCTGAATATTATCATTCTCTAAAAAGTATTTCCCTTTACCTCCAGACCAATAGCGCTCAAAAACTTCCCCGCTTTTTAAATCTAGGCTAAAAATACCCGCTGCCGTAACGATCCAAGCGGTATCACTTTCATTTTCATAGATTTGATAAACATAAGGGTTTACTTCAGTATCATGCCAGCGTGAAAACTCTTGCAGGTCATTGCCCTTGCTGCTAAGGCGGAAAAACGAGGCCCTAAAATGACTGTTAAACCAGTATTGTCGATACTTATCTTGATGGATTACCCAGGCCCCACCTGAAACATTAGGGGGCAAAGGAATTAGATTATTTAATTTGGGGTTTACTAGACTGTGTACTTTTAAACCAGCGTCTGTCATATAAAGTAAAGTCGAATCGCTGCCAAATGAGAGAGCCCATTTACCTCCTGAAAAACTTCCCTCAATCCTCGCTTTATTACTATTCAGCGTTTGTGAATATAAAAGCCTCGGCATCTCTGACATAGCCCAGAGCTTTTTATCCTTCCCTTTTCCGCTTATTTTAATTCCTCTAATTGAACGGGTATCAAGACGGTTAATCTCATAAAAGTATCGCTTAAACCTTAGGTCGTCTAAAGTAAAACGGTGAATACCATAAGCCGTGTTTATCCAAACTGCCCCGAGCCTATCAGTATAAATGCCACCGCCATTTCTCAGCTCTTTAGAAACATCTCTTAAGTTAATTACCTCTTCTTTTGGATCTTCAGGTACTACCAAGATACGTTCATCTTTACTGTAAACCCAATATAAATCCCCTACCTTTAAGAAGAAACGGCGGCTAAAATTATTCTTCAGATTAAGATTTTTAAAGCGCTTTTCTGCCTGATAATCTTTTACGAACTTGGCTTCTCGATCGTAGATATAATAGCTTTGCCAGATCTTAGCTCTCTCAAGCTTATCGTAATAAACATAAAAATGAGGCCTTCCTAAAGTATCCCATTCATAAATATCTATGTAATGGCTTTCTTCAAAACCTATACTGTCTAAAAACTTACCCTCGGGACTTAAAACTTTAAAATAAGAAGTATCCGAATAAAGCATGTAATAGCTAAGCCAGAAACTGCCGTCGGGTGAGCGCTCAATACCTCTTAAGTTTGCAACATCTGAACCTTTAAGGGAAATTTCACTGAAACGATCACTGTAATAGAACAGTGATTTATGGGTCGCAAAAATTATATCTTCCGACTCCGTGAGGCTCATGGTAATTACTTCCGAAAAATCGAATGGGACAGTGTCAGTTAGAAACTCTTGTAGGCTTATTATCTCCTCCTTCTGGGGGTCGAGGATGTCGACATTTCTCAGGCTGGTTTTGTTCAAATCAGAGTAAAAGATCCAAATAAAACCATTTGCATCTTTTTTTAATATTGCAACCGCATCTTCCTGTAAGCCCGAGTTTTCGGAGGTAAACCATTTGAAATCTTTGCCGTCAAAGCTATTAATGCCATAGTCGGTCGCAAGCCAAATTAAATCGTTATTATCTTGAATAATTGAGTTTACTTGGCGATGCGACAAACCCTCTGCAACCCCCCAAAACTGACCTTTCAGAATCTGATTATTAATAGCATTGCTTTGCTGCGCTTTAAGACTCACTAGGGTCAAACAACAGAATAAAAAGCCCAAATGTATCTTCAGCATTAGTCTAACTCGACTTTTATAAAATTTGATAGCTCAAAACCGGAGTTCGACGCAAATACCAGAATTTTAAGAGGCCTGAGGCCTGATTTTACATCGAACTCTGGTTCAAAGATAATGAAAGAAGCAGGCAAGATTGGCAAAGCTAGAGTGATTAGACTCCTAAATAAAGTGAATTCGATTAGGCTTAAGCATCTAGCTCATTGCAAGTAGTGGAGTAAGGGTGGATTTATAATTAAAAGCCAGCTACCATGAGGGGGAGACCAGTATTTCTGTTGTTTACAGAGAGGCACTCAGGAATTGTATTTCAAATAAGGGAGAAAATCAGAGGCTATAGTTTAACGTGAGTTCGACGTAAAATTAGGCCTCAGACCTCTTGTAA
>TARA_R110002050_G_scaffold1651_5_pt1 | contig 18247 bp, 16 predicted proteins | sample TARA_R110002050 | Tara Oceans TARA_R110002050 (sample SAMEA4396988) | marine metagenome | biome: Polar Biome; feature: [DCM] deep chlorophyll maximum layer (ENVO:01000326); material: water (ENVO:00002006), including particulate matter (ENVO:01000060) such as... | depth 25 m
GTATAAAAAATACCATGAAGGAAATTGGCATTATATAGGTAGTTATTGGAAACAAACTCCAGGTGGTCCAGTTGAAGCAACTGGCCTTGTTGAGAAAGAAAATGTAGCTGAGCGAATCAGTTATTTCCAATCAACATTGGCATCTGCCGAAGTTTCTAATGAGATAAAGGCAGTTCAAATAGCTTGGGTTTTACACCTTATTGGTGATATCCACAATCCTTTGCACAATGCTTCTCGTGTTACAACCAAAGACCCAGATGGTGATAGAGGTGGGAATTCTTTTGCTTTAGCCGATAAATGGCCTACCAATTTGCATTCTTTTTGGGATGGAATTATTGACGTCAACTCTCCCAAAAGCGAAAATACAACCTCCTTTGATTACTACACCACTAAGGCCAAAGAAATCTCATCAAAACACCCAAAAGAAGAATTCGGAAAACTCATTCAGGTACAAGATCCTAGCATTTGGACCAAAGAAGGGAAACGAATAGTGATGGATTCATTATATCCAGAAACATTAATTGAGGGCCAGAAACCATCTATTGAGTATCAGGAAAAATCTTTTGAGATAGCACAACAAAGAATGGCACTATCTGGATATAGAATGGCTGAATTTTTGAATGCCATCTTTAACTAACTAGAGAAAAAAGTAAGAAACCCATTCTCAGTTATGGTTTCTTACGCAAAACAATTTGTTGGGAGTGAGAGCTCACTACTTTTTCAAAAGTAGTTCTTACTGCTTCATAATCACCTGCCGCAAATTCAATTTCGTTAAATGAAAAATCTGACAACACCGTAATTGTATTCCCGCTAATTTGATTTAAAAATCGAAAACTAGCCAATCCTTGGCCAACCTTAAGCTGTACCGGCTCAGGGAGCTCTTCCACTTCATATTCATCGGGAATTGTAATAGTAACTATTATTTGCTCTCTAAAAGGATATGGAAATATAATTGGGAACTCTCTTTCCTTTCGCACAAAAGGGTTCTTTGTTTCCGAAAAAATACTAAGAGGCTGTATGTACAACATTTCAGGAAGAACGCTATCGGCATTCGCCTCTCCAAAAGTATAATTCGCTTTTAAGCTAATAGGATCTTCTTTGTCAGCTACCCCCCCAACAGAAAAGCTATCTATTCTCACATTAGATAATGTCTTCAATTCATTTTCAACAAATCGATCTTCCCCCACTTCTTTGAACTGATTACGCGTTTTATGAGCATAATATCCCACATAGCTAGACCCTAAAGTTGCAGACATTCTAGCGTCATCCAAAATTTCGATATTTAAACTAGATCTAATCGCCGATTTTTCTAAAGGTATTGTTCGAAACCAATCAATTGACTTATTCTTGATTGTAAACGCATATCTATATAGGTCTTTAACAGGCAGTAATTTGTAAGATCTCTCTCCTTCGGTTGCGTCTAAGAAAAGGAGTTCTCCGTTAATATCTACAAGTACTATTAGATGATTGAATTGATTTATTATAGGATAATTAACGATAATTTTTCCATGTTTTCTAGTACTTATCAAAGAGTAGGTTGCGTCAACTCCTGCATGGTTTAGCATTTCCATCAGCATTAAGTTTACATCTGCAGAATTACCAGCTTTAGTTTTATAAGCATCTCTGATGCCTCGATCTGTAACCAATCCATAAAACCCATCCCAGCTTATTGTTCCGGCAACATAATCATAGATAGCTACCATTTTTTCTAGTGGGTCATCTAAACCTTCTATCAATCTATCAACCTCCTCCCTCATGTCGCCATTTAACCGTTGCTTACCAATTCCCGGATGACTTCTTACTTCATCCGCAACTTTATCCCATGTTTTATAGAACGTTTGCCGAGGTTGGCCAGGGAAATCGACTACTGAAAGTTGAGTATAAATTTCAGTCACAAAATCTTCGGTAGAATCAATAAATGGAAGCTCTTCCACCGGAGGGAGATTCTTCTTAGAAATGGTGATTACTTGGCCACCACCCATAGAGTCTGTATATCGCTCAACAACTGTGGTTGCGGTAGTATCAACTCCCTTTATTACTGTTTGATATTGTAGTTGAGCTGGAACTCGCATCTCAAACTCGCTAAAAGAAACAGGAATTTCTTTATGGAATTTCCAATCAGGAAAAAGAAATGCATTCCCCATCTTCTTTTTGTAAGAGTACTCAATAATCGCCCCCTCAGAGAGCTTTGGTAAAGTAAATTTCTGAGCATTTACCTTATCGAGAATTTTCTCCTTAAAGATATCACCTTTGGCCAGCTTAACCTTTTTAACTGAGCCATTCGCTTCAAGATTATAAGTTTGGGCTTTAATACTGTTTACAGTCTGATCGTATTCTTCGTTAAAGAAAACGGATACATCTCCGTATCCAAACCCATCTTCTTTTAAAATCTTGATACGAACATGACGCTCGAAATAGCAGTCGAATGTTGAGGAGAAATAAACACTACCTACATCAAAAAGAACCACAGCCGAAGCTGTGGTATCATACTTTCGATTGTACGATGTGAAATCTTCTTTTTTGACATCTCCAAACTTTTTCTGTTGCGCAAAAGTAGAACTACTTAACGCAAGGAAAATAATTAAACACGCATATCGCATAGCTAGCATTACATAAAATTAGTACTTTACGAGAATATACTATTTCTCGGTTAAAGAACTAACCCCCGGTAATACTTTGCCTTCTAAATATTCTAAACTTGCACCACCACCTGTAGAAACATGTGATACTTGATCACTTAGGCCCGCTGCTTTTATAGCTGCTGCTGAATCACCGCCACCAATAATAGTTATGGCGCCAAACTTAGTTGCCTCTGCTAATGCTTCAGCTACACCAAAAGTTCCATCAGCAAAATTGCTCATCTCAAAAACACCCATTGGCCCATTCCAAAGTACCGTTTTAGCATTTTTAATGGTATTACCAAAAGCTATTGTAGATTGTGGTCCGATATCCAAACCCATCCAGCCATCTTCAATTCCGTCTTCATCAACAATTTTGTGTTCTGAATCGTTACTAAACTCTTGAGACACCACAGAGTCAAAAGGCAACATTAGTTTAACACCAGCTCTTTCAGCTTTTTCCATTAATTCAAGTGCTAAGCCTATTTTATCCTCTTCTAGTAGCGAATTTCCGATGTTGAATCCCTTCGCTTTATAGAAGGTATAAGTCATCCCACCACCAATAATAATAGTATCTACTTTATCTATAAGATTTTCGATTACCCCAATTTTATCTGACACTTTTGCTCCACCTAAAATAGCCACAAAAGGACGATTTGGGTTATTTACGCTTTCACTTAAGTAGCGAATCTCTTTGTCTAACAAAAAGCCAGAAGCTGCAGGCTGTAAATATTTGGTAACTCCAGAAACAGAAGCATGTGCTCTATGGCTACTTCCAAAAGCATCATTTACAAAAACATCTGCTAACGATGCTAATTCTTTACTAAAAGAATCATCATTGTCTGTTTCTTCTTTGTAGAAACGTACATTCTCAAGTACTACTACTTCGCCAATATTGGCTTTTGATATAAGTTCTTTGGTCTCTTCGCCAATACAATCTTTTGCAAAATGTACTTTTGCATCAATTAATGTAGCTAAATGCTCCGAAATTGCTTTTAATGAGTATTCTAGATTAGGTTCTCCACTAGGTCTACCTAAATGGCTAGCAAGAATAAGCAACCCTCCATTTTCTAAAACGTATTTAATGGATGGAAGAGCTTGAACTATTCTATTATCATCTGTGATAACACCATTTTTTAATGGAACGTTGAAGTCAACGCGCATTAGTACTTTTTTCCCTTTTACTTCGATATCAGTGAGTGTGAGCTTTGCCATTTTTTGTAAGGTGTTTTAGCTGTTTTAGTCTAGGTTGCTTTAAGGTACAACCTTTCTGTAATGAAGTGTAGCAGGATTGTAACAAAGTATTCAGTTTTTTTATAAAAGGGTTTGCTTAAAAATTGTGAGACTCTTTTCGAGTACATCTTTGCAGTGTACACAAAAACTTTATAGGGTATTTAGAGGCAGATATTAATCAACATTTTGAATATTTTAAGGTGCTAATTTCTAATCTCAGAATTAATTGAATGCGAACAGTTTATTTAGACTATGCTGCCACTACACCTTTAGACGAACGGGTGTTCGAAGCAATGCTTCCTTATTTAAAAGACAACTTCGGCAACGCGAACTCGATTCACCATTTAGGCCAACAAGCCAAAGTTGTTGTTGAAGATGCAAGAGAAAGTATTGCAGCAGCTATTGGAGCAGAACCATCAGAAATTATATTTACAAGCGGTGGGACAGAAAGTGATAACGCTGCGATTAAAGGTGTATTAACAGCATCTGGAGCAAAAAATGAGATTATTAGCTCCGAGATTGAACACCATGCTGTTTTGCATACCGTTGAAATGTCTAAAATCGGTGGTTATAAAACACTTTTTGCTGAGTGTAATAGCTCTCGCGTGATTACACCAGGGGCAGTAGAAAAACTGATTACGGATAAAACTGCGGTAGTTAGTATTATGCATGTTAATAACGAAATTGGTACTGTAAATGCTGTTACTGAAATTGCTCAAATCTGTAAATCTCATAAAATTCCATTTCATACCGATGCCGTTCAAAGCCTTGGTAAAATACCTCTCAATGTTAAAGAACTCGGTATCGACTTGATGAGTGGAAGCGCTCATAAAATCTATGGACCGAAAGGAATTGGCCTTTTATATGTGAAAAACGGAACACCTTGGATTCCATGGTTAACAGGTGGCTCTCAAGAACGTAGACGTAGAGGTGGTACGCTTAATGTTCCCGGAATTATAGGTTTTGCAAAAGCTGTAGAATTAGCAGTTTCCGACTTGGAAAAGAATACCGCTCACTTTAGAAAACTTAGAGAACTATTGTTGCGAACAATGAGCGATAAAGTTAGCGTTAATTATTGCATTAACGGAGAAACCGAAACTGGGATGCCACATATTGTCAACCTTTCATTCTATGATGATGCGAAGCATTGCATTGATGGAGAAATGCTTCTTCTTAACTTAGATATAGAAGGTATCTGTGTTTCAAATGGCTCGGCCTGCACATCAGGTGCAGTAGAGCCATCCCATGTTCTTTCTGGAATTGGAATTCAAGATGACATCGCTAAATCAAGTATTCGTGTTAGCTTTGGCAAGCATACTACTGAAGAAGACATTCATTATTTTGTTGAAAAACTAGAAGCAATTACAACTAGAATGTTTGCTTTAGCATGAGTAAGAATGTTTGTATTTATTGTGGCTCTAGAACACCGAAAAGCGTTGAACTTCAAAATTTAGCTATTGGTATAGGCAAAACGCTAGCTCAGAATAAATGGGGCTTAGTTTTTGGTGGCGGTAAAGTTGGTATGATGGGACTTGCTGCTGATGCAGCTCTCGAAGCTGGAGGAGATGTTATTGGTATTATCCCAACTGCACTAAAAAGAGTGGAAGTTGTACATACGAGCTTAACAGAATTACACGAAACCCCCGATATGCACTCTCGCAAAGCAATGATGGAACGTAAATCTGATGCGTTTGTAGTTCTACCTGGTGGTTTTGGAACACTCGACGAATTTTTTGAAATCTTAACATGGCGCCAGCTTGGTTTTCACAGTAAACCTATTATTCTTATTAATGCTGAAGGTTATTTTGATGGGTTAGTTAAGTATGTTACTAATGCTATCGAAGAAGACTTTATTCGAGAAAATAATCTAGACTTGTTTACGGTTGTATCAACACTAGATGAAGCAACAGAAGTGTTAAAAACTCATTTATAACGTACGGATTAAAATGTCACTTAGATATTTACCCATCTTTTTATTCTTATTGATGAGTCTTTCATGTGGTTCCAAATCAACTGACTTAAATTTATCCATGGCTAATACACAAAATCCTTTACCAGCTTGCCCCGACTCCCCTAATTGTGTGCTAACTGAAAGGGAATACGAGTTTGAAGCCCTAGTTATATACAATGCATTTAGAGAAGTATTAACGGATATTGCTTCAGAAACTCCCTCTACAAAAAACCAAGAGCTAAAGATTGACGCTGTTTTCAATATCCCTGTTTTTGGTTGGAAAGATGATGTTGTCATTCAACTAGCAACTCAGAAAAACAAAACTATTGCCTACATTAGGAGTGCAAGTAGAGAAGGTTACTCGGATCTTGGTGTAAATAAAAGAAGAGTAAAAAAGATTTTATCAAAAGTAGACCTTAAACTTCAATCAAAATAATATGTATAACGGATTATTACACGCACATTCAGGGATTAGATGGGTCGTATTGGCTCTATTGATAATCACTGTTATTAAAGCTTTTTCAGGGTGGCTAGGAAAGAAAGAATACTCATCTGGCGACAGTAAACTTGCCATGCTAACTTTCAACGTTATTAACGTTCAATTCCTACTTGGTGTAGCATTATACTTTATAAGCCCGAAAGTAGTTTTTTCATCTGAAACGATGGGTAACGATGTTCTTCGCTTTTTTACTATGGAGCATATAACATTTATGATTATCGCCATAGCTCTTATAAGTATTGGTTATTCTAAAGCTAAAAAAGCTAGCGCAGACCTTATCAAACATAAAAAGATTGCCATTATGTACGGCATTGGTCTTTTGCTAATTCTTGCAGGAATACCTTGGCCATTTTTAGGTTTAGGTTCTAGTTGGTTTTAATTAGTTACCAATTTTAATTCTAGAGATAAAGACGACGTTTAAGCGACGTCGTCTTTATAAATATCAGCTATTTGCTTTCCATATTTTTCTGATATCACCTTTCTTTTCACTTTCAATGTCGGTGTAATTTCGCCGTTATCTACCGTAAACTCTTCTTCTAATAACCTGAAGTCTCTAACTTTCTCGTGAGATGCTAGTTCTTTAGAAAAACTCCGCATTTCCTTTTTGTAGATTTCTTTTACTTCATCAAGATTTATTAGCTCTTTATTTGAAGATGCTTCTAGCCCTTGGTCTTTAGCAAATTTAGCCAACGCTTCAAAGTCAGGGACAATAAGAGCCCCCATATATGCTTGTGCTTCACCTACAATTACAATTTGATCGATCCATTTACTGGTTTTGAACATATCTTCGATAGGACCTGGATAAATATTCTTTCCACCAGCGTTTACGATCATATGTTTGATGCGATCAGTGATTTTAAGATTACCTTCTACAAATCTACCTACATCTCCAGTGTGTAACCAACCATCTTCGTCAATCATCTCTTTGGTTGCTTCTTCATTCATCCAATAACCCTTCATCACATTTGGACCTTTGCATAAGATCTCGCCTGCTTCAGAGCTAAGTATTGTTGGATAATCTTCGCCACTTATTTCAGCGATAATCTGCTGTGTGTCCAAATCCTTAATAGCTACAGTTACCCCAGGAATAATAGAACCTACAACGCCCGTTACTTCATCTCCAACCTTGTTGGCCGCCATCACCGGAGAAGTTTCTGTTAACCCATAACCTTGCAGAATAGTTAACCCAGCTGCTTTAAAGAAATTATCGATGTCTGGAGGCAATGCCGCACCACCCGATACAAATAATCTTACATGCCCGCCTGTTCGTTGGCGTAGTTTATCAAAAACTAATTTATCTGCTATTTTCTTCTGCAGAGTTACAAATCCGCGTTTACCAGCTGCGTATTTTTCCCCTGTTTCGACAGCCCATTTAAAAATTTTCTTTTTTGTATCACTTCCATCTTCTACACTTTTAACAATCAGATTGTACATTTTCTCGAACAAGCGAGGCACGCTAATCATGATTGTTGGCTTAGCTTCCGGCATATTTTTCGAAACGGTATCCACACTCTCTGCATAATAAATTTCAACACCACTAGAAATCATTGCGTAATAACCAGCAGTGCGCTCAAAGGAGTGGCATAAAGGCAAGAACGAAAGCAATCTGTCTGTATCATCCCAATAAATATGTTGAGTAGCTGATTTCACATTACTCACTATATTACTGTGTGTAAGCATCGCTCCTTTAGGGTGGCCTGTTGTCCCAGAAGTATAAATAAGTGTAGAAATATCGTCTACCTTAACACTATTAACACGTTGGTTGATAGTTTTTCTGTGTTTCTCAATATGCTTCGCACCCTCAATTAATATATCCTCATAGAGATTTACGAAATCCAGACCTGCTAATTTTTTGTTTTTAGGTGTTTCAAAAGAAACCACTTCTGTAAGAAATTCGCAGTTCTCAAAAACATCAACTGCTTTTTTAAGTTGGATACCCGTTGATACGAAAAATAATTTTGTTTGAGAATCGAGCAGAATAAATTCGCACTGGCTCGCTGGTAGTGTTGTGTAGAGAGATACATTAATTGCTCCTAGCATTTGAATGGCTAAATCTACAACCGCCCATTCATATCTATTCTCGCTTAAAATACCAACTCGATCACCATGTTCAATTCCACGCTCAAGCATGTAAGAAGCCATAGCATGGACATCGTCAGTTACCTGATCCCAATATATAGGTTGGTAACTTTCATTAGCTGAAGGTTTAAAATAAAAGGCTGCCTTATTATGGCCGCCATATTTTTTTTGGAGTTTTTGGGGTAGCTCTGCAAGTGTTTCAAAAGCGACTACTGTTGGCATATGTACTAGTTTTGTTCCTGATTACTCTGCAAAGAATATAGCAATCCTATAAACAAATGCACGTCACTTCAAAACCAGCTAAACAAGTCTTATATTAAGGCAAAATAATTCATGATTATGGCACATCCAGCACACGAAGAAACGATCCAACTTGTTAAAGAAATTTTTCGCTCTTATCTAAAAGAGCGAAACCAACGCCAAACGCCTGAGCGTTTCATGGTTTTGGAAGAAATGTATCGTGCTGATGGCCACTTTGATGCCGACGATATTTTCTTTCGTATGAAGGAAGGTGGTACACGTGTTTCGCGCGCAACAGTATACAATACTCTCGATCTTTTGGTTGAGTGTGGCTTAGTACAACGCCAGCAATTTGGGAAAAGCCAGTACTATTACGAACGCGCCTATGCTTATCAACAGCATGATCATATTATTTGTAGCGAGTGTGGCCACGTGCTAGAGTTCTGTGATCCTAGAATTGGAGAAATCCAAGAAATGCTCGGAAAAATTCATGGAATGGATATCAAATCTCATTCCTTACATTTTTACGGTACATGTACCGATACCGAAGCATGTGCAGTTAGAAAGTCGTTAAACGACAATAAAGTACCTGTAGATAAAGCTTAAACAAGTTTATAAATCGGGTTTGAGTCGAGAAACTTCCTCGATTCTTATCCTGAAATATATGTTTCAGCTATGAATTTTCGAGAGGCAAGTCTGCTTCCCCACCATCCCATAATTATAGATAATCCAAGCATAGCTGATACTAGGAAGTACCAACGCCCAAAAGGCCACGCTACAATTCCTATGTTTGGTAGGTACATCGGGATAAAAAATTCGAACACTGCAAAAACACATAATACTGCTAGCGATCCCGCAATAACGCCTTGAATAACCCCTTCAACTATAAATGGACTTCTAATAAATTTATTAGTAGCTCCAACTAGCTTCATTGCTCTAATTAAATCTTTCTTCGCGTAAATTGTGAGACGTATAGTATTATAAACCAAGATAACAGCGGCTAGTAAAATTAATACTCCAATTCCCACCCCCATTAAGCTAAAAATGCTCAAATTAGACTCTAACACTCGTAGCAAAGCTGCGTTGTACTTTACTTCATCCACTCCACGAATATTTTGAAATCTAGAAGCGAGCGACTCAACTAGGTCGGCTCCAGAATCAGTATTAACCTGAACTTTGAATGAGGCGGGGAAAAAGTTCAATTCTATTAAGTCTTCTACTCCTGCGCCTAGATCTTTTGCTGCAACTGTAGATGCACTGTCTTTTGAGATATACGAAATTCCCTCAACAAGATCTTCTTTCACAATTTGATTTCGAACTTCGTCGGTTGAGCGTTCGTCCATATCAAATATAAAAACCTCAATCTCAACTTCTTTGAGGCTCATCGCTTGAGTATACACGTTATAAAAAACGCGAGTTAGAATTCCCAGAAGGAGTATGGCCACAAATAGAGAAAAAATTGATGTGGTAGCAGCTAGTTTTGCCCTTCTTATGCCTGCTATGCCTTCTTTTACAATGTATTTAAGATTCATTTTTAGTTTCTAAATTGTGCTCTGATTCCAACCAATAAACGTCTGGGCGACATAGGATATGAAGCCGACTCAAAGTAGCCTGCCTGACCTACACCGTCAAGTGCATTTTCCCATCTTATTAAAACCATCATTGACCGAACTCTTGCAGAAATTTCCACATCTAATCTAAAGAATGAAGGAGTTTGTTGCTCGAGCGAATTATACTGCCAGTAACTTAACTCGGTATTATATTTTTGGCTTTCAAAATAAAATGGAGAAAAAAGCGTACGAACACCCATTTTTATGAAGGCTGCTTTATCAAAAGCATACTTCTTTAGAAATATTGAGTTCCGAATAGATAGTTTATTACCTCTAGCATTTAGAGAGTCGACACCAACTATGTAACTCTCATTAAGAGCATATTCTGTGGTAGCAGAGCTTTCAATCTCTAAGCTCTGAGAGTGATATTGCCCAAATATAGTTCCGTTCAATAGTTCAATGTCACCACCATTCACAAATGTCTTAAATTGGGATAATAGAATAGCATCTTCTGTTTTTTTATACCTACCAGATATTCCAATTTCAAACTTTTCCCCCAAAGTAATATTCAAATCTCCGTAGATGGATTGAACCTGTTCATTATTCAATACCGGATTTCCGAAATAATTACGCCCGCCCCAATACATAGACTGTATGCTAGGCATTCTACTTTCTTTTGATGCTATAATTTTTCCGTCTAGAAAACTGGCGTTAAACAGTATTCCCGCTGAAATATCATTACTCGACTGTTTATCGTTCCTGCGCTCTAACCCACCAAATAGCTTTGCGCTAAGGTATTTTGAAAATGTAAACTGCGAACTCAATGAAACAACACTTCCTCCCCAATCTTTTTTGGCAATGGTAGAGCTATCTGATGTTGAAGTAATATACGCACCAAATTCTCCTTTCAATCTTAATGATCCAATATTTATGCTTTTGAAAGCTTGTGCTCGATGCTCACTCAAGTCCCAGAAAAGAGTATCTAAGGAAAATGAAAGATTATAATCGTTTCTTGTTTTGGTAAAAACCAATCCTCCTGCTTCTGTACTTGAAGAATCGGCACGCTCATAGATTCCGATTTTCATATCAGTTCTCAGATGTTCGGCCTTTGCTGAGCTTTCATTTGATTGTGCAGTGAACTCATCAAAACTAAAAAAAGTAGGGTCACTTACCACATAACCAAAAGGTTCTTCATTCTCGAACTGATTGCGTAAATACATTCCTTGTATTTGGAATTTATCTCCCAGATGATGATAAATTTTACCAAAAACCTGACTCCCTTGTACTCCACTTCTAGAGTAATAACCTTCTTCCCTTCTATCCCAAAACGAAAGTTCAACATTGGTAGTTGGGCTAGTATTTTGTGCCAACATAAATTCCAAGTTCCGATAACCAGCCGAGCTTTCATCATAATTCAAATAGCTAATGGGCTTTGTTATATAATAGTCTTTAGAAGTGATTTCAGATTTCAAGTTTCCAGAATACGTCTCTGAAACAGATTTAATCTTATGATGAGGAATGAAATTATAATTAATCGCTCCTGTAATTGGATTATTCAACCCAACTTCGTCAAAAAATACGTTCTGCTCGTGCATATCGTATCCATTTATAGAAAAAGCGTCAACTCTACCGATGGTACCTTGCCGATAACTCAATACGTCTTTTCGATAGGCGTAGAAATCGCCCCAATTAGGCCATATCTGCCACCTCAAAAGACTATCATTTGTAATTACATCAGAGAACGAATCACTTTGTTTTATCCAAGGGCTCACTCTCTTAATCACTTTTTCTTCTTTTTTGGGAAGAATGCTTTTGTTTTTTGACGGAAGAACAGAATCTGGAGTAGTAGTGGTTCGAAGAGTGTCCACTTTTAATGAGTCTGACACTTGAGCTGTTACGCTTACCGAATAGACTACGAGAAAGAAAACGATATGGAGAACACAAATTTTTCTCAAGGAAGTTGCTTTTCCAAGTTATAAGGAATGCTATCAATTCCCGTTAGATTCCTACGTAAAAGTTCTAATACTGTACGAGTTGTTCTTTCTTTATTAATTAAGCGATCTTTTGTGAACATCGCTTTTATAGCAAAATGTTCATTTTTGCTCCAGAAACCAATCCAAACAGTGCCCACGGGTTTTTCGCCGGTTCCACCTCCAGGCCCTGCAATTCCTGTAGTTGATATTCCAATATCAGCTCCCAAATTTGAGGCTGCACCTCTAGCCATTTGCAAAGCAACTTGTTTGCTCACGGCACCATAAGCTTCTAAATCTGACTGGGTAACTTTAAGCTGATTCACTTTAACGGAGTTTGAATATGCAACGATTCCACCCAGTACATACGAACTACTTCCGGCAATATTTGTTAGCTCGTTCACAATCATTCCTCCAGTGCAGCTTTCTGCAGTTGCAATAGTTAACTTTTTCTCAATTAGTAACTTTCCAACTACTTCGCTAACAGTAAGGTCTTTTCCCTCTCCAATTATAAACTCTGCTGCCTTATCTAAAATATAATTTAAAAGAGACGATATACTTGCTATGGCTTTTTCTTTGGTGGTGCCTTGTCCGTTTAAACGGAGCATTACCCCCCCAGCCATTGGTAGAAATGCTAAACTTACTCCGTTGTTCAAAAATCTATCTAGATTTCCCAGCACGTTATCACTTAAAGTACTCTCACCAATTCCTGCAGTTTTGATGTAATGAGAGTATAAATAGCCAACATCACCAAAACTTTCTCTCAATTTTGGGGCAACGCCGTTTTTCATTATGTACTTCATCTCGTATGGTACACCAGGCATAACGGCTAGATATTTCCTATCTATGTTAAACCACATCCCAGGCGCAGTACCCGCTTTATTAAATAAAACTTCGCAATGTTCTGGAACTTCGGCTTGTCCAAAGTTTGATTGTGAGAACGGAATTTTACGCTCAGCGAACATGATTTTAACAAAATCTAGAACTTCGTGATCAGTTCTCATGTTCATTTCAAAAAGTTCAGCTAACGCTTTTTTGGTGATGTCATCGTGTGTTGGACCTAAGCCTCCTGTACACAAAACAAGATCTGCTCCACTAAGCGCTTGTGTAACTGTTTCTTTTATATGATTGATATTATCTGATATAGTATGGACTCGAACTACCTCAAATCCATGTTCAGTCATGAACTCTCCCATCCATGAAGCATTCGTATTTATAGTATCGCCGATGAGGAGTTCGTTGCCAATTGAGATGATTTCTACTTTCATATATACAAATTCTTAATTCCTTAATCCAAAAGCTAGTTTTGATAGTATTATCTCAATTGTATTTCATATCTTCATTCAGATGAAAAACGTTCCAAATATACTCAGCGCCCTAAGGATAATCCTAGCTCCTATTTTCTTGTATCTTTATTTACAGGTTGACTTGTTTTGGAGTGCTATAAGTATTGTGATTTTTACGATTGCAGCCATTACCGACTTTTTTGATGGCCACATTGCTCGCAAACACGAGATAGAAACACCGTTGGGTGTTTTCCTTGATCCTCTTGCCGATAAATTCCTCACATTTAGTGCTTTTATCGTACTTCCTTTTGTAGATGAGCAGCAATTCCCATGGTGGGCAGTATTTGTAATTATTTTTAGAGACGTATTTATTACAAGCCTTCGCATCTTCGCAAGACGTAGAAAGATGGATATGGAAACTCGATTTATTGCCAAGACTAAAACCACTGTGCAAATGGTTTTTCTTTACATAGCACTACTAGTGGGCGTTTTTGCTGGGCACGAGATTTGGCTCGGAAGCATAGCCGACTCCATCCTGAGCACCGACTTCATGTACTACCTTATGCTATTTGTTACTGCTTTAACTGCATACTCAGGGATGGAATATGTGGTTATAAATCGTGATTTATTTGTAAAATCTAGAGCATGATTCGAGCATTAAAATTATTGGTTGGGTCTGGTTTTGGGTCAGGTTATCTTCCTAAATTTCCTGGCACCTGGGGAAGTTTATTTGCTCTCATTCCAATCTATTTTATATTTCACTCTCAGAATGCGCTCATTTACTTAGTGATATTTATCGCTATTAGCTCTGTTTTAAACCTTTGGGTTAGTGACACTTGCGAAGAACATTGGGGAGAAGACCCTGGAAAAATGGTTATTGATGAATGGGCTGGTCAGGCCGTAACATTTCTAACAATTGCATCTATGGGTTCCTTAAAAGCCGACCTAATCATACTTTTAGTAGGCTTTATACTTTTTAGGTTTTTCGATATTCTGAAACCTTTAGGTATTAATAAACTCCAAAATCTGAAGTCGGGATTTGGTATCTTAGCTGATGATTTATTGGCAGGATTGTATGCGCTTATATGCCTAAAAACTCTTATTTTTATCTGGGCTGAATATACTGGGATGGCTTAAAAATACAGACTCATCGCCATAGCCTAACAAAAAGAATTTATTTTGATATGATTATTGATAACTCATTTGCACGTGAGCTTGCGGCTCACTTATTAGATATTAACGCGGTTGTTCTTAGACCAAACGAACCTTTTAAATGGTCTTCTGGATGGAATTCGCCTATTTATTGTGATAATAGGCTAACATTACGCCACCCAGCAATTCGCAAAAAAATTGCTCAGCATTTTAGCGCTTTTATAAAAGAGAATTATCCTGATGTTGACGTTATTACTGGAACTGCTACTGCAGGAATTCCACACGCAGCTTGGGTTGCACAGGACATGGACAAACAGATGGCTTATGTGCGCGCTAAAGCGAAAGCGCATGGAATGGGCAACCAAATCGAAGGTGGTGTTGATAAAGGTCAAACAACCATCGTAATTGAAGATTTGATTTCAACCGGTGGATCAGCAATTTCTGTGCTCGAAGCGCTACATTTTGTGGGAGCTAAAGTAAGCGCCGTTGTTTCTATTTTCACTTACGGCTTTGATAAAGCTCAAGAACGTTTTGACGAAATTAATGTTCCTGTTTATAGTTTAACGGACTACAATACACTTATTGATGTTGCCGTAGAAAAAGGGATTGTAAACGAAAAAGACTTAGAACTTCTTTCGAGTTGGAGAACCGCTCCTGCAACATGGCCTAAAATTCTATAACTTATAGAACTGTTATTCTCTTCATTTCATAAAAAGATTTTATCGTGAACTCAAAAAGATTTTATATAGAAACCTACGGCTGTGCAATGAATTTTGCAGATACGGAAGTAGTAAACTCCATTTTGATTAACGATGGGATGTCACCAGCTCTTAATGCAGAAAGTGCTGATGTAGTACTCGTTAATACATGTTCTATTCGTGAAAATGCAGAAACTAAAGTTTGGAATCGCTTAAAAGAACTACGCTCCATCAAGAAGTCCAATAGCAACTTAACCGTTGGTGTATTGGGCTGTATGGCTGAGCGTATTAAAGATCAAATTTTGGAGCAAGAGCATTTGGTTGATATCGTTGTAGGCCCAGATGCCTACCGCGATATTCCTCGCCTTTTGGCTGAAGTTGATGACGGTAGAAAAGCTGTAAACGTACTTCTATCTCTCGAAGAAACCTATGCAGATATTGCGCCTGTACGTACCATTAGTAACGGCATTAATGCATTCGTTTCAATTATGCGTGGTTGCGACAATATGTGCTCTTTCTGCGTGGTTCCATTTACTAGAGGGCGTGAACGCAGTCGCCCAATGGAAAGCATTCTAAAGGAAATTAGACAACTGAGCGACGAAGGTTATAAAGAAATCACCCTTCTTGGACAGAATGTAAATTCCTATAAGGACGGTGAAAACTCGTTTGCTAAATTAATGTACGAAGCGAGCCAAGTAAACAAAGAAATTCGTTTTAGATTCTCTTCTCCGCATCCAAAAGATTTCCCAGATGAGTTGCTTCATATTATTGCCGAGCAACCAAATCTGTGTAACTATATTCATATGCCTGCGCAAGCCGGTAGCGACACCATGCTAGAACGCATGCGTAGACCGTACACACGCGAACAGTATTTAGCTTTAACAGACAAAATCAGAGCTATTATTCCTGGCGTTTCTCTTTCCACAGATGTAATTGCTGGATTTTGTGGAGAAACAGAAGAAGAGCATCAAGGTACAATGAGCTTGATGAAAGAAGTAGGTTATGACTTAGCTTACATGTTTGCTTACTCTGAACGTGAACGAACTCTTGCTTATCGTAAATTTAAAGATGACGTACCCGAAGAAGTAAAAAAACGTCGCCTATCTGAAATTATAACTCAGCAGATGGACATTCAGGAAGCTCGTAATAAAGCAGAAATTGGAGTTCGTCATTTAGTATTAGCTGAGAAAGTAAGTAAGCGTTCTGAAACTCAGCTTCAAGGACGAACCGATACTAATAGAATGGTTGTTTTTGATGCGCTTGATTTCAAACCTGGCCAATACGTAGAGGTTGAAATTACAGGTTGTACTTCAGCTACATTGATTGCTAAACCTATCAAATTAAGTAGTATTGCTGAATTTGCAGAAGCTTTAGCAGTAGCCTAAATGAAAGCCAGGTGGAAATACCTGCTTTCGGTAGCACTATGGAGCTTGGGTCTTTTGTTAATTCCAAGCTCTATACAAGCTCAAACAAAGTTGGGAGTAGTCTGGCAGCCAGAAAGTATCCAAAAAAATACCTCCAACCAGCTTTCTACTTTTAGCGATTACTCCGTTGGTCTTATAATTCTAGATCACCCCGTTTCTGATAATGTGTTATTTGAATTAGAGAACACTGGAATTCCTTATTTGATAAACTCAGGATTTGAGTATTACACTGCCACTCGCTTTGTTGAAAACAAATCCATAGTTCTTGAAAAAGTAAAGAATATCCATCAGCGATACTCTTCTTCCCCCACTTTTTCAGGTTTGGTTCTCTTCAATAACAGCCAAAGTTATAGTGATACATTTGAAGCTCTTGAAAAAGATTTCATTCTTGAATCTGGTTTAAAAGATTCCCTAAAATTCTTCCAGATTTTCAACCATGATCTTTTGCAGATCAACAGCAACCATCCGGTAGCACAGCTCCTACAAACCGATCGTATTGAAAAAGCATCCATCCATGAATTTGTACAGGGCATACAAACTTCCAATAATTACTTAATAGTTAAAGATACTTGGCTTCTTGGAATCAGTTCACAATTCCCTTCTTTCTCAAATGCTATTTCAAATGCTTCAGACTTAACTTCAGCACACATTCCTTTGCCTGCATTAGAAGATTCATCAGCTCCATTTCAATGGGCTATTTTGTTAATCTTATTATTGTGGATTAGCGTTGCCATAAATATTATGCTCAATGCAACCTATCAAAGCACCATTCTCCGGTATTTTGTGGCACATCGCTTTTTTGTGGATGATGTTTTAAGCTACCGACATCGCTCTTCGATAAGTGCTGTTTATCTCCTTTTCCAGCACGCCTTATTTGGTGGACTCGTTACTTATTTCCTCGCAAAAGTATACCTCAGTGAAACTGGGTTAAATGCTTTGTATGACTTAGCTCCAATTTTATCAATAGCAGGCCATAGTTACTTCTCTCTGTTTTTTATCTCTGTGATAATTATCCTACTCATTGAGCTTATAGCAATTCTTTGGATTTATATTCCCAACCCAGGCCTGGTTCATTTTAATCAAGCTATGAATATCTTTACATGGATTTTCCATCTTGATTTCATTGTAGTAACCATAATGGGAGTTCTTTTTATTGCTCAGGCTCCTCATTATTACCTGTTATTTCTAGCAATAACTTATCTAGTTACTTGGTACGCGAGTTTCAATATTTCAGTTATTGGCACCTCCAAAAGGCTCTCTCTTGCACGTGGCAGGTATCTTATAAAAACAATCTTTTTGCACACTGTACTTTCTGTATTAGCACTGGTTTTGCTATTTACATACAATTATTGGATGGAAATTCTAAACCTTGCTATCAGAGCCTAAAGTAAGATTACAGATTTTAGAAAATTCCTTGGCGGTTTCACAACGTGAACAGTCATTCTTTAATAAGTTAGATATTGCGTTGACGAATCTAATAAATCAAACAACGCTTACTGTCGTCCAGATCCTGATGCCTCGGGAGAAGGATCTTTCCTGATATTAAA
>TARA_R110002050_G_scaffold1244_1_pt1 | contig 18198 bp, 16 predicted proteins | sample TARA_R110002050 | Tara Oceans TARA_R110002050 (sample SAMEA4396988) | marine metagenome | biome: Polar Biome; feature: [DCM] deep chlorophyll maximum layer (ENVO:01000326); material: water (ENVO:00002006), including particulate matter (ENVO:01000060) such as... | depth 25 m
ATAAAACCTTAATAAAGAAGCCCGGCACTTGTGTCGGGCTTTTTTATGGCTGTATATAATTATTTAAGATGAATGTATTAAATCTTTAGCTAGGGAAAATGGTTTTAAATAATAGATACCATGATTAGACTTATTACAGAGTAAAAAAAGCCGTTTATAAATCATGATGAGTGATTAGTTTTAACTATTATTATTTGATGATATAAGAATTTAATCAATAGCTTGAAGCTACGATGATAAGTGCTATTTATCAAATAGAACTTTTATAAATACTATAAACACGCTAGAATCGCGCGTTTTTAAGAGGACTAGATTATGAACCAAGCATCAGCACAATTATTAACCGATTATTACGCCGCCTTTAACCGCCAAGATATGACTGCATTTCTTGATATGTTGACCGATGATGTTATTCATGACATTAACCAAAGCTCGCGCGAAGTAGGTAAAGCAGCATTTTCAAAGTTCATGGATCGCATGAATGCACATTACAAAGAACAAATCGTTGATATTTCAATTACAAGCAATGAAGCGGGTGATCGTGCTGCCGTTGAATTTACCGTATTAGGTGAATATTTGTCGACTGATGATGGTTTACCTGAAGCAAATGGTCAAAAATACAACTTACCGGCAGGTGCATTTTTTGATATTCGTGATGGTAAAGTAGCGCGTGTTACCAACTACTACAATCTAGAAGATTGGATTGCTCAAGTCGTTGGCTAATTAAACTATGCTGACTTTAAAACGCCTTTCAGGTGAAAAATTAGTTCGATACATACCTGAACTCGCACAGTTGCGAATTCAGGTTTTTCGTGACTACCCCTACTTGTATGATGGCGATTTAGCTTATGAAGAACGTTATCTACAAACCTATATTCAAGCACCTGATAGTGTGATTGTTTTAGCATTTGATGATGATAAAGTGGTCGGTGCTTCAACAGGTATTCCACTTAAATATGAAACGGATGAAGTCAAACAACCCTTTATTGATGCGGGTTACGATATTGATAAAGTATTTTATTGTGGTGAGTCAGTATTAATATCTGCTTATCGAGGGCAAGGTGCAGGCGTAGCATTTTTTGACCATCGTGAAGCACATGCTCGTGAAGTAGCTTGTTTTGAATATTCCTGTTTTTGTGGTGTACAACGCCCTGAAAATCATCCCGCCCGCCCGGCAGACTTTGTACCATTAGATGATTTTTGGCGAAAACGAGGCTATGAAAAGCACCCAGAACTTAATACCACGTTTAGTTGGAAAGAGCTTAATGAGCAAAGTGAATCGCCTAAACCTATGACCTTTTGGATGAAAAACCTGTAATGACAAAACTAAAAGTAGCCGCTGCGCAATACGATATTAGTTTTTTTGAACAATGGTCTGAGTTTGCGGACAAATTGACTCATTGGGTTAGTCTAGCTGCACAACAGCAAGCTAAATTATTGGTATTGCCGGAATATGGCAGCATGGAGTTGCCGTCATTATTTGGTGAAAAGGTTTATAAAGATCTCAATGGCCAATTACATGCTATGCAAACGGTGTATCCAGAATGGCAAGCCTTACATAAGGAATTAGCACGGCAATTTGATGTGCTAATTTTGGGTAGTACCTATCCCGTATTACAAGATGATGGTTCATTTCGTAATCGCGCTAATTTATATGGGCCTGATGGTTTGATTGATTATCAAGACAAGCTCATCATGACACGCTTTGAAAATGAACAATGGTTAGTCAAAGCAGGAAATGACATTAAAGTCATTGATACGGATATCGGTAAAATCGGCATCAATATTTGTTATGACTCTGAATTTCCGCTGATCGCTCGCCAACAAGTGGCCGCGGGTGCAGATCTGATATTAGTTCCTAGTTGTACGGATACCGAAGCGGGGTTTCACCGTGTTCGTATTGGTTGTCAGGCTCGGGCATTAGAAAATCAGTGTTATGTTATTCAATCACCTACTTTTGGCGAAGCTGCATGGTCAGAAGCTGTGGACGTAAATACGGGTATAGCAAGTATTTATACCCCTGTGGATTACGGCTTTCCTGATAATGGTATCTTGGTTGAAGGTTCACATAACCAAGCTGAATGGGTTTACGCTGACTTAGATTTGGCTGAAATTGCTCGCGTACGCCAAGAAGGTCAAGTCTTTAATTATCGTGATTGGGAAAAGCAAGCGGCATTAAATAGTCCTCTTTTCACTACGGACAATGTTATAGAATTGGTCAGTAACGACCGGTAATCAGTGTGAAAATGATTGTTTTGTAGTGTCATTAATTACAGCTTATTTCAACATGTCCATAAAACATGTAGGGATGAAGGTTTAGTCAACACAGTATAAAATAGGCTGATGATTATTCACTCCCACTGCGAGAGTATCCGCAACTTAAAGGAAACAAGATGTTAAGCCAGCCACAAATTGAACAAATCGTTAACGATTACCAAGATCCATCCGCATTGATGAGCTTTGGTGAGTCCAAAGCAAGAATCGTTGTTAAAGTCGAAGGAAATGGCATCAATGTAGCTGTTACATTGGGCTACCCAGTAAAAGGCTATATTGCAAGCTTGCAAGCAGGTCTACAAGCCGAACTAAAACAACAAGCACAATCAGAAGATGTAACTGTTGTAATTGATTGGAAAGTAACAAAACATAAAGTACAGCAAGGTATCAAAGGTGTTACGAGTGTTAAAAACATTATTGCCGTTGCCTCAGGGAAAGGTGGTGTAGGTAAATCAACGACCTCTGTGAATCTAGCTTTGGCACTTGCAGCAGATGGCGCTAAGGTCGGTATTTTAGATGCGGATATTTATGGCCCAAGTCAGCCAAGAATGTTGGGAACATCACAACGTCCTGAATCAATTGATGGCAAACGCATCGAGCCTATCGAAAGTTATGGGCTGCAATGTATGTCAATTGGCTTTTTGATCGATGAAGAAGAGCCGATGATTTGGCGTGGTCCTATGGTGACACAAGCATTGGAACAAATGCTAAATGATACTAATTGGAGCGAACTTGATTATTTAGTGATTGATTTACCACCTGGTACTGGTGATATTCAATTAACCTTGTCGCAAAAAGTGCCGGTAAGTGGCGCTGTCATTGTTACAACACCACAAGATATTGCCTTATTAGATGCACGTAAAGCATTAAAAATGTTTGAAAAAGTTAACGTGTCTGTCATGGGTGTGATTGAAAATATGAGCACACATATCTGCAGTAGCTGTGGTCATGAAGAACATGTCTTTGGTGCAGGTGGCGGTGAAAAAATGTCTAAACAATATGGCGTTGATTTACTAGGTGAATTGCCCTTAGATATTAAAATCCGTGAAGATGCTGATAGTGGTCATCCTACAGTGGTCAATGACCCTGATGGTACAATAGGTATGGCTTACCGTACGATTGCCCGTCGTTTAGCTGCGCGATTAGCTAAACAAGGTAAAGATTATACGTCGGCATTTCCAAATATTGTGATTAAAAACGATTAATCACGTTATCATTAAGGTTATTACTATTTAAAGCGATTCAACTATGAGCATAAAGTCAGACAAATGGATTCGCCGGATGGCGCAAGAACATGGCATGATCAGCCCTTTTGAAGCAGGTCAAGTGCGCGAAGGTGAAAATGGAAGAATGATTTCTTATGGCACATCAAGTTATGGTTACGATGTACGCTGTTCGACTGAATTTAAAATCTTTACTAATATCAATTCAGCGATTGTTGATCCTAAAAACTTCGATGAAGCGAGTTTTGTCGATGTGAATTCAGATGTTTGTATTATTCCACCTAATTCATTTGCGCTAGCACGAACAGTTGAAACGTTTAAAATTCCTCGAAATGTGTTGACGATTTGTTTAGGAAAATCGACCTATGCACGCTGTGGAATTATTGTTAATGTCACCCCACTCGAACCTGAGTGGGAAGGGCATGTAACCTTAGAGTTTTCTAATACAACGACCTTGCCGGCAAAGATATATGCCAACGAAGGGGTAGCACAGATGCTATTTTTTGAATCTGATGAAGTCTGTGAAACATCATATGCTGATCGTGCAGGAAAATATCAGGGACAACAAGGTGTAACATTACCTAAGTCCTAATAGGAAATGATGCCCATGAGAGCAGATTTGTCATTTTTACGATTCGTAAAACTACTTTTAATGACGTTATTATTAGTCGGGTGTAGTAATGAACGTAATTCAGATCAACAATGGGCACATAGTGATTTAAGTAGTTATGCGGCCGCCTTTTCACCTAATGGTCAATATGTTTTAGTCGGTGATACTGATGCACCGGCAAGGTTGTGGGACATTGAAGCCAATAAGGTAGTTTATAGCTGGCAAAATAACGACGAAGTAGGGACGACTACGGCAGTAGGGTTTTCGGCTGATGGCAAGGTTGCAGCAACGTCTGAACAAGATGTTATTGTGTTGTGGGAAGTCGCAACAGGTAAGCCTATGTTGCGCTTGAGTTTTCCGGTTAAGATCAAGGCCATCGCTTTATCACAACACGGCGATTATTTATTACTCGCGTTATATGACCGTACTGCTGTTTATTTTGATGTCATTAAAAACCGAGTGTTACACATTTTAGAGCACGACGGCGAAGCGGTTAATTCACCGATTAATCAATTGATTAATACCGTCGCCATTTCGCCGAGTGGTAAATATGCCTTAACGGGAGGGGACGACCAAACAGCACGGTTGTGGAAGCTGGAAACGGGCGAACAAATACGTAGCTGGAAACATGAAAATTTGGTCAATATTGTGGCATTTTATCCCAAAGGGGGCTTTGTATTAACCGGTTCCGCTAATGGTCAAACTCATTTTTGGAATATGGTTACAGGCGAAGAACAATACACCTTACGCACGTCCATTTGGCCAAAAGATAAGCCCTTGCCTAATTTCCCATCCTTTAAGACGACAACTTCAGCGATTGATTTTTCGCCGGATAATGCCTATTTAATTACGGGGCATCCATCGCAAAAAATGTGTTTGTGGGCGGTGGCAACAGGCGACAAAATAGATTGCTGGCAAGTCGCCAGAAAACAAGAACTACGCCCAGGCGTAGTATTACAAGCAGTTGCTTTTTCACCTGATGGTAAGGCTATTTACAGTGAATCTGGCAATGGTATTGGTCAGAAATGGCTGCTGAAATAAATGTATAAGTTGGCGTTCTTTGTCCCTGAAAGCTATAAAGAGCTTGTAAAACAAGCTGTTTTTGCTCAAGGTGCAGGACGTTATGAGGCTTACGACTGTTGTTCATGGGAAGCCTTAGGTACCGGTCAATTTAAAGCCTTGTCTGGCAGTCAACCTTTCATTGGTGAGCAAGACAAGCTGGAAATAGTTGCTGAATACCGCGTAGAAATGATCTGTGCCGCAGATAAAATAAAAGCTGTTTTGCAGGCATTAATTGACAGCCATCCCTACGAAACGCCTGCATATGAAGTCTGGTCAATTAAAACGCTGGACGATTTTTAAACCCCCACAGAGTTGTTGTTATGTCATCACTACACGCTACGCCTAAAGAAACCTTTTTAGCTGATTATAAAGTACCGAATTATTTGATTGATACGGTGCACTTGATTTTTGATATCGATGCTTCTAAAACACTTGTGCGTAGCGTATTAGCGATGCGTAAAAACCCGCAATCTGAATCAGGAAATAACGATTGTGTATTAGATGGTGAACACCTTGAGCTAGTGTCTATTAAGTTGGATGGTCGACCATTACAAGGTAATGAATATCAACGTACAGATAAGTACTTATTATTATCCTCCTTGCCAGATAAGTGTGAGTTAGAAGTCGAAACGTTGATTCAGCCCGATCAAAATACGGCATTAGAAGGTCTTTATCATTCGGGCTCGCTGTTATGTACTCAGTGTGAGGCAGAAGGGTTTAGGCGTATTACCTACTATATGGATCGTCCGGATGTAATGGCTGTATTTACGGTTTCTATCGTTGGTGATAAACAACAATGGCCCATCATGTTGTCTAACGGCAATATGGTAGAGCAAGGGCAATTCGAAGACGGTCGTCATTGGACTCGCTGGCACGATCCCCATCCTAAACCAAGTTACTTATTTGCCTTGGTAGCCGGTGATTTATACCGTCAACAAGATACGTTTACGACGATGTTAGGTCGTGAAGTGAGCTTGCAAATTTATGTCGATCATGAAAATAGTCACAAATGTGATCACGCTTTGATATCACTCAAACAAGCGATGTTATGGGACGAACAAACCTATGGTCGTGAATATGATTTAGATGTGTTTATGATCGTTGCTGTCAATGACTTCAATATGGGCGCGATGGAAAACAAGGGTTTGAATATCTTTAATTCGTCCTGCGTATTAGCCAGCCCAGAAACCGCGACAGATGCTGATTATCACCGAATTCAAGGTATTGTTGGTCACGAATATTTCCATAATTGGTCAGGTAACCGCGTTACCTGTCGTGACTGGTTTCAACTGAGTTTGAAAGAAGGATTTACCGTTTTACGTGATCAACAATTTAGCGGTGATATGAACTCGGCAGCAGTACAGCGCATTGATGATGTGGATCAATTGCGTACTATGCAATTTGCTGAAGATGCTGGGCCCATGGCGCATCCTGTTCGACCTGCTTCCTTCATCGAAATTAGTAATTTCTATACTGTGACGATTTATGAAAAAGGTGCTGAAGTGGTTGGCATGATCAGAACCATTGTCGGCACGGAAGGCTTTAGAAAAGGCACGGACCTCTATTTTGAACGTCATGATGGTCAAGCTGTTACTACAGATGACTTTATTCAAGCTATGGAAGATGCAAATCAGGTTGATTTAAGCCAGTTTAAACGCTGGTACTCCCAAGCTGGTACGCCAGTATTGACCATTGAAACGGACTATAACGAGGTACTTAAAACATATACCTTAACAGTCAATCAACACTGCCCATCCACACCGGGTCAGCTTGATAAACTGCCTTTATCTATTCCATTAGCGATCGGGTTGTTGAACAGAAAGGGGGAGGCGATAGCTTTGCAATTGGAAGGTGAAACAGTGCCTGTTGAGCAAGATACCAGAGTCTTAGACATTACTGAGCCGCAGCATACGTTTAAGTTTGTTAATGTTTATGATGAGCCTGTACCTTCATTGCTCCGTGGTTTTTCGGCACCAGTAAAAATAACCATCGAACGTAGCGACGCTGATTTAGCATTTTTAATGGCGAATGATAGTGATAGCTTTAACCGTTGGGATGCAGGGCAAACATTACTGATTAATGTCTTATTAAGTTTAATTAAGGATGTTCAGCAACAACAACACTTAGCCTTGCCTGAGGGGCTTATCGAACAATTTGGACAAGTGTTAACGGACAAGAATACCGATCCAGCATTGATTGCTAAAATGTTAAGCATTCCTAGTGAAAATTATCTTGCTGCTCAGATGACATTAGCCGATGTTGATGCGATTCACACCGCGCGCCAGTTTCTGAAAAAAACGATTGCTGTTGGCTTAAAGAAAGAGTTTAGTGACGTTTTTCAACGTCATAGTACATTAGGTAAATATCAATTTAATGCTAAAGACATGGCGAGCCGAAGTCTTAAAAATGTGTGTTTAAGTTACCTCATGACATCTGAAGATCCAATGCAAACGCAGCGTTGCCTGAAACAAATGAAACAATCAGATAATATGACGGACACATTAACTGGATTAGCCTTATTATCCGATCAAGCCGGCCCGGAAGGTGAACATGCATTACGCGCATTTTACGAGCAGTGGAAACATGACCGCTTAGTGGTTGATAAATGGTTAACAGTACAAGCACAATCGACCTTACCTAATACTTTACTTCGTGTTAAAGGATTGATGAAACACCCTGCTTTTAGTATTAAAAACCCTAATAACGTACGTGCTTTGATTGGTCAGTTTTGCCGGAATAATCCGATTAATTTTCATGCTAAAGATGGCACAGGCTATCAATTTTTAGCAGAACAAATCTTGGTGCTTAATAAACTTAACCCACAAGTGGCATCCAGAATGTTAGGCGCTTTTAATTCATGGCGACAATATGATGCAGAGCGACAAGCGATGATGAAACAAGTCTTAAGTAATATCGCGAGTCAGCCTGACTTATCGACTGATGTTTATGAAGTCGTGACCAAATATTTAGTGGAGTCATAGAAATATGGCAATATTCACACTTGATCCGAGATTGCAGCAAGATACGTTACAAATTACGGAGTTTTCGCTCTGTAAGGTACTTTTGATGAATGATGCACGTTACCCATGGGTGATCTTAGTACCTAAAGTAACTGGCTTAACAGAGGTTTTTCAACTGGATGAGGCCGGGCAACAGCAGCTTATGGTTGAATCAAACTTTGTAGCTGAAAAATTAAAAAGTGTAGTTCAAGCCGACAAAATGAATGTTGCAGCCTTAGGTAATGTTGTGTCTCAACTGCATATCCATCATGTAGCTCGATTTTTACAAGATGAAACATGGCCGGCACCTGTGTGGGGGAAGGGACAAGCAATTACCTATACCCAAGCTGAATCTGATGCGGTGATTACACTGCTGAGATCTGAATTTAGTCGTTTAATTCAACATGGCTAGTGAATTACATTTCTATTTGAATATTAATAGAGAACAAGCATTACGTTATTATCAAGGCACGGCAAGAGCGGTGGTGGTCACCACCACCACAGGTCAAAAATTGCAGTTTCCAGCAGAGCATATAAGATCGTTTATCGATCAAAATGGTATTTCAGGTCAATTTAGTATTGAGTTCGATAATAACAATAAGTTGATTGGTTTGAAGCGAATTTAAACCTCAACTGACTCCTCCTATACCAAAGATTGATAATGTGAAGGTCACAATATCATTTTAAAATCGGTGGCTTATCGAGAAAGTAAGGTTGCGGCTTACCTATGTAATAACCTTGAGCATAATCAACGCCAAAAGCATGTAATAAAGCCAGTGTTTCTGCATTTTCAACAAACTCAGCAATGGTTTTCTTCCCCATACCTCTAGCGACATCAACCAGGGCTTTGACAAACAGTTGATCATCGAGATTGTTGGCTAAGTTGGTAATAAAAGAACCGTCTATTTTAACAATGTCGACAGGTAAGTCACGCATATAGCGGAATGAGGCAAAACCAGTACCAAAGTCATCTAAGGAGAATCTGCAACCGAGTTGGCTTAACTGGACCATCAGTTGTTTTGCTTGAATGATATCTGCTACTGCTGCAGTCTCAGTCAGCTCAAAAATCAAATGTTTTGGATTAACCTTGCTTTCATCTAATAAGCGCTGAAATAGTGGAAACAAGAGCTTGTCATCGATCGCGTGTCCAGAAAGGTTGATTGATAATGCTATTCCTACACCCTTTGCATCAAGTTCTGCTTGTTTGTATATGCCTTGTTGTAAAACGTGGTGATCAATACTATCTATAAGCCCAGTGGCTTCTGCAACTTGAATAAATGTAAATGGTGAATGAATTGTGCCATCAGCATCTTGCATGCGGATTAGCATTTCATAATGGCTCACGGTACGACTGCGAATATTCATAATGGGTTGATAATGAAAAATGAAACGATTGTTTTCCAAGGCATCTTCAATCTTTTGTTTCCATAAAACACGCGTCTCAAGTTGACTGCGGGTTTGGTCATCAATATTAAATTGATGCCATGTATTTTTGCCGATTGCTTTTGCTTGATACATTGCAAGATCGGTATTGCTTATGAGTTCATCAATGGATAAATCCGCAAGAGGAAACTCCAATAAGCCTATGCTACATGTTAGTTTGAAGCGAATATTATTGAATGTGATATCCATTATTGCGAATTCTGAGGCTATTTTTTGTGCAATTGATATAGCATCAACACTGTCGATGTCAGGTAGAATAATGGCGAATTCATCGCCACCTATTCTAGCTATAAAATCTGTTTCTCGAGTAATGGTTGGTAATAAGTGGGCGACCGCTTTGAGAACGTGATCGCCAATCTTATGGCCACAGGTGTCATTAAGATCTTTAAACTGATCAAGGTCAAGAAATAACAGCATCCCTTTCTTTTCCGACTGTTGTGCGTGGTCTAAAACGCGTTGAAATATATCGTGAAATTTTCGACGGTTATACAATTCGGTGAGCATGTCATGCTCAGCTAGCCAGAGAATTTGTTCTTCATTGTGCTTTTTATCCGTAATATCCAGCCCTACTGATAAAATAACTGACGACGTTGTTGTAGGACGCGTTAAACTAGAATGTAGCCAAGAAATGATGTGAATACTACCATCATTATGGATGAATTCTGATTCTTGTTGGCTAACTAGCCGAAGGTTGTTCTTGAGTTCGAATAAGGTCGATTCAACTTCAGGCCATTGTGATTTAGGGAAAAAACGTTCGAAAGGCGTATTGATAATATCACTTTCTGAATAACCTGTGATCTGTTCGGCATAATCGTTAAACGAGGTGAGCTTACAGTCACGATCTAGCGTGATAATAATTAGTTGTGCGGTATCAATTAGGCTTTTAACGAAGTCGCGCTCTTGCTTTAGCTCAAGGCTTTGAGTGTGTAATGATTCGGTACGATCTTTTACTGACAGGTGTAAATGTTCTAATTGGGAGGTAAGCTCATTGGTTGAGAGTTCTAAATGGTCTAGTTCATCGACATAGGCTTTATTTTTATTATGAGAGATTAGTTTTCGAACATTTTCATAATATTGTTTTGCGAGTAAGGGGAGTGCTTCAGATACACTTGATAACCGATTCAATGGACGAGAAATTAGCCAGAACAAGCTACTACCAAGTACCAAGATGCCTAATAACGAAAGTATAATACTGCGAACAACGATCGCTCTAATTTCTTTTTTTTGTTCCGATATATCATCGATGATGATGAAGAGAAGCTGATCGTATCCTTCTGGTTTTATGACATTGAATTCTACGGGAATAGCGTCGTTCCGAATGAGTTTAGCTTTTTTGACAATGGTATCAAGCGAGTATTTATCCGCTAAAAAATGCAAATACGTTATATTTTTTTGGAATGAGGTGAGTATGCTTATCTGCATCTTCCACGGAGCTAATGAGTTTTCTATTGTTGATGTTTGCTTTTCCGGTCTTGTGATGATGGCAACATCGGCCGCTGTTCTATTCGTAAAATCCAATAAGGCATTACTCATATCATAAGAAAAAACCAATACCAAGGTAGATTCCTTATCCGTTAAAACAGGAATGAGGTCGTATTGTTTACAACCTTGCTGACAGTCGATCATTTTTTCAGCTGATTCTAACTTTAAGACTTTAGTGACAAGCTTGGCAATGGGCTGTGGAATATCCTGCCCCCAACCACCAATTTTTTGGGCATTATGATCAAATAATTGTGCTTGTTTGGTATGCCAATCAAGTTCAAGCTTACTTTTATTTTTGTTTAAGGCAGTGATTACTGATTGGCTGTTAGTGTTGTCAGCAATAAAGCTTAGCTCAGCAATACGCTGCCTTCTATCACTCGTATTTTGTAATTGGCCCATCAACTCTTGCTTGAATTGTTTTTGGATTTGTGTGCGTGATAATTCAAACTTTTGCTGTAAATTCCAGTAGACCATAACAGGTACTGATGCATTAAAAAGAAGGAGCACTGTTCCAAAAAGCAGCCCTGCTTTCCATTTAAGACTAAAAAACCGTGGTGTTTTATTAGCACTTATCATCGTGTTTTAAAAACGATACGAGAGTGAAATTGCAAACATGTCCCAATACTTTGCTGTGGCGTATATATCGTTGTCTGCCCCAGATAAAATAGCGCCGCCTTTAATGATATGGTAATCGGCAGCTGCCATTAAATTATTATTGATGTCCCAACGCCCTCCCATCACCCAAGCTTGTGAGTAGCGATTATAAGAGGGTTGGATAGGCAATTGACCACCATAGAGCGTATCACTTAGACGTTGTAGTTTCTGATTAGATGAATGACCATATTTATCATCTTTATCCAAATAGAATGTTTCGCTACGAACAAAGGCCTGCCATTTTGATGTAAATCGATACTTGGCCTCTACAGTGAAGCCTAATGGCTTAACATCGGCATCAGAAAAAGCACCGCCTAGGCCGATGAAATTGGATTTTTGGACAGCGCCTTCGGCAGTAAACTGCCATTTTTCACCATTAAATTGTGTCGATAAAATGGTGTAATCTATTTCTAATTTACCGGCATTAATGGCATCAGTGGTGCCGGCTTCAAAGTCAAGCTCTAGAGAGGCACCACTTAAGGCAACGATCCAACGACCACCATCATGTTCATACATAATACGGCCAGTCAAAGCGGCTTTATTGGCTTCAAGATGACCTGCCCAATTTTGTCCAAGATAAGTTTGTTCTGCGTTATCATCAGGAAGAGCGTAACCCAGCCCAGCTTGCACTAGGAGTGTGCCATTGGGTAAAAAATATTCACCATAAAAATGAATACCATCTGCTGACATCGTTAAGTCACGTACTTTATCGAAATAGATAGCTTGTTGAGTAAAGACTGAGGCACGGGTATGTCCAATATCACGTGTCTCATTATATAAACCCAGTGGGCTTTTAATTCGGCCTAAATATAAACCTATATTTCCCTGTGGAGATGCAACGAGATTGATATCTAATAATGCATAATCAAGGCGTAAGGCACCATTGTCCATGTTACCAGCATGCCGCGATAACAGTTGACCAGCAAGCCTTACTTTAGGCAAAAGAGTCGCGTTGGCATTAATACCTAACTCTGTGAAATCAGCACTTCCGTGATCGCTATCCCCATAAAAGTTATTATCGGTAGTGAATATTAAACCTTGTGTTGCAAATCCATGGATCTGGATTTGTTTTAACCAGTCATTGTTTTGTTCAGCGTAAGTGTTCGTAGCGGCAATGAGCATTAATAATAAGCTTAAACATCTCATAATTGACTTAATACCAAGATTATAAATTATCATGAATACTATTCCCTATTTTCGTATCGAGATGACTATATGAGCTTAGGGTGATATTGAAGAGCAGTTTATTATTAAAATACTGATAAATGTGAGTTAGTGTGGGTATTTTTAATTGGGATAAATACTTATAACGAATCATCATAATATTTATGCTTGCTAAGCAATGTTCTGGCTGGACTTCATCAGTAACAGAAGTGTTGGGTAGGCGTATACAGGTCATGATTGCTCTCATGGTAACGCTCCTATGATCTTCACTGAAGAAGTGTTCTTATCATTGCTCATCAGGTAGCCTATTGCTCCATCAGTTTGGGCCACACGGACACGCATTTCTTGCTCCGTTTTTACGCTAATAGGCGCGGTACCCGTTCCCGAGAAGATTTGTCGATCCCAGACACGTCGAAGTTGATAAGGAAACATGCCTAATATGTCTTTACAAAAGGCGGTGTGAATATTGCTCTTGTCTTCAAGGACAAATACTTTGATCGAGGAGCCATCTGGCCATTCTGTTTGACGCATGGCGAAGATAGCACGGAGGCTATTACGAGATAGTTCTGTAGTACTATTTTGTGGTTGAACAATTAATAATACTTGCGCGTGACCACTGGAGAAAAATAGACAACTTATGAGCACGCTATATTTAAAGAAAGTCTTCACCCGTTATCCTTAAGTGGTGTAGTAGCTCTTAATACTTCCTTAGATTATAGGCACTAAATGACGTTCATGACAACCGTGAGAGCGGTTTGGCTACGCTGTTTTTATTGTATTGTAGATAGCTGTGCGAGATAAAGTCAGGCCAGCTTTTTGAGCTTTTACCGAGCCATAGCCACCAAAAACCAATACCACATGCGAACCAAGATGGCATCGCGATGATAAATCTCAAAAAGGCTTGTCTCCAGCTGATTGTGTGCCCATTCTCGCTAACAAGGAAGACTTTCCAAGTGCGCATGCCTAATGTTTGGCCGCCATGGGTCCAAAACCAACCGTAAAATAAGAAGCTAACGGCGAGCAGGTAAATAAAGAAAAAAGGGTTACCAGCTGTGATGGCTTGGCCACCTGTAACCACAGCGTTAACGCCCACTGCAATCGCAGCGGCAAACAATAACACGGAGGCGAGTAATAATAAGTCATAAACTACAACGGCTAAATGGCGTAATAAACTAGGGCGAGAGACGGTTTCTGTTGTTTGAGTCATCTAATAAAATCGTAAATTATTTGGGTTGAGAGTGCCACATAAAGTATCATTATTCCTTTATTTATTGTGAATTGAGATCCGCATGTTGCAATTGATTGGCCGTTCGGCACTATCTGCTTTCCGACTTGAAAAACTGTTAACAACCATTCAGGCTCAGCTCGATAACGTTTTAGCATTGAGAACGGAGTATCGATACTTCATAGAAGTCGATGGTGATGGTGAATTATCTCCGGCGGAACAAACGGTTGTAAGTACCTTATTAGAAGCTGATTTGCGGAGTAGTGATGCTGCGACAGACGAGTCATTTTTTCTAGTTACCCCTCGTCCGGGTACTATTTCACCTTGGTCTAGTAAAGCGACAGACATTGCGCATAACAGTGGGTTAAGCTCGGTATTACGCATTGAACGAGGCACCGCTTACTTCATTCAAATCGCCGGGAAATTGACCTCAGAACAAGGAAGTACACTCACTAAGTTATTACATGATCGGATGATCGAATCAGTATTTGATTCAGAAGATGAAGCGGAACGCTTGTTCATTCATGGCCAATCACGACCCATCGTCGCGGTTGATATCTTGAATGGTGGCCGCTCAGCCTTGGTTGAAGCAAATAAAACGATGGGTTTAGCGTTGGCTGAAGACGAAATTGATTATTTAGTGGATAACTTTACCGATCTTGGACGTAACCCTAACGACATCGAGTTAATGATGTTTGCTCAAGCCAATTCAGAACATTGTCGTCATAAAATATTCAGTGCAGATTGGATTGTGGATGGTAAAACAAAACCACACACATTATTTAACATGATTCGCAATACGCATAAATTACACCCAGAAGGTGTAGTGACAGCTTATAGTGATAACTCATCAGTCATTGAAGGCCCACAAAGTCATCGTTTTCACGTTGATATGGCTAACAATGAATATAGTTACCAAGGTGAAGTTCAACATATCTTGATGAAAGTTGAAACGCATAATCATCCTACCGCCATTTCACCTTTCCCAGGTGCAGCAACAGGGGCGGGTGGTGAGATCCGTGATGAAGGTGCGACAGGCCGCGGGTCTAAACCGAAAGCAGGTTTAACGGGTTTCTCGGTCTCTAATCTTAATATTGCAGGTTTTGAACAACCTTGGGAAACACCCTATGGCAAACCAAGTCGTATGGCTTCTGCACAAGAAATTATGCTAGATGGCCCTTTAGGTGGCGCGGCCTTTAATAATGAATTTGGTCGTCCGAATCTATGTGGTTATTTCCGTACTTATGAAGCCTTAGTTCCGTCAGCGGATGGCTTTGAAGTACGTGGCTATCACAAGCCTATTATGGTTGCAGGCGGCATGGGTACGATTCGTCCTCAACATGTTAAAAAGAATATTTTTGAACCGGGCGTGCAACTAATTGTATTAGGTGGCCCGGCGATGTTGATTGGTTTAGGCGGCAGTGCGGCTTCATCTGTAGCATCTGGAACGAGTGATGAAGGTTTAGATTTTGCTTCGGTTCAACGTGGTAATCCTGAAATGGAACGCCGTTGTCAGGAAGTCATCGATCGCTGTGTGGCGTTAGATGATAATAATCCTATCGTCGCAATACATGACGTGGGCGCAGGTGGTTTATCCAATGCCTTCCCAGAGCTAGTTAATGATAGCGGCCGTGGCGGTAAGTTTGAATTACGCGTGGTGCCAAATGACGAATCAAGCATGTCACCGATGGAAATTTGGTGTAATGAATCACAAGAACGTTATGTATTAGGGATTAACCCAGAAGATGTTGAACGCTTTCAAGCGATTTGCGAGCGTGAACGTTGCCCTTGGGCGATAGTCGGTGAAGCAACTTCAGAACAGCATTTATTAGTAGGCGATGCCGAGTTTGATCAAAATCCGGTTGATATGCCTTTGTCATTATTATTAGGCAAACCGCCTAAAATGTTGCGTGATGTTAAACATCAAACTTTCGAAAAACCTGAACTAGATTTGGCTGAGATTAAAGTTGATGCGGCATTGGAACGTGTTTTAAAACTACCGACTGTGGCAAGTAAAAACTTCTTAATTACCATTGGTGATCGTAGCGTGACTGGCTTAGTTGCTCGCGACCAAATGGTTGGTCCTTGGCAAGTGCCTGTGGCAGATTGTGCGGTCACATTAGCCGATCATCACGGTTTTCAAGGTGAAGCAATGGCAATGGGTGAACGAGCGCCATTAGCTTTAATTGATGCACCTGCATCAGGTCGAATGGCGGTTGGTGAAGCGATTACTAATATTGCCGCAGCAAGTATCGCTAACATAGGTGATATTAAGTTATCAGCAAACTGGATGGCGGCTTGTGGTCATGCTGGTGAAGATGCGTTGTTGTACGACACGGTTGAAGCGGTCGGTATGGCGTTATGCCCTGAGTTGGGTATTGCTATTCCAGTAGGTAAAGATTCCTTATCGATGAAAACCGTCTGGCAAGATGAGGGTAAAACTAAATCTGTCACTTCACCTTTATCATTGATTGTAACTGCCTTCGCGCCTGTGACTGATGCAGCGAAAACCTGCACGCCACAATTGCGTACTGATCATGGCGATACCGATCTTATCTACATCGACTTAGGTAAAGGAAAAAATCGTCTTGCCGCTTCAGCTTTAGCTCAAGTTTATAACCAAGTAGGCCACTATGGCCCGGATTTAGATGATCCAGCGGCTTTAAAACATTTTTTCTACGCTATTCAGCAACTGAAACAAGATGATTTATTACTGGCTTATCACGATCGTAGTGATGGTGGTTTGATTGGCACTTTATGTGAAATGGCCTTTGCAGGACACTGCGGTATTGATGTGAACTTAAACGCGTTGGGTGATGCTTTACCTGTCTTGTTTAATGAAGAACTCGGTGCGGTGATTCAAGTTCGTCATTGTGATGTTGAAGAAACCTTGTCGGTATTAAGAGAAGATGATTTATTAAATCATTGCCATGTTATTGGCTCATTACGTGATGATCAGCAGATTGTAATCACAGTGAATGGCGAGAAGGTCATTAATGAATCACGCATTACTTTGCACCGTTTCTGGGCTGAAACCAGCTATCAAATGCAGGCATTACGTGATAATCCTGATTGTGCGAAACAAGAATTTGATGGTTTATTAGATGCCAGCGATCCTGGTTTACACGCTAACTTAACCTTTGACCCTGCTGATCATGTTGCCGCGCCATTTATTGTGAGTGGCGTGCGTCCTAAAATGGCTATTTTGCGTGAGCAAGGTGTCAATGGTCAGATTGAAATGGCTGCCGCATTTGATCATGCTGGTTTCACCGCGGTTGATGTTCACATGAGCGATATTTTAGAAGGCCGCATTGATTTGGCTGACTTTAAAGGTCTAGTCGCCTGTGGTGGTTTCTCTTATGGCGACGTGTTAGGTGCGGGTCGTGGTTGGGCAAGCACCGTGTTACATAATGATAAAGCAAGACAGCAATTTAGTGATTTCTTTAACCGCCAAGATACTTTTGCTTTAGGTGTGTGTAATGGTTGCCAAATGTTGTCACAGCTTAAAGAACTGATTCCGGGTAGTGAACATTGGCCTCGTTTTGAACGCAATGTTTCAGAACAATTTGAAGCGCGTTTTTCATTAGTTGAAATCGTTGAATCAGCGTCTATATTATTACAAGGTATGGCAGGTTCAGTGATGCCAATCGCGGTGGCTCATGGTGAAGGCCGTGCTGATTTTAGTGCGACAGGCTCACAAGCTAATGCTTTAGTTGCGATGCGTTTTGTTGATAATAATGGTCAGGTGACAGAGCACTATCCACAAAACCCGAATGGCTCTGCTGAAGGTATTACAGCATTAACAACAACAGATGGTCGAGTCACCATTATGATGCCTCACCCTGAGCGTGTTACTAGAACGGTTCAGCATTCATGGCACCCTGATGATTGGGGTAAAGATGGCCCGTGGTTAAGACTATTCCAAAATGCGAGGAAATGGGTAGGCTAACAGTAAAATAATAGTCAATTAAAAAGGGAGCTTCGGCTCCCTTTTTAATTGAGAAAAACGTCATCGTGAAGAATTAAGAATTAAGAATTAAGAATTAAGAATTAAGAATTAAG
>TARA_R110002050_G_scaffold152112_1_pt1 | contig 18161 bp, 19 predicted proteins | sample TARA_R110002050 | Tara Oceans TARA_R110002050 (sample SAMEA4396988) | marine metagenome | biome: Polar Biome; feature: [DCM] deep chlorophyll maximum layer (ENVO:01000326); material: water (ENVO:00002006), including particulate matter (ENVO:01000060) such as... | depth 25 m
CTCACTAAGATAACTGCCCCAGATAGATTTAAAGTACACCCTTTTAGAAGGCTGTGCCGAACATCAGAAAATAAAACACGCATGACTATTCAAGGTAGACGATATCGTGTTGGTAATCCTAATCATCCACATTATAACTTATATAGAAAGTATGGATTCTCTGCTGTGTTTGAAGAAATGGGAATCGTAGAAGAAAGTATATCTCGCCTTCAACAAAAAGTAGAAGATTTGTATGGACGATATACAAGTGGTCACATATATATATTATCTAATCCGGCTTGGAAGGGATGGTATAAAGTTGGAATGGCTGTAGAAGCTACAGATAGATTACCCACATTCCAAACTGGTTCTCCTTTTAGAGATTATAAGTTAGAATACTATAAGCATTTTAAAGATCGTAGATCCGCAGAAAAAGAAGCGCATATTTTATTGGAAAAAAGTTCAAAATCTAGGCGCGGTGAGTGGTTCCAAAGCTCTTTACTTAACATAAAACAACAAATAGAAACCCTTAAAGGTGAGACATATGCCCCTATCAACACTAGTACCTGATATCTATAAGCACTTAGAACTTCTTTCAGACGGTACACCTTTGCCTATCTCCGACGAAGAGATAGATGAAACCACAGAAGCTATAAGAAGTTGTTTGCTTGCGTGGGCCAGGCCCGAAGAAAGGAATAGGGACTTTACTGTTCGTATGTCTAACGTAGGTAAGCCTGATCGTCAGTTGTGGTATGAGAAAAGAGATCCTGCTGGGCGTGGATCTATTGATGGGGCTACTCAAATTAAATTTCTTTATGGTCATCTTCTTGAAGAGATAGTTCTTATGCTGGTGCGTATGACAGAGCATAAAGTAACTGATGAGCAGAAAGAAGTGGTGGTTGAGGGCATCACCGGACACATGGACTGCAAGATAGATGGTGAGGTAGTCGATGTTAAGACGGCTTCGCGCTTTGCATTCAACAAGTTCAGGGATGGGCGCTTAGCTGAAGATGATCCTTTTGGATATCTAGGGCAGCTTGCAGCTTATGAAGCCGCCGAAGGTACAGAGAACGGAGGCTTCTTAGTTATGAATAAAGAGAGCGGCGAACTCTGCATGTATGTTCCTGATGATCTTGATAAGCCGAACATTAAGAACAAGATAACTAATCTTTTGTCGGCCTTAGACCTAGAAACTAAACCAGGCTTCTGTTACCCTCAAGTTCCTGATGGTAAGAAAGGCAACATGAAGATAGCTAAAGGTTGTAGCTGGTGTAATTACAAGCATGACTGCTACAAAGATTCTAATGACGGCCAAGGTCTAAGAGCTTTTAAGTATGCTAACGGCATATCTTATCTTACAGAAGTTGTAGTCGCTCCTAAAGTCGAGGAGTATTTATGAGAGCAGTTAAAGCTAAGCGTATCAAGAGACACGCTAAGACTTTGTTAGTTAGCTGGCTTCATTCTCTCTTAGATAAAGAAGAAGCAGATAAGATTAACGTCAGTAATTATATGTCTCATATGCCCAAACAAACGCACATCTTTCTTAACGGGAAAATGAGGTTGAACGCTTATCACCCTAAATGGATAGCTAAAAAGATCAAACAATTATTAAAGATTGATCCGAAGCTAGACATAGAAAGCATAGACTTGGAGTTAATTAAATGGCAAGCGAACCGGTTTCAGGGGTGAGTATAGAGAACATGATAATTGCTGTCGGCAGTTTCTTGCATAACTCTGATAAGACAGTGTGTGATATTGAGACAATCTTCTTAGAAGACCTGCGACTTTTAGTAGACGCAGAGCTTGAAAGAAGAGAGGCGTTAATACATTGAAGCCTATTAGAAAAGGATATAGGAAGAAAAGAGTCCCGCGCCCTAAAGAAAAGAACCCTATTAAAGGTTATGATTCTAACTGGGAGTATGAACTACACACTGGTATCCTAGACAACTGGACTTTTCATACAGAAAAAGTCCCTTACATCGTTGAGCATAAGTACGAGCCAGACTTTATTAAAGAGATAGAAGGTAAGAAGATATTGCTTGAAGCTAAAGGGCGCTTCTGGGACTACGCTGAGTTTAGCAAGTACATCTGGATAGCTAAGGTTCTTCCTCCTGACACAGAGTTGGTGTTTCTTTTTGCTAACCCTAGCGCCCCTATGCCTCAAGCCAAGCGCAGAAAAGATGGAACCAAAAGAAGCCACGGTGAGTGGGCGAGTGCCAATAACTTTAAATGGTATAGCGAAGAGAGTATTCCTGACTCTTGGATCAACATTAAAAAGAGAGAATCCTTTGACTGACTTCAACCATAAAGATGAAAGGCGTGACCGCTTTGAAAGGAAAAAGAAATTTAAAAAGATTAAGTCATCTTCTGAATTAAAAGTGACTAGACAAAAAGCCTATAAACGCGGAGATAAAAATGATCAAAAAAAAGATAAATGATATAACAACAGATGAGTGGAACAGTCTTGAAGAACAATCAAAACAAAAAGATCTACCTGGCTTGTCATCAAACTTACACGACTATACGTTTATAACAGAATCCAAACCACGCACCGATAATGTTAATGCGCCTTTTCATTATAACGCAGGTAAGATCGAGTGCATTGAAGGTATCGAAGCTTCTATGAGCAGTGAAGCTTTCAAAGGATATCTAAAAGGTAACTGTCAAAAGTATTTATGGCGGTTTGATTATAAAGGAAAAGCCAAAGAAGATTTACAGAAAGCAAGCTGGTATCTAAATAAACTAATATCAATAGTTATCATAGAGGAAAAGAAATAATGGATCAGTATCAACAGTTTATACACAAGAGTAGATATGCGCGTTGGCTTCCTACAGAAGGGCGGCGAGAAACGTGGGAAGAAACAGTGCAAAGGTATGTTGATTTCTGGCTTAACCGAAAACAAATAGACGATAAAACAGCTAAGCGTCTGTACAAACACATACATGACCTAGATGTTATGCCCTCTATGCGATGCATGATGACTGCTGGAGAGGCTTTAGATAAAGATAACGTAGCAGGTTTTAACTGTAGCTACCTACACATTGATTCTCCGCGCAGCTTCGATGAGCTGATGTATGTGTTAATGTGCGGAACAGGCGTAGGCTTTAGCGTAGAGCGTAATTTTATTAATAAACTTCCTATAGTTGCTGAGACTTTCCATAAGACTGATAGTACCATAGTGGTTAGTGACAGTAAGATAGGCTGGGCTTCTGCGTTCAGAGAGCTTATCGCTATGTTGTATGCTGGTAAGATCCCAAATTGGGACATAAGTAAAGTAAGACCTGCTGGTGCTAGGCTCAAAGTTTTTGGCGGCAGAGCTTCAGGGCCAGACCCCCTAGTAGAGTTGTTTAATTTCTGTATAGGCATCTTCCAGAAATCAGCGGGGCGTAAGTTAACCTCACTTGAGTGCCATGATGTTTGCTGTAAGATTGCAGACATCGTAGTAGTAGGAGGCGTAAGACGTTCAGCACTGATTAGTCTTTCTAATCTGTCCGATCAACGCATGGCTAGAGCTAAGAATGGTAACTGGTGGGACACAGAAGGACAGAGGAGGTTAGCTAACAACAGTGTAGCGTACACCGAGAAACCAGACTTTGAAGCTTTCTTAGCTGAAATGAATACCATGTACGAGTCTAAGGCAGGAGAGCGTGGTATTTTTAGCCGGGTAGCTGCTAAGAATATTGCAGAAAGGAATGGCAGGCGTGATCCTAACCATGAGTTTGGAACTAATCCCTGCTCTGAGATCATCTTGCGCTCTAATCAGTTTTGTAATCTATCAGAGATTGTTGTTAGGTCTGGTGATAGCTTAGCTACTTTAAATCAGAAAGCAGAAATAGCAGCTATCATTGGAACGCTTCAAGCAACACTGACAGACTTTAGATACCTGCGAAACCTCTGGAAACGTAACACTGAAGAAGAAGCTTTGTTAGGCGTGAGCATGACAGGCATCATGGATCATAAAATTCTCAGCGGCTCAGAACCTAAAGAGCTAGAGAAATGGCTGGAGAGTATAAAAAATGTGGCTATCAAAACAAATAAGTCGTGGGCTTCTAAGCTTGGAATTAATCAGTCTGCTGCTATTACATGCGTTAAACCAAGTGGTACTGTGTCTCAGCTTGTTGATTCTGCTTCTGGGATTCACCCTCGTTTTTCTGAGTATTACATTAGAAGAGTACGTTCAGACAAGAAAGACCCACTTGCAGTCTTTATGTCCGAAGTGGGATTCCCTGTTGAACAAGACTTTATGAGTGAAGCTTCTTTGGTGTTTAGCTTCCCAGTGAAGGCTCCAAAGAATGCAGTTACTGTTTCAGAAGTAGGAGCTATACAACAGCTAGAGCTTTGGAAGACTTACCAGAACCATTGGTGTGAACATAAACCAAGCATTACAGTCTACTATACGGATGATGAGTTCCTTCAAGTAGCGCAGTGGATCTGGAACAACTTTGATTTGTGCAGTGGTATTAGTCTTCTTCCCTTTAGTGATCATCTGTATCAACAAGCCCCTTATGAAAGTATAGATTCTTCTAAGTATAAGGAGCTTCTTGCTGCTATGCCTAAGAACATAGAGTGGACTGATCTTATTAACTACGAACAAGAAGATAATACTACAGGGTCACAAGAACTTGCATGTGTCGGAGGCGCTTGCGAAATAGTATAGATGTATTACAACCTGTGTAGTAGAGGAATCTCTGTTACACAGGAATTTTTAAAGGAGTAGATATGACAGAGAAAACAACAGAAGCTAACCTCTTAGGGTTTAAAATACTTATAGATCGCAGAGGTCGTTTGTTTACAGAAATCTCTGGTGTCCCAGAAAAAGATCTGCCCCTGGCTTTTTCAGGGGATGACCTGCGTTTAATGAGACAAATACAACGCCTCCTTAGACCTAAGATACAAGAGATACATAAGTTTTTAGAAAATGAAATCAGTGCGCTTAACCATCCGGCTTAGTTTTGTGTTGTTACCATTTTTCGCGGTTAGCCCAGTAAGCTGCCGACATCTTTCCTTTCTTTATATTCTTAGCGTGACGGGCTTTAAAGCTCTTACGCTTAGCCTTCATCCTATCAGACTCTCCTGCCTTTGGCTTACCTGCCGTTGAAGCTCCCTGTTCTCCAAAACGAATTAGTTTTAAAGTATGTCCTTCTTGTGCTAGAACCATGTGAGATTTCTTAGCGTGTTTCGGAGTTCTTTTAGGTTTGTTAACACCAGCTAACCCATGCTTCTTTATTAGGTTAGCCTTCCTTGTTTCGTGAGCCATGCTTAACTCCTATATTTTTTAGTTTTCTTTGCAATCTTTTTGGGCTGTGCGCTGTGCTGCTTACCTGCCTTTGTATCTTTCTTTTTCTTTGCGGTAGTAGCTGCATACTGGGCAGGTGTTAAAGCCTTTATAGCCTTCTTAGGCAGATAACGCTCACCTGTTTTAGCACTAGGCTTACCGGACTTTGTACCCCATTCCTGTGCCGTCCATTTCTTTAGAGATTTCTGAGGTTTCTTAATCATTTCTTCGCTTTCTTTTTTGCTGTAGCAGATAATTCTTTTAAATGAAACAGCTTCACACTGGTCTTGCCATGAGTCTTTCCGCTATGTAAAGAACCGTTAGGCATCTTATGCGTGTTACCTGTAAACAAAGTCCCATCCTTTTTATAATGCTTAACACCTTTCATTAGTTACCCCATTTTTTTATGTTTTTACCAATCTTAAAACGTCCATACGGATTACGTCCTTCGTACTCTCCTGAAGTATCCCAACCTATTGCTGAGTCAATATACCAATCATTCTTTTCTGCTTTGACTCCTGTCCAGACAGCGTCTACAGAAGTCTCTCCTCTTTTGTTAAAAGGAGTTCCATTAGGTATGCTTGAAATGTGTTCAAACTCTCCGTACCATGTGCAGCTTTGAGATAAAAGCACCGCGCTTAAACCTATTATTACTTTCTTTATCACTTGTACCCCCCTCCTGCTGCTTTATATTCTTTGGCTAACATCTGCGCTTTACGCGCTGACCACTGTCCTGCCTTCCCGCCTTTAGTTCCAGCTTTAATTTTATTAAATAATCTTTTACGCATCGTGGGCTTAGTGTAGTTGCCCGCCTCATTTACCTTTGATTTTTTTTTAGCTGCCATATTACTTTCTCTTATAAAATATTCAGTGTTACTACTTATTATCTTAGGAAATCAGGTTGTTTGTTCCTTCTTAGTCATCATATAACTAAGTAAGGCTGAGCCTAGCGCATCTACAAGTCGATGTGTTTCTTCGTTCTCATGATCATAAATCCCCACAACATAAAACATTACGTGGCTTAGCTCGTGTAAAAATACCTGGGCCATTAGCCGAGGACTATCATTTTCCTCTAGCAGTATAGTAGCTGAGTCAAAATCTGTTAGACCATGAGCCGGTTGTCCGTCCGAGTCTAAAAGTTTTCCTATCCCTACAACTTTTATATCCCAAATACGCCCGCCCGCTTCAAATTGTTCTGGAATAATAAACATTTTATTCTAAGAACGCACCTATCATTTTTCGCGGCTTACCTTCTTTATCTTTTCTGCGCTACGCATAGCACCTAAACCTAACATGCCCATAAGCACTGGCATCATAGTAGTTGTGTCAATAAGCGGAATAGTTATAGGAGACTCAAACAGAGCTAACACAAAGTTAGTCATGGGGATAATAATAAAGTTTGATGCCATGCCTAGAACACACACCCATCCTACTGCTGGTCGCCACCCGGCAACAAACAAAGAGGATGATGCGGCTTCTGTTTTATTTACTGCTAACTGACCTTTCGCTAACTCTTGAGCATAGCTCTCAGACATCGTAGCTATCTTATGTGCGAGTTCATTCTTCTGGTCTTTGTCTGCTATAAACTTATCTAAAAGTCCAATCACTGGGCCAATCAATGTCTGTAGTGCTAACATTATTTATTGTTTCCTTTTGTAATGTCTTCTTTTTTTTCAGGTTCTTGTGTTTCTTCTGCTTCTGTTTCTTCAGGGAGACAATTACCATCCCAATTTAAATCTTGTTGGGCTGCTAAAGTTTTAAGGTATTCTCGGCTAGTAGGCACCTCAGTAGTTCCAGATAACAGGCTTTGTTTGTCTATCGTCTACATGTATAAAAGTCTTAGCAATGCCAACGCCATTAAAGTCCATCAATAAAGCTTTCTCTACTATCTTGTACCGCTGAAAACCTCCAGAGACTTTGATGTCAGCCGCTATACCTTGGGCGTGTGTTCCTGGCCCCTTAGCTTTAGAGCTTTCAATCGAATGATCTGGGCTTCTGTAGCCGCTAGTAATGATAAACGGAAAGCCACAAGCTTCTCTAAGCTCGTCTAGCTTGTGTATGAAGTTAATATCCATGAGGTTGTCGCCTGTTTCTTGGCAGTCAAAGTCTCCTAGTTTGAAGTATTTGAAGTCATACATTAGTTCCTAGCCCTTCTGAGTGTGTTTAATACTTTGCCGCCTGAAGCATATTTAAAATCTTTTCTGTTTCCAAACTCAGCGTTTTTAATTAAAACAAGCGGCCCTACTTGAATACCCTCATCGCCTCCAAGTACAGGCTCTCCTGTTTTTCTATCAAAATAATACGAATGTCTGTCTGGGTTATAACCAACTTGCGTCCACTCATCACTGTTTAAAGCTTCTTGAGCTAACCTATAGTTTTCTTCGTCTGTCCGGTTTATTAAGTTTCCTTTTATTCTGGAGTAGTTAGTCTTGTCATAGGCTTTTTTTATCTTGGCAATCTTTTTACGCCCTTCTTTACTAGTCGCGTCAATCAATTTACCTGCTTCTAAATCCCCAGTTCTATACTTATCTCTTAGTTTTCCTTCTGAAACAAGCTTATCTATTTCAGCTATGTGATGCTCTTTCATTTTTATTCTGTACGCTTGTTCTTCATTTCCTTTTGAAGGTTTTAAATTTACATTACGCAACGCAACTGTGGCTCTGTGCGAGGTTAACCCAGTACCTTTTTCATCATGGATAGTTGGAACCCACGCTGAGTCTTTGCCTTTCTGATACGCAGGAATATCTAAACGAATCCCTACTTCCGACCCTTCTTCAATAGGTATATCTATTTTTTGTCTTTTATCCTCAGCTAACGCTTTGTACATTTCTTCTTTAGTAGCAAAACGCTCAACTTCTTTATAAGGTTTTAAAGTTGCGTCTGACTTATCTGACATGTCAACAGTTTTTTCATCATACTCAGCGTTAGAAACTTTTGGGTTTAACTCTTCTGGCATTGCTATGTCTTTTGTTTTTTTCACTGCTGCTTTAGTAGGCACCGGAACTTTTGTTTTTGAAAACAGTTTCATCCCAGCCTTAACCACTGCACCGGCTGCGCTGTAGCCTTCGCGTTCACTAAACCTATCTATTAGATTTTGTTTTACTAAGGTTTCAAATTTTTCTTTATTTCCTTCTGCTTTATCATAAAACTCAAAGCCTAATAGATTGTTTTTAGAGTCTCCTAATGCTCCATGTGGCCCTCTATCACCCGCTACAAACTGAGCAAGTTCTTTTAACTGCGCTAAGTTTCTAAGAGATTGACTATCTTCTGCTAAAACGGCTGTACGCAAATGATTAGCAGCATCAAAAATATCTCCACCTGACAAATTACCCGCCTCATCAGTCGTTGCTCTTTCTCTTGCGTGGAAAAATCCTTCATCAACTAAGTTATTAACTAAAGATGCTGTGTCTTCTGTATATTTTTTTAATACTTCTGGGGTTATTCCAAACTGTTCGGCTGCTACCTCTTCACCCAAACTAGAAACACGACTATAAAGAGAACCACCTTTATTCATCTTCAAAACTCTCAGCGGATCGTCCGTATCCATGTACGCCGCGCCAGCTCCTTCGTTGTATGGAATGCCTGTGAGCTTGTTAATGCGTTCATCAGGCTCTGAAGGAGCGTTAGGGATTAATTCAGAGACTTCGCCGCCGGTGGATTTTTTAGTTCTTCCTGTTCTGATTAATAAGTCTTCGAGTTCTTGTTCTGGATCAAAAGCTTGTGCATTGTCTAAAGGTAGGTTTGTTAGCTGAGACTCCATGCCTTGTATTAAAGTTTTTGCCTCAAACATCTTACTTAAAAAAACGTCTTTTTCTTTTTGTGTTTTAAGAGCCACATACTGAGAGGTAAGATCTTCTACAATATCGTCTATCTTTCCTGTGCTTTCGGGAACAAAGTTTCCAACTATTAAAGACCCTGCTGCTTCAGTAGAAAATCCGTTGTCTGTTAAAATATCTAACGCTCGTCCTCGACCAAACAATCTGTCAGCGGCTTGAGCAGCAAGGTATAAGTCTTGTTGATTTTGAAAACGCGCTGTGTTGACGTTCAAATAATCTTGTACGGCTTCATCTATAGTGGCAAAACTAATTCTATCTTTAGAGTTCCTACCTTCAATAATGTTATAAGAGTTTATAAGATCTTTAAAACCTCTTTGTAAATCCGCACCATTTTTGCGCCTCCAGTTAACTCCTCCTTGGGCTACTATCTCACTATCTGGATCTCTATATTGCATAGTATACTCGTTAGGCTTTGCGTCTTCGGAAGCAAAAGGCAAGCCAGCCAAAGCTCCTGTGTCATCGAGCTTTCCTAAGCTAATAAGAGAGCCGGGAACAAAAGAACGAGCAAGGCTTTTCCTCAGATTTTTAAAATTAAGTCCATCTTTTTGTGTAAAGATTACTCTGCCTTCTGCATCTCTACCGTCTTCGTTCATAAAACCTTGAGCTAAAGAAGCTATTGGGCCTGTTGCTATGGACGTTGAAACGTATGGTGTAGTAAATTCAACTATAGCCGCTTGTACAGCTTCTCCTAGATAGTCCTCTAGCTCTTGTCCTTTAAGCTCACCTGTTATTATTTTATCGTAAGCTTCTCTAATAGGCTCGCTAATAGTATTATACGAATTTAAATACTGCGTATCTAAAGCATATATATCGCCATTTTCATCGCGTGTAAAGATCGTATCTCTTCCGCTGGAGAAAGGCCCAGACCCTAGTAAATTTCTGTCTGCTACTTCTTGTTCGGTAAACTGTAGAAAGTCAGCACTTTGATCAGCTATTACTCCAAAGCCTACGTTTGTAAAAGCAAAGCCAGTAAGTCTTTGTGCGCCTCTCCTTCGTATTATATTGCTCGAAGACGCAAGTTCTTTAGCTGACTGCTTAACAATATGTACAGAAGTCCTTACAATCTCAGCCGGGAAAGCAACAAAGTTACCTAAAGGTAAATTCCTAAGAGCTTTAATACCTTTAGGAATTTGATCATAGTTAGGCATAGTATTTTTAACAATCTTAGCTGCTTCTTGTTTTAAAACACTTTCACTGGCATTAGGAAAAGCTTTTTTTAAAGTCGCAAGCTCTGCTTCAAACGCTCCGATTTTAAAAAAATCATCTGCGCCCATGTAAATTTCTCCGGGCTTGTCTACAACAGCATTAGTAAGTGCTTTAGCACCCTTACCTACAAAAGAATCTCCAACGACCCCTGCTACTCGCTGCATTCCTTCGCTATCTGCCGCTGCCTGTCTAAGTTGTGTTCCTGTTTTAGTTCTTCCAGCCGAATCAGCAAGTCCTGCAAAGGGAATTTTTCCTTTAAAACCTTCTTCTAACAAGTCTCTAAATTGATTAACACTAACAGACGTATTAATAACTCCTAGATTTAAATATTCTTCGTACTGAGCGTTAAGTAATTTTGGATCGCCGACTAGTCCTGTGAGTTTTTTTAAGGTGAGTGGGTTAGCGTGTGATAAAAGCCTTCCGTTAGCTAAGCCAAACTGATAGCCGCCCAAGACGTTTCGAGCGTGAGTTACGTGGCTATAAGTAGTTTTCATAGCTTGTGCAAAGCCTTTAGCCCCTATATAATATCTGTACCCAGCCGCAACAAGATTGTCGCTTTCTGGCAAGAAGATTTTTTCTTCTTCATTTCTAAGAAACCTACCTATTTCGCGGGTTGTGTACTGCCCATCTAACACAGAATTTGTTCCTTTTATTTTTTCAGTATAGATGTCGCTTCCAAATTTTTTATTAGCTTTATCTCGTACGTTTTTATCTTTAAAAAAATATTTATTTTGTCCTAAGCCATGCATTCGGTTATACATAGTCTGCATTTCTACCATCCTAGATGCCTTACTAATAGACAAAAGAATATTTTCAGACGGTGCTTTTATTTCCCCTAACAGTTCTCTTATTTCAGGAGACAGATCTTCGTTCTTTTTAAATATTTTATTAACTCTTTGAACTTGGTTTACATAATCTACACCGGCGGCTGGCATGGTTAGCATTTCTTTTACTTGGGCTTCTGCTACTACTTTTGATTTTGTTACGCGATTTTGTAGTTTCACTGCTGTAAGTGGTCTTCCAGCTTTAACCTCTATAGCAATTAGTCTGTCGTATTCTGTTTTAGCTAAAAAATTAGTAGCTTTTTCTCTCGAAGCGGTTGTTGGGATATAATTAGGATCTTCAAAAGCCCTGTAAGATCTTCTAATATATGTTGTCAAGTTTTCTTCTACGGCTTTTTTACCTACTTCATCAAAACCATTTGTTTTTATAATTTTTTCAGACAGTTCATCTATTAGTGTACGGGCTTCTAAAATTTCTGAGGCTACTTCTTCAGGAATATTTCTTTGTTTTGCAAAGAAGGCTACTCTTTTTTCAGCTTTAACTTTGTAGACTCTAGAAAGATCTGTAGTTAGCAGCATGTTTATTTTTTCAAGAAGTTTAGGGTCGCCTCCAGCAGATTTAAAAGCTTTATCAAGTCTTTTTCCTATGTGTCCTGCCCGACTAATTGCTTGTCGTTGAGCGTACTTTGCATTAAGGGCTGCTTCATATAACAACGGAGTAGCATAGCCTCTTGATGTGAAGTACTGCTGCTTAGCTTTAGTCATCCAGGCTGCGACATCTCCAAACACGTTTTTTTTAACTTGCTCAGCAGCTTCTTTTTTAAGGTTATTGGCTGCTTGCCGTTCTATTTGCGCTACACCCGCCTCAGAATCTGTTCCGCGCACAGCGCCACCAACAGTCTCAGGGCCGACTGCTTCTCTATTAGCAGCTTTTGCTTCTCTTGTGTATGTTTCTAAAGCCGCCTCTAGCTCTTCTTCTGTCATGTTATCAACAGATTTTCCGTTTCTTAAATATCTAAATCCTGCTGGGAGAGAGGTCACCGCTTTTATTACAAGACCTAAACCTAAACCTTCTACTAGAAGCTTAACTCTTCTTTCGTTTCCAGTGTCTTCTGGTGAGGTAGCTAACATGTCTAGGACTATCTGACCATGGAGGTTTTCGTTCTCTTCTGTAAGCGTAGCTTCTTGTATCATGTTGAATAAGTTTTCTTCAATAGGCATAAACAACTGAGCTGCTATTTCATAGCCTATGACGTTAGCCGCTGTCCCGCCTCCTAAACCTTTAGACATCCTCCAACCACCAGCCATAAAAATTCCAAGGTCTGTCGCTGTCCCTGCAATAGTTTCTGTAGTTTTTATTCTGCCATCTTCGTCGATTAAACTGGGGTCTTCTGTTATGCTTTTAGCAATGCTTTCTTTTTTATCTTGCATGAAAACACTACCGATTACTCCGCTCGTTAAACCTTCTGAAATTATACTAGCCGTAAGATTATTTAAAGCTTTTAATTTTTTTTCTCTTGGTGCAGAACTAATTTGAATTTGGTTTTTTTTAGTGGCCCAAAAATTATTTGTACTAACAACTGAATCAACCAAAAACTCTGTTAAGTTTCTAGCATTCCTAAACCCAATACGTTTTAGATCATCAACGTATTCCCCTACATCACCACTTTCTAGAACAGGAGGAGTGTAAGCTTCTACTAACTTTTGAGTTTCAGTTTTTTCTTCAAGTTCTTCTTCTTCTTCAACACCCATAGCGCTGTTTACTTGTTCGTCTAAAGACAGAGACTCTAGAGTTTCTTTATCTTCATCTGTTCCATAAAGTTCTTCTTCAGATATGCGAAATGATGTAGTTTTTGAAGACGGTTTATTTTCTTCTTCTTCTGTCCCGTATAGTTCCTCTTCTGATACTCTAAACGAAGTAGCCATTAACTACCTGCTCCTTCTTTAATTTGAAAGTATTGTGCGCCAATTCTATAAAAAGTTTTGCCATCTTCTGTTACTTCAATTGGGTACGATCCTAAAGGAGTTTTATATACTCGACCAGAATCGGTTTCTATAATTTCTCCTTCTGGTTCGGGTTCGGGAAGAACGACTGGTACTTTGGGATCATTAGAAAATTCTTTTTCGTTGACTGTTACTTTTTCGTTAAGTTGCGCGTTTCGAGCAGCTATTCTGTTAACAATTTCTAATTGCATATTTTCTAGCAACCTAGTAAGTCTTGCTCCTTCTTCTCTTGCGTATTTTTTGACTGCGTCGGTACTTGCTCGGGCAGATTCCTCGTCCCGATAAGTATTTATTAAGTTATTAATTTTCTCCAGCCGGGGTTTATATTCGGCATTGATAGCAGTTACGTCAGCAGATGTAAGTTTTTCTCTGCTATTTTGACTCTGCGTCCAAGTCCCGCCATTTTCTGTTTTTCCTGTTGCAATCTCTAAAGCTAATTTTAAAAACGTGTCAGAAGTCCATTTTGTCGGATCTCCATAGTTTTTGTCTAAATGCGTTTGAAGATTTTCTTGTCCTTCTTGGTTCCAAATTGATGCTCCTAGCTCAGTTAAGTTAGAAAATGTTGCTATTAAAGAAGTGTTTACTGCTGCTTTAGATGCTAGAAGTCGTTGTTCTTCTAACTGATCAAGCTCCGATTCAACTACAACTTCGTTGGTTCCGGTTATATACGTTTTTGTTCCGTCTGGTGCTGTTTTTACTTGGCCTCCTGCGATTTCAACTAACCTGCCATCTACTATCTTACTTTCTGGTTTAACGTCACTTATTAGTGTTCCATCTTCTAAGAACTGTTTAAGTCTTTTTCCTTCGTTCTCAAAAAGACTATCAAGATCTGGTTGTGCAAGGCCAGCTAAAAATAAATTACCTTTGTTTGCAAAGCTTTTAGCTAAAGCTACTTTCTCTGCTAAGATACTATTAGAAGCAACTACTTGGTCTACTAACTCCATTTTTTTGTTAAAAGCTTCTACGCTTGATATATCTCTACGCAACACTTTGTTTACAAAAGACTGAGTTAATGACGAAGGTCTTACCTGTTTTCCAATTTCTGTTAAAGACATAGTGCCTCTTCCTTTTACTGCTGCCTCTCCTAAGTCTTTAACCCTTAAAGCGTAAGCAGCTCGTTCGTTTGCATATTCTATTGCTTGTGGCCTTTCCATAAGAATAGCTTTATATGCTGCGTCTTCATTCTTTTTAACTTTGAGAGGATTTTTTATTTTATATTGAGCTAAAGCGGTAGTACCGTCTAAATTTCTAAAATAACTAGGCAAAGTAATACCTTGTTTTTCGGCTAAGTTTATATGAGTAAGCATTTCTTCAGCTTCTTTTATTCCTTTGTCCACTATAACTTTGTTATCATACAAATTACTTCTAGCAAAAAAGTCTTGTGTCTTTCTTTCCATGTTATTTTTAAGAATCCCAAAACCTTCTGTAGCTATAAAACCTAAAGCAGCTCCTTTTAACTGGCTCCTTTCTGCTTTCCTGTCTCTTTTTCTTTCATCACTAGCTTGCTGGTCTTTTCGCGCCCTTACGTCAGCCAGTAAACTTTCTCCAAATTCTCTAATAGCCATTGCTTTAAACTCCTGCTGTTTCTGGACGGGCCATCAGACTCTGAGGCTCTTCTTGTTCTGGTGGTGCTATTTCTTCTTCTTGTTGCGGAGGCAGCTCTACGGGCGGCAACGACTCTAAAGACTCTTGCATCTCAGCCGTAAGAACGCCTTCTGGGATGTTTCCTGTTTTTCCACGTTCTATAATCTCGCGTATTCTATCTTCGGCTACTTGTGTTCCTAGCATTTCTTCTTCTTCATCTTCGTCCTCTAACTCGCCTTCGTAAATAACCATTGGTATTTCAGCACGTTCAGCAAGAGCCATAAGCATGTAGGCCGTAGGCTCAATGAGCATTAACATTAGATCAGGATTCCAAGAACCTTTCTGAAACTCAGTAAACAGAATAACCTGCGTTATTGTCATCAGCGGTACGCCGTCTGCAACAGATGCCATTAGGTTCATATACTTACGAGGCTCAATAAAAGACTCCCAAAGATAACCTGAAGCTGCGTGTACAGAAGTAAACGCAGGTGCTTTTTCAAAGGGCGCGGGGTTTTCAGGATCGTTTGTTAGCGACTGACCTGGAATAGGCCGACCAGCAGTCATTTTTAAAGCTTCAAATTCTTCTTCTGTTGTTGCCATGTTTTAAAGTCCTTTATGCTTGTGCTGTTCGGTTCATGTATTGGTCATACTGAAAAGCTGTGTAGCCGTATTGGTTTGGAGCAGAAAGTACGTTCTGTTCAAAAGCTCTTGCGTTCATAGTTTCAGGAGCTTGATATGAACCAGCACCGCCACCAGTATCAAAAGTAGGAACGTATGCGCGAGAATAAGTGACGTATTGGTCAGGCATGTCGGGCGTAAGTCCTAACGCTTCTTTTGCTTTGTATTGTACGCCTTGTTGTATAGATTCTTCAAAGCCTTTGAATGCGTAGCCAAGAGGATCTTTTGCAATGGCTGTAGCTTTGTCCATAACTCTTTTAGGAGCGCCAGTAATCCCTGTTTTAATGTTTTCGAAGAGGCTTGGTTTAACTACTTCTTCAACTCCAGTTGTCGCTACCTCTGCCGTATTACTAGCATCTACAGTATTAATAACATTTTGGTTTCCGAACGTACCATCTCGGTTTTGATTCATGCGTTTAAAACTTGCTTGGAAGTCATCTGGGATTAGGCTTTCTATATTTTCCAGCGGCCCAACTTCTTCAACGTTGTCTAAAAGAGAAGATCTGAATTGATTTTTTCGCAGTGCATTTGCATTCCTAAAAACGTCATCAGCATTCGTCACTGTTGATACACCACCTGCACTAACCTCAGTGCCAGCATTCGCCACTGTTGGTACATCGCCTGCACTAAACTTAGCAGAATCAAAATCTTTAACAGGATTAGAAAAATCTTCAATTCCTTCGCCAATATTCATAGTATTTCCACGCCTACCAAATGTTTTTTCTTGTAGTTTAAACGCGGGGTCTTGTCTAAGACTCATGTTATTTGGAAGACCTTCTGTGTTTAAAGAACTTTGCGGAAGCTTAGCTAAAGAATCTACTGTGGCTTGAAATTGACTTGCCGCTTGTTTTGTTGCAATAGTCGGGGACTTTGCTAACACGTTTGCAAACTTAGAAGTACTTCCAAAACTTCGTCCAAAGGCCGAATTGCCTCCACTAAAAAACTTACCGCTTAAAGTTTCTCCAGCGGCTGTAGTAAAGGAAGAACCAAAAATATTATTACTTGCGGTCTTTGCAAAGTTTCCAAGGGTTTCTGTAACGCCTTGAGTTATGTTGCTGAATACTCTTCCCGGCGTACCTACAACTTTACCCGTGAACTGCATTAGTTTTCCTACGCCTTGAGCAAAGTTACCGCCAGCCATAAGACCAGTTGGCGCTGAGCTTCCAAGAGCAAGAGTCTTAGCGGCTATTGCTTGGGCGCTTGCTCCTTTAACTGAGCCAGCTGCAATTGTTTTAGTTACCTCAGCAGCGGCGTTTGCTCCTATTGATGTAGCAGCAGTAGTAGTTGCTCCAGTAGCAGCAGCACCAGTAGCAGCAGCTTGTCCAGCAGCGGCGGCAGCAGCTTGTCCAGCCGTCTGTCCGGCTATACCACTCCATGCGCTTGCAAGCATGTTCCCTACCCCCGGAAGTATAAACATCATAGCTACTTGTCCTAGTACGCCAATCTTGTTCATGAACTTGCCAAATTTTTCAAAGGCGCTTTTAATACCTCTGCCGATTGATTTAAAAGCACTCTTAATGCCTTTACCTATTCTTGAAAAAAAGCCCATTACTTCTCCTTAGATTTTTATATGTTTAGTTTTTTTTAAATATTGTTAAGTAGGGAGCGGAATATCTCTTGCGTCATATGGTGTGGTTGATCGGCCTGCGGCCTTTTCTTCAGGCGTTTGCGTAAAGTCTTTAACTATGTTTACAAGCGTACCTACACCGCCTGTCCGACCTTTATACATAGCGCCTTCATTTCCGATAGCCGTAGCTAACAACTGAGCTTCGCGTCCTTCATTGCTTTCATACGCTTGTCTGATGTAAGTTGCTTCGTCACGTATCTGCTGCCAGAGTTGTGTTTGCTCTAAGGCCGACATGTTGTAAGCGTTCTGCACATTCTGCTGGTTAGCTGCATTAGCGGCTGCTGTAGAAGCAGTATTTGCTTGTCGCCTCCACTGGACGTTAGATTGTTCAACGGCCTGTGCGTTTGCAGCATTCCAAGTTTCGCGCTGTAGTTCTTGTTGTGCGTTAAATTTTCCGACATCTGCTTCTATTTGAGCTTCAGCAGTTGCTGCCTGTAGTGCGTTCCCAGAGTCTATAGCTGCTAGTTTGTTTGTGTCAGACTTGTTAAACTGCTCCATTGCGTTAGCTTGACTTTTATTAAACTGTGATATTGTCGCAGCTAAGCTAGTATTGAACTGGTTAATCTGATTCTCTGAAGTAGCATTAAATTGCTTTGAAGCGTTTGTAGCTGCTTGAGCCGATAACAAACGCTGTTGATTTAGCTGCTGATCAAGAACAACACCTTGTTGTTTGTTACTAAGGTTTGCCATGTCCATGCTTAAAAAGTTCTGAGCATTAGTAATAGCTAACTTTGTATTTTGATCGGCAGTAGCCATATCCATTGTTGCTAGACTTGTAGCATTTTGCATTGCTGCTTGTTGTTCGGCGTTAAAGTCCGTTAAAGCCATTGTTTGCATAAACTTACTGTTAGCTACAGCTACTTGTTGGTCTGCGCTAAACTGAGTTAAGTCTATGTTGGCATTAACACTAGCATTTGTAACCGCACGTTGTTGGTCTACATTAAGCTGAGCAAGATTCATTGACTCTGCAATCTTTGCGCCAGTTAAGTTTGTTTGCATTCTGCTATTAAGGTTTGCAAGCTCTGTTTGCTGCTCGGCACTCATAGTTTCTGAAGACTGCTGATTCCTTGAAGAAAGGTTAGCTAACCTCATTTGCTGATCGTTGCTAAGATTAGCTAGTTTCATTTGCTGATCAAAGCCAGCGTTTTTAGACAAGAAGTCTGCGGCTACTTGCATTTCAGCTAGGCGT
>TARA_R110002050_G_scaffold152260_2_pt1 | contig 18158 bp, 14 predicted proteins | sample TARA_R110002050 | Tara Oceans TARA_R110002050 (sample SAMEA4396988) | marine metagenome | biome: Polar Biome; feature: [DCM] deep chlorophyll maximum layer (ENVO:01000326); material: water (ENVO:00002006), including particulate matter (ENVO:01000060) such as... | depth 25 m
GAAATCTGCCATGACAGACTACCATATCATCGCCGCTATAGCCAATATTCATGTAGACAAAGCTCGAGAGATTCTTGCCCTGGCAAACAATAGACTATCGGCATTGGCCAAGTGGGACATGGAAAGATGGCTGAAAATAGAAGGAATCGGATATGCCAAGGCCACAGCTATGGTAACTTCATTTGAATTGGGTAGAAGAAGGATGTTTGAACAACCAGATAAAAAAATCAAGATCAATTGTTCTCAAGACGTTTACAATTGTATGAAACCTTTCCTTTATGACGAAGTGGTGGAACACTTTTACATTGTATTGCTAAACCGAAACAATCAAGTACTCAAACTCCATAAAATCAGCTCAGGAAGTACCAGCGCAACCCTGGCCGATCCCAAACTAATTTTCAAAAAAGCACTCGACCATCTGGCTGCAGGAATCATCCTTGTACACAACCACCCTTCTGGAAACCTTAGACCTTCCGAAGCAGACAAGAGGCTAACCAAAAGGTTGACCGAAGCTGGAAACAGTTTAGAAATGCCAGTACTGGATCATTTAATATTTACAGATGGAACCTACCTGAGTTTTGCGGATGAAGGCCTGTTATAGGTCTTTATCGTAAAATTGTGAATGGGAATTTTATTAGAAGGATTTTCATTCACTTTGTTCCAAATTCCACTCACTTGCTGGTTATGCTATAAATAACAGGTAAAAAATGATCCTTGAATATTTTCATTTTCCGAGTTGCAGGTTTTGGCGTTAAGAATTTCGGGCAGTGCGGTGGGAAGGACAGAGGCATGTTTGACGAGAGGTTGAAGCAAAATTTGTTTTCTTATGAAATCTTTAAGAACCCCGAGGAGTTTGCCTATGTGCGGGTGGCACCCGGAATTTAGCCAAAAGATGCACAGCGGCGGGGTTTATTGGTTACTTTTTTGATCCCGATTCGTTTCACTGCTCGGGACATGCACTGCAGCAAAAAAGTGACAAGGAAAGGAATGGAAAGATGCCAAATAATTCAAAACTAGGATATTATCTCTCAGTTTTTGGCCGAAAAGTTGGTGGTAATCAAAAAAGCTTGAACAAGGAAGGTTGTATTTCGTATATTGTGAGTGAAATATGTAAGGACCCATGAAGAAGACGCAATTATTAGAAACTATTCAAGATATGCCTGAGGAGTTTTCTGTAGATGAATTAATGGAAAGATTATTGATTTTGCAGAAAATTGAAGAAGGCCAAGACCAAATACGATCGGGACAATTCTACACGGAGGAAGAAGCAAAAAAGAAATTGGAAAAATGGTTAAAGTAATATGGGCGGAACGGGCCATAGATGATTTAACCAGTATAGCAGAATATAGCAATAGATATTCTGAAAAATATGCATCTTTTATTGTCTCAAAACTCTTTAATAAAGTGGACATCCTGAAGAAGATGCCTAGGATCGGAAGGATAGTTCCTGAAAAGAATGAAGAAAATATCCGGGAATTGATTGAAGGAAATTACAGAATCATCTATGAACTCAGAGGTAATGACAGAATAGAAATAATAATGGTGCATCATGCGTCCAGGCCTTTGGGAAATATTTAATTAAAAATTACTATACTATCCAACCCACCACTTTCCGAATACCACCAATAGAGTAGGAGTACAAGTTATGGCAATGGCTTTCGAAAACTTTGTATTGAAATAGAAGTAAAGAGATAACAAGCCAAATGCGGTAACTGCATGTAAGAACCCGATCAGGAATGCCAAAACGTTATCCTGATGAAGGTAGAAAACGATTTGTTGGGGTAGAGCAAATGACAGAAGACCGATAATATATCCCCAAGTAAAGGATTTGGTCTTTTGTGGTACAACGGCTTCCCTACATAGTGGACATGTAAACACATGGTCCTTTTTTACTTTTAGGATCACCCGAAAAGGCAGTTTTTGTTCACAATGGGGGCAGGTAAATGATTCTTTTTTCTCCATAACTCTCAAATAGTACCGAATTAAATGACTTAGAGGGGAATATATATTGATATTGTAAACATTTGTTTCAACTTTCTAAACAAAAGTATAGAAATAGCACCTATTTTCAAAACAGTTATTTAAAGTTTAGCAACAAAAGTATCGACTGTCTAAATTAGTGTATTATAAAACGATACTTTCATGACAGAATTGGGCTTGTATTTGGCCAAAAGGACAGTAAACAAAGCAGAAGTTTCCAGGCGCACAGGCATCAGCAAATCCCGCCTCACCCAGCTGACTTCCAACGATTCTGCCAAGCTTCGGGCGGACGAACTTTACCTTATTGCCTTGGCCATCAATACGGATCCGGGGGAGATGTTTAAGGAGTTGTTTGAGGGGTTGGGGTTGAAGGGGAAGGTAGGAGGGAAATAATCCAAGCAAACTGAAGTCAAAGCAAAAGCTGAAACACTCATTTTTTATTTTACTAAGATTGGGGCTATAGTTGTAATTTTTCAAATGGAATATGGGGCTTACCTTCGGACGATTTAATTGGGTTATTAACCTCTGAATCCAAAATCATATTTTATTTCTTAGGATTAAGTATGGTTGTCATTTTAATATTCGGAATTTCAATTGTTTTTCTGAGAGATCCTGAAATTAAGAAATTTTCTTTTTTAGGATTTGAGTTTGAAAAGTTCAAGAAAAAAGGTCCATAAGAGTAAGAGGTAAAAAAGAATTACAAGAAAAATATATTAGAATTCATCGGATTTCTAGAGGCAGCCTTTCATAATAATTGTGTGGGTGTTTTTTCGTAGGTATTATAGTATCGAAAAATACTTCCCTACTAAAATTCTCTGATTTATGCTTTATATCTAAAAGGTTGACTTATTATTTAAATAATAACCATTATTAGTAATTAAAATTTATACATAACAAAAGTTATTTTTCTTTTTAAAATTAAATTGGTAGTTTGTATTCAAAATAAATAAAGGGTCATAGAATGATGTTTTTACTATTAGAAGAATTCCAAAAAATGGCTATATATGAGAAGGGGGATATTCTTAACACAATAACTTCTCCATTGGCACAAAGGTTTACCCCACAGGATTCGAGCCAGTCCCTCATCTTAGGTATTCGACTACCACCTTTAATGCGTAAATAATCAACTTTGTTATGAATGTTTTTTTATCTTAAATATATATGAAATCCTTTTTTGAATAGAATAACTATGTCAATTAATATTTTATTGTTAACATAAGTGAGTCAATATGATATCAACTTTAGTAAAAATAGGTGAAAAATTACTTGAAGGGAAGGGCGTGTGGGCGAATCTGACATCCGAGCCTAAGTATAAGTCCGAAAAAAACAATTGGGTTTGCCCTATTCTTTTTGACTGTGATAATGGTAGCATTTCTGTTTTAAAAGATCAAATTTCCAGATTTAAGCCAGAAGACTCATCCATAGAATATAGATATCTCAATTCTGAACTTTGGGGAAGGCGAGGTAAGAAATGTGCTCTGACAGTTGAACCTAAGAACTTCTCCATGCTTGAGGAGACTTTGTTTGGAAAGAAAACTGGAGACAGGGGGAGCATGGATAGGACTATGGCTGAATTCCCAAAGTTTGTAGATGATCCTATTTATGCAGCCCTTTTGGAAATAAAGGAAAAGCTAGGTACCGAAAGAAAGAAACTTGAACTAGCAGAAATCAAGAAAGAGTTTGGTTTTGGAAAAGGCGATGAAATAGTTCTGTTTTATTCGGTAATAAAGTCAGCTAACATTGAAGATGGCCAGGAAATTAAGCTAACTGACTTGAATGGTTATGATGAATTTGTCCTTGAAAAGTTTAGCTTAAAAGAAATTGGAAAGGAAGGTTTAGATTATGTGAGTGGAAATATTGTTGAGAACGTTCATGGAGCCAATTTTTCAGGCCGGTACAATATTCATAAAATTTTTCAGACTACTGCATCCAATTATGCCACTGGATTTAGTGATTTTGAAAAAAACTTTCAAGCAGATTTAGCTACCCTTTCTTCGCTTGATAAAGCTTCTGATTATGTGCTAAGTAAATTGCAAACGCGTATTTCTGGCATAACACACATTGTAATTCCCAGTTTTTTATATAAAGACCTTGATGAATTTGATATTGAAGAAACCGAACTCTTTTTAGACAAGACTTCCGAATTGCTTTTTAAATACAATAGCCTGGAAGCAGAAATTGAAAGAGAATTGCCAGATGTCGGTCTTTTTTGGCTGAATTACATTGCCTTTGAATCAGATGGTAATTCCTTTAAGGTAATGAACCACATAAAGGATGTAAACAGTAAATATATTAAGAAATTGACAAGGCAGTTAGTTAGCACCGAAGGTCAATTCAAAAACTATATTGGAGGAAAGTACCCTTTCAACTTTCAATCACTCTATTATATAATACCCGTAAGAGACGGTAATAAATCAAAAAACAATCCGGCCCTGCATCTCTTCAAAGATATGCTTGAGCAGAGGAGTGTAGAACCAGAATCCCTATTTAAGCACTTCACAGAGTTGATTCTTTGCCATTGGTATGGTAGGTATGCAGCTTTTCCAAATATTCGGAAAAACGATTCATTTGATTTTGCTGTGAAAGATGCCGTTTTCAAATATTCAGCTTTACTGTTCACTTTAAAAAAACTAAATCTTATCAGGATGGAAAACGAAGATATTGAAGTACTGAGTAACCAGGAAAGCAAACCTGATTTTCAGCGGCGCATTGAAAACTTTTTTTCAAAAATGGAATACGGAACTGAGCAAAAAACTATGTTTTATCTTGGCCGAGTACTCTCATCCATTGCCTATGCCCAATACAAAAAAGGACATGAATCTAAACCTGTGCTTAATAAAATTAACTTTAATGGAATGGATTCCCAGTCTGTAATGAGGCTAAGTCTTGATCTAGCGGAAAAGTCAAGGCAGTACAACCTTCATCGTGAATCAGATGGTAATTTTTCACGCTTTAGGGAATCTTTTAATGTAAAGAAATGGAGTTTAACGAATGAACAAAATGTGTTTTATTTAATGGCAGGATATTCTTTTGGCCTTACAAAATCTGATAACAATTAAACTATTTACTCTATGGCAATAATTCAAAATAACTCTGATTTTCTTTTCATTTACGAAGCAATAAACTGTAATCCTAATGGTGATCCTGACCAGGAAAACAAGCCCCGCATGGATTATGACACTCAAACCAACTTAGTTACTGATACTCGCCTGAAACGTTATATTCGGGATTATTTTATGCAGGAGGACATTGATGTGTTTGTCTCAATGGAGGAAGGGACCAAAGTGAATCCAGACCAAAAATTGGAATTCGTGGTAAACAGACTTTTATCCGATCCTGGGTTGATTGAAGAGTACTTCGAGGATCACTCGAAAATGAAAGAATCTTTTGAAAAAATAATAGCAGACAAAAAGGATGAAACAGGAGTGTTTAAAGCACTACAAGCCACCAAAAACAAAAAGCTCAATAACTTTATATTGGATAGAATAGTAAAAGAAACATATTTGGACATCCGTCTTTTCGGAAGCGCCTTTGCGGTAGGTGGGTTTACAAAAGCTTATACCGGCCCTGTCCAAATCAACTGGGGCTATTCTTTAAACAAGGTTTACCAAATTGATTCCAATTCCATTGTGACTATAATGAATGATGATAGTAGTACTTTTGGGAAGGATTATCGAGTTCATTATAGCCTGCTTTCATTTCACGGGGTTGTAAACAAATATGCAGCTAAAACAACTGGACTAACTGGTGATGATATGGGGAAATTCCGTGAAGGTATTTGGAATGCTATCCCATCATTGCCAACACGTTCCAAACTAAATCAATACCCAAAATTATATCTTGAAATCATTTATAATGAAGGATATCATAATGGACATTTTGGCGACCTTAGAAACCTTGTAAAATGTCAAGCAGATACGGAAACAGGCGATTTTAAAAAGGTAAGAAACTACAACAACTTAAATGTTGATTTTTCTGCGTTGGAAAAGTTAATTGCAGACAATAAAGGAAGCGTTATAAAAGACGTAATTGTAAAAACTGCAGAAGGCATTTCTTTTAATCTTTAGTTTTATGGAAATTCTTTCATTAGATATTGAAGGGAAGTTTGCACATTTTAGAAAATTTCATGGCAATAATACGGCCATGAGTTACTCTATACCTCCTCGAACAACTATTATTGGGATTCTGGCCGCTATTTTGGGGGAACCAAAAGATTCTTATTATGAAAAGTATAGTCACAAAGACCTGAAAATCGGAGTCCGGGTTTTATCGGATTTGAAGAAATCTTTTCACCGGTTGAATTATCTAAAAATAACAGGTTCTGGTGATTTTGGTGGAAAAAACGGTCGAATACAAACTCCTTTCGAAGTAGTGACTGCGCATGATTTAAAGGCTGGAATGGTGAAATATCGATTTTATATTTCCGCAGGCGAAGAAGAAGGAGTGTATGAACGCCTGAAAAAAGCATTGGGGAATAAGGAAAGGCTCTTTAATTTAAGTTTGGGAATTGCAAGTTTTTCTGCATTTATTTCAAAATTTGAGATACAAGAAGGAGTGCAACATGAAGGAGAATCTGAATGGTTACTTATCCATTCTTCCTGCAATAGTGATGAAGTACTTGAAATTAATTTTCCAGAAGATGCGGAATTTCGGTTCAACCATATTGAAGAAGAATTATTACCTGCAGATTTTATAGGTGGTAAAAATGGACGGGAAGTTTATCGGATGAACAGAGTATTATTTGCCACCAAAAATTTCCCTATAAGAGTTAAATTAAATGGGAATTACTATCAAATTGGAAAGGAAGAATCGATAGAAAATATTCAATTTTTAGAATATGCAGGTGTTTTCTCATAGCAAGTTAATTGATGGTAAAAGAGATGGTAGCAAACTGCTTATAGATCATTTGTCTGGTGTGAATGACAAAGCATTATCACATATTTCTGCTAATGTTAAATTCGGGAATTCTGAGGCTGCAACTAAAGTTTTAAATGTAATTTGTTGGCTACATGACCTCGGTAAATACACTTCCTATTTTCAAACTTACCTTTTAGAACCCGAAAAAGCGCAACAGGATCTTAAGGCACATTCTAACCTCGGTGCACATACCGCATTTCAGTATTTTAAAGAAAGCCCTGAGATTGGACTACTAGCCTTTTTTCTTATTAAAATGCACCATAGTAATCTGGTAAATATCGACTTAGTGTTGTTTCCTGATAATGCTTCTGTGCGCATTCACGAGCCTGAAATATTTCAAAAACAAAGGGATGCATTGGGGGATTTAGAAGAATTAGTAAACAGGTTAGAAGCTTTTAGCCATTCTCTTATTGAATTATCCACACCAAAGCATTTATACGCTTTATATAGAAAACATTTAAGGAAACAAGCATCTATTGAACGGTATTATTTCACAAACTATCTGTTCTCTTTGCTCATTGAAGCGGACAAACTGGATGCTTCCGATACATTACCTTATTTACCTAAAGATTTGCCTGAAAGAGCTGTAGATGATCGATTTGGAAAACCATTATATCCTAGAGTCGATTTACATAGAATGTCTCAGAATGAATTACGTAATTATGTTCGTTCGGAAGTTGTAAGCACTATTGAAAGAGATGATATTCTGGATAAAAGGATTTTTACTCTTGCCGCACCTACTGGGATTGGAAAGACAATGACTTCCCTAGATTTTGTGCTGAAGTTGCGAGCAAAAATTGCAGAAAGAGAAAATCATTTACCGCAGATTTTATACGGTTTGCCTTTTATCAACATTATTGAGCAATCATTAAGCGAATACGAAAAAACTCTGGGTGAGGGGAAAGTAATGGGACATTACCAGTACGCAGATATTTTTGGAATAGACCTGAAAGGAGGTAATGAAATTTCAGATGAAGAGACTTCATACACCCAAAAACAAATGGCTTGGGATACTTGGCAAAAGGATGTAATCATCACTTCTTTTGTTCAACTATTTGAAACGCTGATAGGCAATAGGAACAAGCTGCTTAAAAAATTCAGTCATTTCGCAGATTCGATTATTATTTTAGATGAAGTACAAACGCTGGCCATTGAAAAACTACCGGTAATAGGGGCTGCTCTGTTCTATGCTGCTAAGTTTCTAAACGCCCGAATTCTGATTATGACAGCCACTCAACCTAAAATATTTGAATTAATGGTCAGGGAATTGAATATCGAAATGGATTTCAAGGAGCTTACTCCTTTTAATCTTTTGGAGAATGACAATGCAGTATTTAACTGTTTTAATAGAACCAAAATAATTCCATTAATCTCTGAGAAAGTCGAAAATGAAGGTTTCTTGCAGCTTTTTAACGAGTATTGGATGTCTGATAAGAGCTGCCTAATAGTAGTTAATAAAGTAAGTCGCTCTATTGAAATATTTGAGGCATTGAAACACTATTTAGAAGATTTTGAGGGAGTGGAGCTGTTTTATTTATCTACAAACATTACCCCTGTAGAAAGACAATTAAGAATTAAGCAGATAAAGGAAGCCTTAACCGATAATACTTGTATACTCGTTTCTACCCAAGTAGTGGAAGCAGGAGTTGATTTGGATTTTGATATGGGATTTCGTGATTTGGGTCCAATTGATTCTCTAGTACAAGTTGCTGGTAGAATAAACCGAGAAAACTGTATAAAAAGAAAAGGTTCTCCTTTATTTATAATTGATTTTGGCGATTGTCAAAAAATATATGGCGTTGCTACTGAAATTAAATCCAGAAAAGCTTTGGCTGTACATGAAATTGAAGAGAAAGATTATAAGCAAATGGTTGAGACTTACTTTGATGAAGTTGCTGGAAATAATATGACTGATTTTAGTTTTTCTGTTGAAATATTTGAAGCCATAAAAAACCTAAAATATGAGTTTCCCTCTTCCTCTATAAAGAAGCATAAAACGATTTCAGATTTTAAAATAATTAAAGAAAGCCATAAAGGTATTAGTGTCTTTGTAGAATCTAAAGATGATATAGAAGCAATAGAAGCAAGGGAGGCATATCAATCCTTGCTATTAGGAAAGTTTAATAAAGCTCATTTTGACAAAAGTTTTAAAAGGAATTTTAATCAACGAATTATTGCTGTTCCGAATTACTTAGCGAAAGTGAATGATCTGAAAAAGAATGATAATCTTTCGGATAATATTTTATGGATTCAACAAAATGAATTTGAATATTATTACGATGAATTTACGGGGTTTAAACGCAATAAGGAAAACTCAAACCCATCCGTCTCATTTTAAGTCTCATGAAAATTACGACCCAAACCAGTATCCCAATCACTCGCATCCAATTCCCTGAGATCAAACTGCTCAACAGGGATGCGCATAAGCTACGTGGTTATTTTGGAAATTTGTTTAAAGAACATTCACCACTACTTCATAACCATTTTGCGGACGGAAGCTTGAGGTATAGGTATCCATCCGTTCAATACAAAGTCCTTGCCGGTATTCCTACGCTCATTGGTATTGGTGAAGGGGCTTCTTTATTGCCAACCCTATTCTTAGAAATCAAAGAGTTAAAATTGGATGGCATCCAATATGCTATTAATAGTAAAAATATAAAGCATAACCAAGAGCAAATTGGATTCTCTGAAGAACTCCAATCCTATCGCTTCGAAACCTTATGGATGGCTTTAAATCAAGAAAATCATAAAATATTTATTCGGCTGGAAAATGATTTGGAAAAGAAAAAAATGCTAAATAGTATCCTTGTTGGGCATGTCCTAAGTCTGTTTAGCAACGCAGGGATAATTTTAAACGCAAACCAACGCTTAATGGCTATGACAACCTTACAAGAAAAATCAACTCAGTTTAAAGGACAAACCATGTTAGCATTTAAAGGTGAATTTGTGATTAATGCCGATATTCCAGATGGCTTGGGGCTGGGGAAATCAGTTTCCAGGGGTTTCGGAACTGTGAATAAATTATAAGGCATGCAAGTTTTCATTAATACTTTCGGTACATATCTCCATGTCAAAGACGATATGTTTGAGATTAAAGTAAAGGAAGATAAAACCAAGCCAGCCAAAATCAATCATATTGCAGCACATAAAATCACCTCTTTTATAATTTCCAAAGGGTCTGCGATTACTACGGATGCTATTGCCTTGGCACTGCGGCATAATATTGATATTGTTGTGGTAGAAAGTGATGGCCATCCAATGGGGAGGTTTTGGCATAGTAAATTGGGAAGTACTACCAAAATCCGAAAACGCCAATTACAAGTGTCCATGAATGAAGAGGGGCTAAAATATGTTAAGGGCTGGCTCCTAACAAAACTTGAGAATCAAACTGATTTTTTAAACGATCTAAAAAAGAACCGCCCAGCTCTTCAAGAAAAATTAGAACAACGGGTTTTCTCAATCCTAGAACTACGAACCAAAATAGCTAAAGTAGAAGGTGGTTCTGTAAATGCTGTTGCAGATAGTATTAGAGGATGGGAAGGTTCGGCAGGGAGGCATTATTTTGAAGCGCTTTCTCTTTGTATACCGGCTACATTTTCTTTTAAAGGCAGGAGTTTTCGGCCTGCCAAAGATCCATTTAATGCCATGCTCAACTATGCCTACGGAATACTCTATAGTCGTGTAGAGCGAGGGTTGATGTTAGCCGGGCTTGATCCCTATGTAGGTTTTATGCATAGGGATGATTACAATACCAAAAGTCTCGTATTTGATTGCATTGAACCCTATCGCATCTATGCTGAACGCTTTGTTTTTCGATTATTTTCAGGAAAAAAAATTAAAAAGTCATTTTTTGATGAATTTAAGGGGGCTGTTTCATTGAATACAGAAGGTAAAGCGTTTTTTGTCAGTCCATATCTTGAATATTTAGATAGCGAAAGAATCAGATATGCCGGAAAAAACCAGACTCGAATGAATGCCTTGCAAATGGAAGCGCATAAATTTGCAAACTTGTTAATTGAAAAAAGTAATGAAAATTAATTTGATATGATTGTTTGGGTACTTTATGACATAAAGAATGACAAGGTAAGAACCAAGGTCTCTAAGATCTGCAAGCATACTGGACTCTATAGGGTGCAGTATTCCTGCTTTTTAGGAACTTTAAATAAAAATGAAAAAGACAGCCTTCAGCTGGAAATTGAATCTATGCTAGACCTGGATATTGATAAAGTATATATTTTCAATATGAGCAAGGATGAATTGAAAAGTTGTGCTATGCTAGGACAGGCATTTGATGAAAAATTGATTAGTGATGAAGTAAAATCCTTATTTTTCTAATGTATAGTTTTTATCCTTCTCAAGTAATAGAGTATTTGTACTGTGCACGATTCACCTATTTTGAATATGTTTTGAGAATTCCCCAATTCGAGGATAAATTTCATAAAGTACAGCGAGGTCGAAATGTTCATCAAGAGAAACTAGAACAAAACAAATCCTACCTAAGAAAAAAAATAGGAGCTGTTGAAAAATGGCCGGATCAATACTTAAGTATAGAAGGATTGAGAGGGAAAGTTGATGAGGTATTGTTGTTGGAGGATGGAAGTTATGCACCACTTGATTATAAGTTTGCAGAATGGAAAGAGCGTCTTTATGATACATATCGCCAACAATTAATTTGTTATGCAGTCTTGATCGAGGACAATTTTGGAGGGGAAGTGAAAAAGGGATTTCTTGTTTATATCAGATCATCGAATAAGCTTATAGAAGTTGATATAAATGAAAAAGCAAAAAAAGAAATTAAAGAGAGTATGGCGGCAATGGTAGAAATTATTAGTAAAAATTTTTTTCCAAAAGCGACGAAATTCAAGCAGCGATGCTTAAATTGTACCTATAGAAACATCTGTATTCAATAATCTGGTAACGAATTTATTTTCAAGATGTAGAAATAGTTATGTAGTATATTGATAAACAAATGGTTACAGATGCGGAAAATAAGGTAAAATGATGGTTATAATGTTCTTTGACATCATAAAAAATATAATGTATAGAGATATTAAAGTAATGTATATAATTGGTAATAAGAGGTTTAAGATGAAAATCGACTTCAAATACCATATCCACCTCAAATAGGATTGAAACTCATAAAGAACTGTTCTAGCAAATTGAAGCGAATCGCTTCAAATACCATATCCACCTCAAATAGGATTGAAACTGAGGGTAAATAAAAGGTATTACACTTATAAATGACTTCAAATACCATATCCACCTCAAATAGGATTGAAACTGTAGAACCATTCATAGGTATGCATTGATGCTCTTACTTCAAATACCATATCCACCTCAAATAGGATTGAAACATATTGTTTCAATCTTAATCAATCTACCATCTGAGCTTCAAATACCATATCCACCTCAAATAGGATTGAAACGGTTGAACTTGGAAGTAGTAAGAAGTCCGTAAGTATCTTTCTTCAAATACCATATCCACCTCAAATAGGATTGAAACATGACTACAGTATCACCATCAATTAGACATATATTACTTCAAATACCATATCCACCTCAAATAGGATTGAAACGGGTTTGCCTCCAAATAGGGGTATAATCACCTTGGCCGCTTCAAATACCATATCCACCTCAAATAGGATTGAAACACTCTGAAGAGCGGGGCGAATACGAAACAGCCCATGCTTCAAATACCATATCCACCTCAAATAGGATTGAAACAAAATAAAGTGGGGGTAACCTTGTCGGAGGTCTGGACTTCAAATACCATATCCACCTCAAATAGGATTGAAACGTCAGTTGGTTTCTGCTATCGCCGGGTCTAGCATGTCCTTCAAATACCATATCCACCTCAAATAGGATTGAAACCCTGATCCTGACCCGTTGCCCGCTCCTGGCAGGTTGGCTTCAAATACCATATCCACCTCAAATAGGATTGAAACGTCAGTTGGTTTCTGCTATCGCCGGGTCTAGCATGTCACTTCAAATACCATATCCACCTCAAATAGGATTGAAACCATCAAGCGGCAACAGGTGGAGAAATATGGAGAGCTGAGCTTCAAATACCATATCCACCTCAAATAGGATTGAAACCCAATAGCCTCGGTATGTGGGAGGTCATGCGGACAGACTTCAAATACCATATCCACCTCAAATAGGATTGAAACAAATGTTAAAAGAAATAGCTATTTTTGTTTGAATTCTTCAAATACCATATCCACCTCAAATAGGATTGAAACTTGATTGTTTAGTTTGTTAAACTTCCTTTGAGCATACTTCAAATACCATATCCACCTCAAATAGGATTGAAACACGGTAGATTTTTCACCGTAATTTTGCCGGGCTTGGCTTCAAATACCATATCCACCTCAAATAGGATTGAAACTCGGTATGGTAGACAAAAACCAGCTTATTTGGTATACTTCAAATACCATATCCACCTCAAATAGGATTGAAACCATATTTTGCAGTAGTCCTTGAGTAGTTGTATTTCGCTTCAAATACCATATCCACCTCAAATAGGATTGAAACATAAATTTATAACCAGAATCAGCCAAGGCCGTAAGGCTTCAAATACCATATCCACCTCAAATAGGATTGAAACGCATTATTTATTGTAGAATTGTAGCAATTTGAGATACTTCAAATACCATATCCACCTCAAATAGGATTGAAACAAAATCAGAAAGGAAGTACCTTCTTCATGGAATGAACTTCAAATACCATATCCACCTCAAATAGGATTGAAACTAAGTTATAGCTTCACCTGTGGCTTGATCTATTTTACTTCAAATACCATATCCACCTCAAATAGGATTGAAACTGACCCTTGATAAAACAGACGTTCAAAAATGGTTACTTCAAATACCATATCCACCTCAAATAGGATTGAAACTTTTCCGTAAGATCGTGTCCAATGGGGCCGCATCCGGCTTCAAATACCATATCCACCTCAAATAGGATTGAAACTGATGGAACTATTCCAGGAGCATAACAGGAAGCTTCCTTCAAATACCATATCCACCTCAAATAGGATTGAAACTCAATTCATTGATAATGTGTATATTTACAATAGCAAACTTCAAATACCATATCCACCTCAAATAGGATTGAAACTTGACAATAGGGAAAGTATAACGGTAATTCCTGAGCTTCAAATACCATATCCACCTCAAATAGGATTGAAACATATTATTTGGACAATTAGTTTTTTGTTCATGTAACTTCAAATACCATATCCACCTCAAATAGGATTGAAACAAGCTATAATATGGCATCAAGGAGAAACTGATAATGACTTCAAATACCATATCCACCTCAAATAAGATTGAAACGGATTAAGCTTTTATAAAGATGTTTATGGTTCTATTCTTCAAATACCATATCCACCTCAAATAGGATTGAAACCAAATATCAAATAGCAATAGAACATCGGAACCAGATCTTCAAATACCATATCCACCTCAAATAGGATTGAAACTAACTAAGCCGTTTTTCTCCGCATAATCATAAGCCTCTTCAAATACCATATCCACCTCAAATAGGATTGAAACACCACAGTGCTAAAATTGGCCTTGAAATTCTTAAGCTTCAAATACCATATCCACCTCAAATAGGATTGAAACTTGTCTTGGCGGCGATGATACTCAGTACAAAGGAAACTTCAAATACCATATCCACCTCAAATAGGATTGAAACTAAAGCCCCACGTTCCCTTTACCTGGCCCAAGCCTACTTCAAATACCATATCCACCTCAAATAGGATTGAAACTACTAATTCAAGATGGCGAAGGGTTCAATAATAGATACTTCAAATACCATATCCACCTCAAATAGGATTGAAACTTTATCTGCCTACCAGTGATCCAATCGCAGGCAATGCTTCAAATACCATATCCACCTCAAATAGGATTGAAACTACCATGTTCAAAACCTCCATGGGTAAAGAATATGGCTTCAAATACCATATCCACCTCAAATAGGATTGAAACGAGAAAAAATGGAAAAGGAATATTTCTCAACATTCGACTTCAAATACCATATCCACCTCAAATAGGATTGAAACTTAGACGGTGAAATAGTTCAATCAGTAAAAATAGAAACTTCAAATACCATATCCACCTCAAATAGGATTGAAACAGTACATAGAAAGTAGAGCAGATTGGTTTGACAGGAACTTCAAATACCATATCCACCTCAAATAGGATTGAAACAATTCTTTCCACACCTCTTCCACTTTGGCCCTCCCGCTTCAAATACCATATCCACCTCAAATAGGATTGAAACTTTCCATTGTGGTAATGGAATCTTGAAATCAATAGATACTTCAAATACCATATCCACCTCAAATAGGATTGAAACTTTAGAATGTTCACCCCAGCGTCATTATAGGCATCTCTTCAAATACCATATCCACCTCAAATAGGATTGAAACTTCGCCCTATATAAAGTTTCTCTGCTGCACGTGCCAACTTCAAATACCATATCCACCTCAAATAGGATTGAAACTTGCCTATGGTGATAAACTGAATTATCAACGGTCCTCTTCAAATACCATATCCACCTCAAATAGGATTGAAACCAAATATCAAATAGCAATAGAACATCGGAACCAGATCTTCAAATACCATATCCACCTCAAATAGGATTGAAACAGGTCTTAAAAACTGAGAGCTAACGGGTAGGTATATGCTTCAAATACCATATCCACCTCAAATAGGATTGAAACAATTCTACAGAATCTACAATTAACGGAGATTTCCACACTTCAAATACCATATCCACCTCAAATAGGATTGAAACTTAATTACATCGGAATCAAAATTAATCAAATCAAGAACTTCAAATACCATATCCACCTCAAATAGGATTGAAACTCCGATTCAATAGACTATTACCAGAAGTTGTACCAACTTCAAATACCATATCCACCTCAAATAGGATTGAAACGAGGTTAATGATACATGTACTCAGGTACAGGTGTGCTTCAAATACCATATCCACCTCAAATAGGATTGAAACTCGAATCGTTTCACAGGCCAGTGAAGTTTCAGGTCTACTTCAAATACCATATCCACCTCAAATAGGATTGAAACTTGCTACTTTTTTCAATTAGGTAACTAATCAAGTTCTTCAAATACCATATCCACCTCAAATAGGATTGAAACGACATAAGCCGGAATTCCTTTTGTCGATCGTCATTCTTCAAATACCATATCCACCTCAAATAGGATTGAAACAAACAGGTTTAGAATCGAAGATTCTTCCCATATGCCTTCAAATACCATATCCACCTCAAATAGGATTGAAACTAAATAATATTGACATCAACATCTTCCCCTGCAGTACTTCAAATACCATATCCACCTCAAATAGGATTGAAACCTATACCTGCAGGAGCCATGTTATTGAATGCTGTACTTCAAATACCATATCCACCTCAAATAGGATTGAAACAGGATGTGAACGATGCGTGCGCCGAATATTTCTATCTTCAATACCATATCCACCTCAAATAGGATTGAAACATAAAAAAGTGGGAGTTAAAATTTACTTTTTTACACAAGTATTTTGGTTTTTTAAAGCTAGTAACTCGGATTGCAAGTCGCCTCCTCTTTCAGGAAGAAGAAGGAACGGAAAATTAACGTATTATGCTTAATATCAACAGCCTGACTTAAAACAGGATTTATAGATAGAATCAGTCTGAATATTCAAGGACACTTATGGTTATTTCGGTCTGACCATGCCAGTGAGACTAGTGTTTCAATTTTTTAAAACAATTAACTAAATCCGAAATCCACCTCTGGATATTTCTCTAAAAGTTCGGGAAGGGTAATCACAGGAATACCTAGAATACCACAAATTGCAGGAATTTTTTTGAAAAGCTTCAGGTCATTTCCAGCTGAAGTTTCCTCGGTAACCAGATAAATTTCTTTATCTTCCTTGTCTTTAATTAATATGCAGAATCATCGGAACGTAGATAGCAGTCTTTATGCTTGGGGCTTACCCTTCGGGTCGGGCTACCACTTTGTTTCCATTCCAATCTTTTTCTCAACGCTTCCTTCACAAAAAAGGATTTCCATTGCTATCCCTAAGCCAAATACCGGAAGGTAAAGTAAGAACCGAGTCATTTTATTTGTAAATTGAATGCTCACCCTTAAAAGAGAAACCATGTGCGGCAGATACTCTGAAAAACAAGACCTTAAAAAAGTTGAAGACCAACTGAAGTTGAGATTATCCGAAAAGGCCAAAAACTGGAAGCCTTCCTTTAATTGCTCCTTCCCAATTGGCTCCGGTGGTCACTTCAGATAAGCCTGATGAAATTGATGTCTTTCATTTCGGCTTGGTACCACACTGGGCAAAGGATAAGAAAGTGGGATTTAAAATGATAAATGCCAAGTCCGAAACGCTGCTTGAAAAACCGTCTTTTAAACCCCTTGTGGAAAAAATAAAAGATGCCTGGTCTTGGCTGACAGTTTTTTTGAGTGGAAAAAAGATGGAAAGGAAAAGCAGCCATTCCGGATTTACCTACCTGAAAGAGAGGTTTTTTTTCGCCGGACTTTGGTCAAATTGGTAGGATCATGAAGGCGAAACGTATAATTCCTACTCCATTATCACTACTGCACCGAATAAACTAATGGTCAAAATCCATGACAGAATGCCAGTGATTTTGACTAGGGAAGAAGAAAAATTATGGTTGGATCCCAATCAAAACCCCAAAGATTTATTGAAATTGTTGAATGCTTATCCTGCCGATGCGATGGAGGCATACGAAATATCCAATGAAGTCAACAAACCTGGAAACAATCACTCTGGCATCCTGGATCCGGTTTCGGAATAGATGAATTAGGCCTGTTCTCACTTTTTGGACAGCTCATATGAATAAGTTCAATAGGGTATTCCCATTTTACCTTCACCAGTGGCTTCAAATCTAAGGGTCTTTAACAGCCATTCGTTCCAGTCCATCCTATTCCTCTGTTTTCTTTATCTGGATAATTACTTTTAATGCAAAGAACCATTACTCGATTTCTCTTATTGCAGGCTTTTCAATGCCGTGACCTATCCTGTTCTCGGTTGTGAATTATGATAAATGCAAAGATGGGAGCAGCGGTCCACCTGCCAAGGGTGCGCTTCGCCCGATCAAAAAAATAGGGTTTTCCAGAGGAAGCCTTCCACAATTTTTTTGCTCAGCCCTTGGCTTGGATGTCCCTAGTAGCCCCCGTTCTCTTAGGCATAATCAAATTTAAAACCTTAAACAG
>TARA_R110002050_G_scaffold108791_2_pt1 | contig 18124 bp, 20 predicted proteins | sample TARA_R110002050 | Tara Oceans TARA_R110002050 (sample SAMEA4396988) | marine metagenome | biome: Polar Biome; feature: [DCM] deep chlorophyll maximum layer (ENVO:01000326); material: water (ENVO:00002006), including particulate matter (ENVO:01000060) such as... | depth 25 m
AATATTATCTAGATATAAAAAACCATTTACAACAAATCAAAGCCTTTAAAAAACAACTAACACATTTATTAATAGCCAACTATAGAAAAAACTATAGACCTTTTCTACCAAAAACGTGGTTCAGTTCAATTGAAACTCATTAATTTAGGTTCGCAAAAAATGAATAATGGTTTTGAATAATTATCGCAAAGAGGACAAAGTACTACTTGCTATAGATTGTATAATTTTTGGATTTTATCAAGAAGAATTAAAAATTTTGCTCGTTGAACGAGACTTTAAACCAGCTAAAGGAGAATGGTCACTTATTGGTGGTTTTCTTAAAATACAAGAAAACCTAGAAGAAGCAGCTGCCCGTGTATTAAAGAACTTAACAGGCTTGAATAATGTATATATGGAACAGGTTCATTGTTATTCTAAAATAGACCGTGATCCGAAAGAAAGAACCATTTCGGTAACCTATTTTGCCCTTATAAATATAGAACACCATTGTAAAGAATTACTGAGGCAAAATCCGAATAAATGGTTTGACATAAAAGATATACCTACATTGATTTTTGACCATAATATTATGGTTAAAGAAGCATTGACTCTTTTAAGAAATAGAATAAGTTGTAAGCCTATTGGGTTTGAACTTTTACCAGAAAAATTTACGATGCGACAGCTCCAAAAGCTTTACGAAGCTATTTTGGATACCGAACTGGATAAGCGAAACTTCATTAACAAATTCAACTCATTGGATCTATTGACAAAATTGAAAGAGAAAGATATGAGCTCCTCTAAAAAAGGTGCTTTTCTATTTGAATTCGATCAAAATAAATATCATAAAAAAGTAGAGAAAGGCTTTAGTTTTAAAATTTAAACACCCTTCTATTTTAAGACATTTTTGAGCACGGTAAGTTATTCAATCTTCGTAAATTTATCATACATTTTTCTATGAGCAAAAAAGCTACCATTTACGACATTGCAAAGGAATTGAACATTACCGCTGCAACGGTATCAAGGGCTTTGAACAATAATCCTAAAATAAGCGAAAAAACACGCAATCTTGTACTAGCTACCGCTACCAAATTAAACTACAAACAGAATAGGCTTGCATTAGCACTTAAAAGTGGTAAAAGTAAAAATGTTGGGGTCGTAGTACCTTTCATCAATAAAAATTTCTTTGCCTCTGTAATTCGTGGTATAGAAGATGAACTATATCCAAAAGGTTTTCATGTAATTATATCGCAAACCTATGAGGATAGAAACCGTGAGAAGAAAATTATACAGAACCTGTTGAATGCGCAGGTAGATGGTATATTATTATCTACATCTTTTACCGAGCAGAATAAAGATGAATTCAAGGAGACCGTTAAAAAAAGTACTCCTTTTATACTATTTGATAGGGTTTTAAGGTTCAATGAAATAAGCACTGTTACCATTGATGATTACCAAGGTGGTTTTGTTGCAACGGAGCATTTAATTGCACAAGGCTGTAAAAAAATTGCGCACTTTGACGTTGACCAAAGTATTGAACTTTACCAACATAGATTTAAGGGATATAAAGATGCACTGGCAAAACATAACATACCCTTTAGAAAGGAATATGTAATTTCCTTGCAAAGTAATATGGAGGCAGGTAAAGATGCGGCAAAAACACTTATGAATTTACCAGAACCACCGGATGCCATATTTTCATCTACGGACAACGGATTGTTAGGTGCAGTCAAATACTTACAAAGTAAATCTATTAGAATACCAGAAGATTTAAGCGTTGTAGGTTTTAGTAACGAACCCTTTACGCAATTTATGGAACCATCAATTAGCTCTGTAGACCAATCACCATTGGAAATGGGAAAAATGGCGGCAAAGGTCTTTTTAGAACAAATTGAAAATGATTCAAATGAAAAAGTTCAGAACAATGTAGTGCTGCCAGCAAAATTAATTGTCAGAAAATCGTCCAGCAAAACATAAAGATTATTGGACTATTTCTCTAGAAGTATTCTTTTTAGCTTCAACAATACCCACATAATCAATAAGACCTTCTTTAATCCTACAAATCAAATAAACTTGGTAACCATAAGCTCAATTGTGGAATATAAGTGACCAAGAACAGTGCAATGATCATTGCAATAAACAAAGGCAATAATGGTTTAAACACTTTTTCAATAGTAGTTTTAGCCACACCTACTCCAACGAACAATACCGAGCCTACGGGCGGTGTACATAAACCTATACAAAGGTTCAAAACCATAATAATACCGAAGTGAACGGGATCAAGTCCTAACTTGGTTACCACAGGTAAAAATATCGGTGTAAAGATCAGAACGGCGGGAGTCATATCCATAAAAATTCCCACAAAGAGCAATAGTAAGTTTATGATCAAAAGAATAACAATTTTATTCTCACTTAAGCTTAATAGTCCAGAGCTGATATCTTGCGGAATATTTTCATAGGACAAAGCCCATGACATGCACATAGATGAACCTATCAATAACATAACAATAGCCGTAGTGGCAGAAGAATCCAATAAAATCTGTGGTAGTTTAGGCAAGGTAATTTCCTTATATATAAAACCTAAAATTAAACTGTATAGCACGGCTATGGCGGAGGCTTCAGTAGCGGTAAAAATTCCCGTTACAATACCGCCAATTACTACCACGAGCATAAAAAGACTTGGCAAAGCATCTATGAATGTCTTACCTACTTGTTTAAAACTACTACGTTTACCTACCTTATATTTTTTCTTTTTTGCCCAAAAAGCTGCCACGATCATTAAAAAAAGTCCGGTCATAATTCCCGGAACGTACCCAGCCAAGAACAGGGCAGCTATAGATGCTCCCCCACTTGCCAATGAATATACGATCAACACATTACTAGGCGGAATTATTAAACCAGTTGTAGCAGATGTTATATTGACCGCTGCGCCAAATTCTTTTGAATAGCCTTCTTTTTCCATTTCAGGTCCAAGTATACTACCCATTGCAGATGCAGAAGCCATAGCAGACCCTGCAATAGCACCCATTAACATTGCGGCTATGACATTTATTAAAGCTAAACCACCGGGAAAGGCACCAACTAAAGTTTTGGCAAAGGCGATAAGCCTATGGGCTATACCACCCTTATTCATAAGTTCGCCCGAAAGCACAAAAAACGGAATTGCCAAGAGGGCAAAACTGTCAAGCCCCGTAGCCATCCGTTGAGATACCGTTGTAAATGCAGGCATTGCGGGTATACTTACTAGCATGGTCAACAATGAAGAAATAGCTATACTCCATGCTACCGGCGTACCAATGGATAGCAAACATATGAAGCTCAGTACTAATACTAAAATAGGTAAATGCTCCATCATGATTTCATATTTTTAAGGTCAGAAATTTTGTAATACATAATCAGTAATCCGCTAATGGGAATTATGATATAAACCAATGCCAGAGGTACTTGCAATGCAGGTGATTGTTGCCCCAGTACATATGAGATGTAAACCAAACGAGACCCTCCGACCACAAAAGCGAACAATACAAATAGTATTACCAGAATGGTTACAATTATCTTTAACTTTTTCTGTGTTTTCTCATTTTGCCTAAGTGGTAAAATATCAATAGCAACATGAAGATTACGACCAGACACATATGCCGCACCTAGAACGCCGATCCATATCATTAAATAACGAGCAAGCTCATCTGTAAATGAACTGGGGTTACCGGTAACATATCTTGTAAAAACTTGCCATAGTACGTTAATTACCATAACCGACATAATCAGCACCAAGGTCTTGCCTAAAACGGCGTCTATTTTATTTCGCATAGCAGACTATTTTGTTTCTTGAATTTGTTTGATAAGCGGATATATATCCTGATCATCCTTATAACCTTCATAGATATCTTTTACCTTTTCCGCAAAAAGTGATTTATCTGGTCGAATAATTTCAACACCAGCCTTTTGAACTTCGCGTAAAGCTTCCTCTTCTGCCTCTGCCCATAAAACACGCTGATATTTTACAGATTCTTTTACCGATGCACTCAACCATTTTTGCTCTTGCTCATTCAATTTATTCCATACATAAGTACCAATTAACAGAACATCTGGCAGCACCGTATGCTCATCTAATGAGTAGTACTTACAAACCTCATAATGCCTTGACAGGTAAAAACTAGGAGGATTATTCTCGGCACCATCAACAACACCTTGTTGTAAAGAAGTATAAAGTTCACCCCAAGAAATAGGAGTTGGCGATCCCCCAAGAGCCTTGACCATGTTCACTGCCGTTGCACTTTCCATTACCCGTATTTTTTCACCCACCAGATCTTCTGGTTTTTCTATTGGCTTGTTCATGGTATAGAAACTGCGACTGCCAGCATCATAATAACCCAAACCTTTTAACCAATATTGCTCCCCTTCGTTCAATAATTGCTCGCCTATAGGTCCATCAAGTACACTGAAAGAATGTCGACGATCTCTAAAGAGAAAGGGAAGACCCAATACCTTCATTTTCGGTGCAAAATTCTCCAATACCCCTACAGAAACTTTTGTCATATCTAAACTACCTATTTGCAAAAGCTCCAAACACTCTCTTTCAGTTCCTAATTGTTGACTAGGGTATATTTCAAGTTTAAGTTTACCACCGGAACGCTCCAAGAGATCTTCACCCATTTTAACCATTGCCTTATGTACCGAATGGCTAACGTCTAAACCATGACCCAGCCTTAACGTCTTTGCATCATTCTGGATGTCACAACCCAAAAAGGTGATGACCAAACTTAATAGCGATAGCAATTGTATACTTTTCATAGTATGGTTTTAAACGGTTTATAGGAACCTGAATATTAATCTTTAAAATTTGAAGTACTCTTTGGCATTATAATAACTTATATCTTGAATGATTTTACCTACCAAATCAAAATCTTGAGGCAGTTCTCCCCTCTCCATTTCTTGACCAAAAAGATTACAAACAATTCTTCTGAAATACTCATGTCTGGGATACGAAAGAAAACTACGGGAATCTGTCAACATTCCAATAAAACAACTAATTAGCCCCATATTGGATAAGGCATTTAGCTGCTTGGTCATTCCGTCTTTTTGATCCAGAAACCACCAACCAGAACCAAACTGCATTTTTCCCTTAACGGTACCATCATTATAATTACCGATCATGGTAGCCAGTACTTCATTATCTGCTGGATTAAGGTTATATAAAATGGTTTTGGTAAGCTTATCCTTAGAGTCCAATCTATTTAAAAATTTTGAAAGTGTCTCTGCCTGTGAATAGTCGCCTATAGAATCCCAACCAGTGTCAGGACCAAGAATTCTAGTCATTCTAGCATTATTATTCCGTAACGCTCCAAGATGAAATTGCTGAATCCATCCACGGGAGTGATATTGCTCACACAAAAACAACAATATAGAAGTCTGAAATTTTTCAGACTCTTCTAATGTCAACTGTATTTTAGCCCTTTTTTTCTGAAAAATATCTTCTATTTCCGCATCTGTAAAATTTCTAAAAGGCACATAGCTTAAGCCGTGATCCGATAAAGTACACCCATTAGCTTCAAAATAATCTAAACGCACGCTTAGCGCATCGCACAAAGATTTATAGGAATCAATGGACACATTACTTATTTCAGATAACTTATTAATATATTCCAGATAGTTTTCATTAGATATTACAATTGCTTTATCTGGTCTAAAAGCAGTGGACACTTTCACATTAAAACCGCTATTTTTAATTTTAACATGATGATCTAAACTATCAATTGGATCTTCTGTTGTACAAATAACCTCAACATTCATTTTGGTTATTAGATTATGACAACTGAAATCTGTTGTTTGCAGCTTTGAGGAGGCCTCATCAAAGATTTCACTAGCTGTATTCTCATTCAATAATATGTCAATATCAAAATAACGTTGCAGCTCAAGGTGAGTCCAATGATACAAGGGATTTCTTAAAGTGTAGGGAACCGTTCTCCCCCATTGGGCAAATTTCTCCTTTGCCGAGGCATCACCGGTGATATATTTTTCTTCAACACCAAAAGTTCGCATGGCACGCCATTTATAATGATCCCCATCTAACCAAATTTTGGTCAAGTTTTCAAATTGACGGTTATTGGCAATTTCAATTGGTGGTAAATGACAGTGGTAATCTATGATCGGCATTTGCGAAGCATAATCATGAAATAATCTTTGTGAAAATTTATTTTCCAATAAAAAATCTTCCTTAATAAATGACTTGCTAGCTACCACTGTTATACGTTTTACTTTTAGTTACATTGTCAAAAATAGAATTTGATCAATACACTTAATTACACCCTATTTCTAAATGAATACTTTCTTGGAATGCTCTAAATCTATAAATAACTCAATTTAATGCAATCGATTACACAAATATATCTTTTTTTAAAGATTTAGCTAATATTTTCGTTTAAAAATAAGATAAGGATTTTTTAAGGCAAAACTTATTAACTGATTCTTAATTTTTGAATTAATTACCCCAAATTATTCATATTTCGTCAACTAAAAAGAGATTATAAACTGTTGGTATTTTTCTTCTGTCATAAAAATTGCCTTTCAACCCTGAAAAAAAGACGTTAAACTGACCATTTTCGTTAAATTGTTCATAAATACTATTATCTAATAGCCTCATAACTATATACAATCGACAAAGAATTGCGTAATTTGAATATTATGTTAACTTTGAAAAAAAAGCATCACATGGAGTTACTTGAAAAAGCTCAGGAATTTGAGAGTCGAAAAATGAGCAATATGTCCACTAGTGACCGAGTAGAAGCATCAAGAGAGGCAAAAGCACTTATCTTAAGCATCAACGAAGTTTATAAAGAAACTAAGGATCCTAGTTTAATGGACGTAATGAAAAGATTAACCGAGAAAAAGAAGAAGATTGAAAAAAGATTGAATGGCGTGCCATTGGTATAATTTCGATCTAAACTTATATTTTATTTATTTTTTAGATTAATCAATAAAAAGACCCCTTATAGAAATAAGGGGTCTTTTTACGTTTATTCATTTTAAACTTTCATTTTACCGAACTAAAGTTTAAGTAATTTCTGCACTAAGTCCTGCTTGTAATAATTTTGAACATTGCGGTTTAAGTTCTTCATATTCTCCAGTTTTAACCGTGCATTTTCCTTTGTAATGTACAATTAAAGAACATTGCTCAGCCTGTTCAGGAGAATGTTCGCAAACTGAAATCAATGTATTTATTACATGATCAAATGTATTCACCTCATCATTAAAAAGAACGATTTCATTTTGCTGAACCGTCTCTTCTTCAAGGAGTAGTTCTTCGTAAATTTCTTCTTTTGTGCTCATATGAATCTCAATTAATACTAACTAATTTACATATTTTGCTGCAACCCAATTATTTCGTTCAAGGTTTTTTTCAAACTTTAATTCTAATTCGGTACATTTTTGCGAAATCATTTCTAAATCTTCGGTATAAAAACCACTTAATAATAAAACACCACCTTTATTTAAACATTTCGCATAGCTAGGTAAATCGGCCAACAAAATGTTTCTATTGATGTTCGCAATGATCAAATCATACTTTTTATCCTTTAGCAAAGTAACATCACCTTCATAAACCGATATAAAATCCATATTATTTCGTGCCACGTTTTCTTTAGCATTTAGATAGCACCAATTATCAATATCTATTGCATCAATATTCGTAGCGCCACGCATACCGGCCAAAATAGCTAGAACCCCTGTACCACTACCCATGTCCAAAACGGTTTTATTCTCTACATCTAACTGTAAAATATGCTGTAACATCATGTGTGTAGTTTCATGATGCCCGGTTCCAAAACTCATTTTTGGCTCAATTACAATATCATAATCTACCTGAATCTTCTCATGAAAAGGTGCTCTGATCATACACACATCATCTACGATAATGGGCTGAAAATTTTGCTCCCACGTAGCGTTCCAGTTTTCTTGCGCAATCTCTTTATACTGGTAAGTTATCTCAAAATTGGAATTTCCAAGAATATAAATGTCATCTAAAATATCAGAAGACCAATCTGTTTTTTGAATATATGCCAAAACATCATCCTCTTCCTCTACAAAACTTTCAAAACCGGCTTCACCCAATTCTGCAATGAGAATGTCTGAAGCCGGTTCTTTTGGTTGTACCTTAAAACGGTATTCAATATATACGATATCGCTCATTATTGTTTAGTGAACTTAAATGGCATTTATAATCGCTATGAAATCATCTGCTACCAAAGATGCCCCGCCTATTAAGCCACCATCAACATCTGGTTTAGAGAAAATTTCTTCCGCATTACCCGGTTTTACACTACCACCATAAAGAATGGTAACATTATTTGCAATGGTTGCATCAAATGCCTCAGAAATAGTTTTACGAATAAATGCGTGCATTTCTTGCGCTTGTTCTGGAGAAGCCGTTTCACCTGTACCAATTGCCCAAACTGGCTCATAAGCCAAAACAATATTAGACCACGCAGATGGCTCTAAATTAAAAAGTACGTTTTTCAATTGGCTTTCTACCAATTTAAAATGATTGCCTGATTTACGATCTTCTAGCTCTTCCCCAAAACAGAACATTACGCGAATGCCTTTTTGTAAAGCTGTTATTACCTTTTTTGAAAGTATTGCATCACTTTCTGCAAAATAGGCTCTTCTTTCCGAGTGGCCAATTATGGCGGTATCAACACCAATATTCAATAACATATCTGCAGATATTTCACCTGTAAAAGCTCCACTTTCAGCAAAGTGCATGTTCTGCGCTATAACCTCAATCTTAGAATTTTCTAAAGTACGCACGGCGCTTGCTAAATTAACATAAGTTGGTGCTACCATTACTTCTGCATTCGTATCTGGTAATTTTGCAGATAACTCAGCCAAAAGTGTTTCTGTTTCTGCCAAATTTTTGTTCATTTTCCAGTTACCTGCTACAATCTTTGCTCTCATATTTTTGTTTCTAGTTGTTCTGTTTCAGTTTATATTTATTCGAAAATCAAATTTTCTAAATCATTATAATGTAACTTTTGCACTATGGTTCCTTTCTCCAATACCAAAACTCCCGGGTTAGATCTAACAATAGTTTTAAGTGTAGTTTCATCTGTAAAGTAAAAATCAAACGCCAGGTTGTTTTCTTTTTTCAACGCATCTGTTTGATCAGGACCGGAAGCAGACATACCTATAACTATATACCCCGCTTTTAACGCGTTATCCGTCACAGCTTTTATTTCTTTGAAAACCTCAAGATTGGACTTACGCAAATCGTATGCTATGACCATTACCAATTTAGGCTCTTGCAATAATGCTGCTGCAAAATCTTCTCCGTTTTGTTCTATAGTGAAATCATGAACAGGTGGTTCATACCCTGCTTGAATTTCTTCTGTTTCCACATCTATAAATTCCCCGTCTACCGTTGGGTAATCTCCGTTGGTGACATAAATTTCCTCATTGCCGTTGACATTAAACTTCCATTTATATTCAAACACAGCTTTTGGAGCATCTGCAGGAGTGTTCATACCTTCCTCTATATTCTTGCCAATCTCATAGGGTCTAAAATCAATAACCGGTAAATGGTTCAACACATAATACACATACCCTACACAGGCAATAAAAGAAACATATAGTACAGACATCAAGGTCTTAGAATTCACTAAAGGAGTTATATATTTTCTACCAACATATATAATTAAAATCAACACCAACAGTACCACGTCTTTTGTAAAAGACTCCCAAGGTGTCAATTTAATTGCGTCGCCAAAGCAACCGCAATCAGTTACTTTATTAAAATATGCAGAATAAAATGTAAGGAACGTGAAGAAAATTATCATTGCCAATAAGGTCCACACAGTAAGTTTACGTTTATAGCCCAGAATTAGCATTACCCCAACCATTACCTCTACGATTACCACAAGTACAGAAATGGCCAATGCGAACGGAGTTAAAAAAGGAAGGTCCAATACACCTTGGCTGAAATACTCTTCTAGTTTAAATGAAAAACCAACGGGATCGTTCAGTTTTATAAATCCGCTAATGATAAAAAGTATTCCAACAAAAATTCTAACGACACCTACTAAATACTTCATTCTTAATTTTATTTTTCTGATTCTGAACCTAAATGTATTAATGCAAAGACCGCATAATTGATCATATCTTGATAATTGGCATCTATACCCTCACTAACCAATGTTTTACCTTTATTATCCTCTATTTGTTTTACGCGAAGTAATTTCTGTAAAATAAGATCTGTAAGTGAACTTACCCTCATATCTCTCCAAGCTTCTCCATAATCATGGTTCTTGTTCAACATAAGTTCTTTGGTAATTTTAATATGCTTGGCATACAACTCCACAGCCTCTTCAGTAGAAAGATCAGGCTGATCAGCTACACCTAATTCTAGCTGAATTAGTGCCATTACCGAGTAATTAATGATACCTATGAATTCTGAGCGTTCACCTTCATCCACCTTACGAACTTCATTTTCTTGAAGACTACGTATACGTTGTGCTTTTATAAAAATTTGATCCGTAAGCGAAGGCAATCTTAAAATTCTCCAAGCGCTGCCGTAATCTGACATTTTTTTCTGGTATAGATTTATACAAATCTCAATTACCTCATCGTATTCCTTTGCCGTATCTAGCATGTAATTCTATCTAATTTGTGTAAATTTCGCTTAAAAAATTGTAACCATCAAGATAGATGGTTTAAACTTGGAAAATGCCACAAATTCCTTTTAATTATTGATAATGACCATAAACTGTAACGGCAAACTTATTTCTCTTGAACGACCCAAAATAATGGGCATTTTAAATATTACCCCAGATTCTTTTTTTGATGGCGGTAAATATAAGGATGAAGCAAGTGTACTAAACCAAGTTGATAAAATGCTAATTGAAGGCGCAACATTTATAGATGTAGGAGCTTATAGTAGCAGACCAGGTGCCAAAGAGGTTGATGAGGACACAGAATTAAAACGAATTACACCAATTGTAAGTTTAATAATCAATAAATTTCCAGATGTTATTCTTTCAGTAGACACTTTTAGAAGTAATGTCGCTAAAGCATGCATTGAAAAAGGTGCCGCTTTAGTAAATGACATTTCCGCGGGATTACATGATGATAATATGTTGAGCACTGTAGCCAAACTAAATGTACCATACATAATGATGCACATGCGCGGTACACCCAAAAACATGCAGCAACAAACAGATTATAAGGATATTTTAAAGGAAGTACTTTTTTATTTTTCAGAAAGACTTGCTGCCGCAAAAGCATTAGGTGTTAAAGATATTATTATTGATCCAGGATTTGGTTTTGCAAAAAACCTGGAACAAAATTTTGAGCTTTTAAAACAAATGGAAGTAATGAGTATTATTGAACACCCTTTACTAGCAGGTATTAGCAGAAAATCAATGATTTACAAGACATTAGACGTAACTGCGGACCAAGCTTTAAACGGCACCACAGCATTGCACATGGCGTGCTTACAAAAGGGAGCGAAAATTCTAAGGGTGCATGATGTTAAAGAAGCTGTAGAGTGTACAAAACTATATGAACAATTAAATGCCTAAGTTTATACTGATTTCTTAATTTTACTAAAACGGACCTGATTGGATTTTTTAAATTTTATTGATTTTAAGATTACCGATGTTTTAGACATCATCTTTGTTGCTGTGCTCCTATACTACATTTATAAGCTGGTAAGAGGCTCTGTTGCCATTAATATTTTCATCGGAATTGTCATTGTTTGGGCATTTTGGAAATTGACCGAGTTGTTAGACATGCAAATGATCAGTAGCATGGTAGGTGCATTTATGCAAGTTGGATTAATTGCTTTGATCATTGTTTTTCAACAAGAGATCAGAAAGTTCTTGCTAATGATCGGGTCAACCAATTTTGCCAATAAAAGAAACTTTGTAAAACACTTTAAATTTTTAAAGCAAGAAGGAATTTCTACAGAAACCGATGTAGACGCTATAATTAAAGCTTGTGAAAAAATGGCCAGTACCAAAACCGGGGCCATTTTAGTAATAGAACGTAGCAACTCTTTAGATTTCATTAAAAGTTCTGGAGATCGTATGAATATTGAAATCAACCAACCCATTCTAGAAAGTATCTTCTATAAAAACAGCACATTACATGATGGTGCCGCAGTTATCGTTGGTAATTACATTGTTGCAACAAGAGTAATTTTACCAGTGTCAAACGAGCGAAACATCCCCCTTCGTTTTGGATTACGACACAGAGCCGCAGTCGGTATTAGTGAAAAAACCGACGCCCTAAGTATAGTCGTCAGTGAAGAAACAGGACTAATCTCCTATATTAAAAACGGGGAATTTGTTTTGTATGATTCTATTACCCAATTAACTAATATGCTGAAGCAAGATTTGGTGCAATGAATTGTAAGAACTGCCAAAACAACTTAAGAACGGATTTTAGTTATTGTCCCCATTGTGGCGCTAAGGTGTAATTAGAAACAGACTTACAGTAAAGAATTTATGGTATGATGCTACCGAGCGATTTTTCAACATTGACAATACCTTTCTTATAACATTTAAACACCTTTTTACTAAACCTGATGAAGTTATCGGAGGATACATTAGCGGTGTTAGAAAGAAGTACTTAAACCCTATTAGCTACCTCACCATAGCAATTACCTTTGGCGGTCTTTTTGTTTATGTCTGTACCGAGTTTTTCCCTAATGCTTTAGATTTTGATTTTAAATATGAAAATTCTTCATCTTTAACTGAAGCCGATAAAATGGCACAAGATTTTCAAAAGCAATGGAATACTTACTTGTTTAAATATCAAAGTCTCTTCTATATAGCTATGTTACCTTTTCTTGCTTTAATGTCAAGAGTAGTTTTTATCAATAAAAAACAATTTAACCTTAGTGAGCATTTTGTAATAAACATCTACGCATATTCACATCTTTCCATAATTATCAATACCGTTTACATGTAGGTTTTATGGAACTCCAAATTACTTTACTACATTTCCATGTTCAATTTGGTATTTCAAATTGGGTTCTTTACTTGGGTATTTTACAAGCTCTTTAATTTGACCATAAAGCAGACCATATTGAAACTTTTATTCTTTCTTGTTTTATTCGCTACGATTTGTTTTGCACTAATGTTAATTGCAATAGTATATATAGCCCTTTTCACTGATACTTTTCAGAAAATGACTCCTTGATCAAGCAACCTCCTCAGCTAAGAACTGAGCTTCGTATAGATTACTGTAATAACCACCTTTTTTAAGCAGTTGTTTGTGCGTGCCTGTCTCAACGATGTTACCGGCATCCATTACAATAATTTTATCCGCTTTTTTAATAGTAGCTAATCTGTGTGCAATTACGATAGAAGTTCTCCCTTGGGTAATCTTATCCGTAGCCAATTGTATCAATTGTTCAGAATACGTATCTACGGACGATGTAGCTTCATCCAATATTAAGATACTAGGATTACTTACGTATGCACGTAAAAAAGCAATTAGCTGGCGTTGACCACTAGAAAGCATGGTACCGCGCTCTTTCACATTATAGTGATAGCCACCTGGTAGGCTAGAAATAAATTCATCTACCCCAATAGCCTTGGCCGCTTTTTCTATATCATCAACAGATATACTTTCATCTTTTAAAGAAATGTTATTTGCAATGGTATCGGCAAAGAGAAACACATCTTGTAATACTACGGCAATATGAGATCTTAATGTAGATAATTTATAGTCTTGAATATCAACACCATCAACCTTAATTGAACCTGAATTAATTTCGTAAAATCTGTTCAATAAATTAATGATCGTACTTTTTCCGGCTCCTGTAGCACCAACAATAGCTACTGTTTCTCCTGCTTTAACATCAAAGGAAATACCATGTAACACCTCTTCATCTTCCAAATATCCAAAATGAACGTTTTCAAAAGAAATATCACCACTTACCACTTCTTTCTCATAAGAACCTACATTTTGTATGTGACTATCGGTATCCAAAATTTTAAAAACCCTATTAGCCGCAACCATACCCATTTGCAAGGTGTTGAACTTGTCCGCAATTTGGCGTAATGGTCTAAACAACAAATCTATCAACATAATAAAGGCAAATAACGTACCTGCAATATCAGTTGAAATATTCGCTACATTCTGTAAGCCACCGTACCAAACAATTAACCCTACCGTTAAAGAAGAAACAATTTCAGCAATAGGGAAAAAGATAGAATTATACCATACCGTTTTCAACCAAGCTTTTTTATGTTTTTCGTTTATTTCCCTAAACTTGGCGCTTTCAATTTTCTCTCTGGTAAAAAGTTGAACGATTTTCATTCCTGTAATTCGCTCCTGCACAAAGGAATTTAAATTTGAAACCTCTGCCCTTACCTCGGTAAACGCTACTTTCATCGCTTTTTGAAACCATCTAGTAGCATATACTATAATTGGCAATAACGCAAATACGATTAATGATAACTTCCAATTAATAAACAACATGACCATTGCCGCAACGACCATTTTCAATAAATCGGCCACAATGACAAAAAAACCTTGACTAAAAATCTCTCCAATTCGTTGCATATCTGCAACAGCCCTAGTTACCAAAACACCCAATGAGGAATTATCAAAATAGGTCATTTTAAAAGAAAGCATTTTCTTGAAAAGACTTATCCTTACATCTTTGATCACAGATTCTCCTAACCAGTTAGCGTAATAATTGAACGCCAGTTGAAAAATTACCTGACCAAGCAAAACCACCAACATTGCAACCGTTAAATACAATAGCATTTCTTTATTGCTACCCTTAATGGCCTCATCAATAATTTTTTTTACGATCAAAGGGGTAAGAATAGCAAAACCAGACAATAATATCGCAGACAATGCAACGCCATAAAATGTAATTTTGTACGGTTTTGTATAGGCCAGTAAGCGTTTAAAAAGACGAGTGTCAAATGCTTTGCCAGAATCCTTATCCATTCTTTAAAATAGTATTGGGGTAAACAATAGAGGTCAAATATAGTCCTTTTGCAGGAACAGAAACGCCTGCCATTGTCCTATCCTTGCTTTTTAATATGGTATTAACATAGTCAGGTGAATATTTCCCCAATCCTACATTAATTAGCGTACCAACGATGGCCCTAACCATATTTCTTAAAAACCGATCTGCCGTGATGGTAAATACAAGCGTATTATTTTCTAGCTTCCATTGTGCTTCTCTTAGATCACAGATATTGGTAAAAACATCTGTATTGGATTTAGAAAAACATTCAAAATCTTTTCTGCCCAACAATAGTTCAGCTGCATCGTTCATTAGTTGAATATCAAGATCTTTTTTTACGAAATATGCAAGGTCCGTAGAAAAAGGATCCTTGCTTTTTGCAATATGATATTCATATGTTCTGGAAGTAGCATGAAAACGTGCATGTGCATCATCTTCTACTTCAAAAATACGGTCTACCGCAATGTCATTTGGCAAATAAGAATTAAGTCTGAACACATATTCAGGAATATCACCCAAGCTATCAACATCAAAATGGGCATACATCATTTTGGCATGAACACCAGTATCTGTACGTCCTGCACCCATTAATGCAACCGGACTGTTTAAAAGTTTGGACATCGCTTTTTCCAGCACTTCTTGCACTGTAATGGCATTTGGCTGATTTTGCCAACCGTGATACGCTTTACCGAAGTATGAAAATTGAATGAAGAATCTCAAAAGGATATACTAGTTTTGTATTTGACAAAGGTATTAAAAACCATACGTTTTAACATTCTTGGTACCCACAGTAAATAGGAAAACTTAAACGTTGGTTATTTTCATTTTTCATGGAAAGTCAATAAATATAAAATTCAGCAATAATAATGACCAAAATTCTTCTTCTTTCCGATACACATTCTTACATGGACGACGCCATATTAAAACATGCAAGATGGGCAGACGAAGTATGGCATGCAGGGGATATTGGGAACTTAAAAGTAACCGATGCACTTGCAAAACTTAAACCACTAAGAGGTGTACATGGCAATATTGACGATCATATCATTCAAAAAGAATTTCCTGAAAACAATAGATTTTTCTGTGAGGGAGTTGATGTTCTTATTACCCACATTGGAGGGTATCCACCTAAATACAATAGTAGAACACGCGATATTATTAAAGAAAATCCGCCTAAACTTTTCATTTGTGGTCACTCTCACATTTTAAAAGTAATGATGGACAAAAAGTTAGGGGTACTACATATGAACCCTGGGGCTTGTGGAAAACATGGGTTTCATCAAGTACGCACCATGTTACGTTTTGTTATCGACGGAGACAATATCAAAAATCTTGAAGTAATTGAGCTTGGAAAAAGGTAAAAACAGGGCGTCACTTAACACTTACACCCTGTATTTAGCTAATTAATATTCAAATGAAACTCCCAAAGAAATGGTACCACCATCGTAGACATTTTTTCTATCTACCAGAAAACCGGCATAATCAGAGTATTGCGCAACCAAATTAAAATGGTCTGTAATCTTATACATTGACGTAATTCCGTAATTTGTAAATGTGGTACCCTCACCAAATAAGAAAGAGCCACTTTGCACATTATTCTCAGAAGATAATCTTTCTTGAATTTTCAATTTTCCAATAAGATATAGCTTATTAAAGAACAAATGTCCTAACTCAACCCCGGCTTGAAATTGGTTACTGAATCCTTCAGTTCTAAAATTTACACTTGAAAATGCCGATGCATATGTTTTACCATTTTTAAAACCATGGGATGCGGCCAAGGTTGTCCATATATTAAATTCACCATCAGAAACAGGTAAATTTATTTCATCAAATTGACCAAAGGCATTTGGCTCGTTAGATCTTGCAAAGTTAGTACCATCATTAGTGGGTATATCCAAAGCAACCTGTAAAGACAAAGGAAAGCTTTTAAGTAGCTTATACTTAACTCCCAATTGTATATTACCTACACCAGAAACAGTTTCTGTAGTGCTAAAACTATTTAAACGAACAATTGGCAAATCTACTATTGCCGTAAACCTATCGGAGATACCGTATTCACCGTAAAGTAAGAGTCCGCTGGTTCTAAAATCGCTTCCTTGATCAGCCAATCTACCCTCTGTGGTATAATAATTATTAGAAGAGAAATATGATGCCGAAGCTTGAAGATAGAATCCCTTTGCCTCCCTTATCCATCCGCTTTGCGCCTGCAGACCAACAGTAAGCAAGCAAAAGCAAATACCTAAGAAGATTTTTATTTTTTCCATAATTCTGTTTTTTCAAATTATAGGCCACAACATTGAAAACCTATAAAAAAAGCCTTTGGGAGACATAGAAAAACAGAATCAGGTGTCTCTATTCCCCAAGGCAATCAATATTCTATTTTTTAGTTTAATGCTACATTTCCAAAAGGAATATTAGCCGTAGCACACCAAAGAATTATGTGTGTGTATTTAGCATCAGGCATTGCATCTAACTTTATGAACATTTCACCATTACCGGCAACGTTACCAATAAGCATTAGATCTGGGTTACCGTTAGCTGGATCGGCCGTGAAAGTGTCTGAGGTAGAAAAGAAAATACCTACGGTACCAGTACCTAATTCAGTTGTAAAATCATCTCCAAAATGCACAAAATAAGAACTTTCGGTATCTACACCCAATTCAACCAAACCTTGGGTAGGCGTGCCACTTTCTGCTACCAAATTACCGCTTAATGAAACGGTTAGGTCACCAACTGGCATTGAAGAATCTACTTCAACCGTTTCTGTTTCAACCACAGTTTCCGTAACGGTTACTGTTTCTACATCATCATCTGAGCAGCTAACAAAGAATGTTGTTACGGCACTAAGTAATAATACAAGTGTAAATTTTCTGTTTTTCATAATCGTAAATTTTTAAAATTGTTTTAGTTTAAAACAGGATATTAACGACTATCGCTAACCTTGCTGTTTCTTGAGGACAAACATAAAACCACGATATCACGAAGAATTCAAGAAAAAGTAAACAGTTTATCACATATGGTTGAAATACTGCAATATTTCTGTGATATTTAAGAAAGTGGAGATATAAAAAAACCCGGTAACTACCCCGGGTTTTAACGCACTAATACTACTAAGATTACAGGCTTAACGTAAGCGATCAACAGATTTTACAAGATCTTCATCCT
>TARA_R110002050_G_scaffold151222_3_pt1 | contig 18098 bp, 24 predicted proteins | sample TARA_R110002050 | Tara Oceans TARA_R110002050 (sample SAMEA4396988) | marine metagenome | biome: Polar Biome; feature: [DCM] deep chlorophyll maximum layer (ENVO:01000326); material: water (ENVO:00002006), including particulate matter (ENVO:01000060) such as... | depth 25 m
GAAGTCAATGTACTGGTAGGCACTTCATTCCGAAATACAGTGAATGTTGGCGTAGTTAGGGTGAAAAGGTTCCAGGATAAAGCAGATAAAAACCAATTGCTACTGATGAGTTCCGATCCCAGGTACTTTCGGTTCAGGGGATTCAAGGCGTTAATTGCCTTGAGCAACCACTTTGGCCTGACCATCCCCTCCGGTTTGGGAAGCCTAACAGAAAGTATGGGAAAAGAGTTTGTAACGGTTTTAGGAGGTAATGGATTTGTGTTCGAGCAAAGCTACTCCTTAGAATCGGCAGCAAAGGAGGTATCAAGAATTGTAGAAACCTATAATCAAAAAATGAAGGATGCAAAAGCAGCTTAACAAATCAGTGATTGAAAAGATTATGGGCAGAGCCATTGAAATCAATCGGCTGTGTCCCGAAGAATGCAGGGATTTTAAAATCATGGTTTCTCCCATGCGAGAGAACACCCTAATACTGCGATGGACAACCATCAATATTGAAAACATTGATAAGCCTGTGCAGTGCTACGGATATGAGTGTTTCCATCTTGACGGAACATCACAGAACTGCTCGGTGAATTATACCAGTCAGGAAGCAGCTAATGAGTTCTTTTGGAGCCTTGAAACCCTTTATAAACAAGAATTTGCTATTGACCATAAACTATAAAACAATGTATCAACTAACAAAAGTAAAACCCGAAGTCCTTTCAAAAGTGCAGGTAAAAAATCAGGATAAAATCCTGGAATTAACTGGAAGCAAACTGGAACCAACAAAAGCCTTTGAAATCATAAAGAATGAGACCAAAGACTTTAAGGAAGCTAATGAGAAGGCAAAACAAGCAGACCAATTATTCATGGAGCTGTTAAAGCTCAATGGTATTTCAGTTAACGGAGCTGCGGGAAATGCCGGTGGTAAAATAAGGTTAAGGGAACAAGAACGTGCCAGAGCCATAGAACTACTGGAATTAGAACTCGAACTCGCAGCATAAAATCAAACAGATATGACAAAAATTGAAGATTTACAAAACCTGGACTTTGATAAGATAAAGTCTGAACCACTAAAAAAGGCAGTTAAAAATTTAGTCGCTGACTACAAAAAAGAAGACGACAAAGTGTTCTTTCAGGAAGCTGCAAAGGACAATATTGATAAGTTGTTTTCAATGGTAAAGGCTCATGCACCGGAAGCGATTGCAACGAAAAAAGATACTTCCGGTATTTATACCACCAGCGATGGCTTCAAATGGAAACTACTGGCCAAAGAAGAAGCAAAAAAACGCTTCAAAGAAAACAAAGAAGTATATGGATTAAACCGTGATGATGAATCGGAAGCATTGATTGAAGATGCCAAAGATTTTGACCGATTTGATGAGTTTGGTATTGAGCAGAGCAAAGAAGAAAAGAAACCCTCAAAGCCAACGGGACTTACCAAAGAACTGGTAAGAGAAGTCATTGATGAGCTGACCGATTTAGGCATTGACCTGGAAGGTGAAGACGAAACCATTATTGCCACAACCAGAATGGATTTGGAAGAAGCATTGGATGAAAGCAGTGATACAAAATTCAAGTCGCAGGTAAAAAAGGCAGTGGAGAGCTTTCAGGACTTTACCTCCGACATATCCGATGCCAAAATCAAGAAGCAAGCAATCGCAACGATGAACAAGTTGGTCAACGTTTTGGAGGAACCTAAAAGTAAACCAGATAAAAGAGAAGCGGATAAAAAGAAGTCCAAAGAAATACTGGAGGAACTCAAAAAACTCGATCCGGAACTGGAAGCCTGCCGTTCAGTTATCCGTGAACACAACAAGAAAAAGCGGGAAGCCCAGGGTGCAAAACCAAAGAAAACCCGTTATACCAAACTCAAAGAGAAACTACTCTCTTTAGTGAGCCTGATACCGGATAATCAGAAAGAAGACATTAATGTTCAACGGAAGACCGAGAAAATTTTGCTCACCACTCATCGGGAACTGGTCAATGCCTGGGGAATGAATAAAGTGAAGGCAAAGCCAGGTGCAGAAGCCATCAAGGACAAATTTGATGCACTGGAAGAAAAGGCAACGGATGACACCGACACTAAAAAGCCGACTGCAAAGGAATCTGGTAAAAAAAAAGTACCTGACAAACCCAAAAAGCCAGTAAAACCAAAGAAACCAACCATGAAGGAAAAAGGAACCGTGAAACTTGGATTGATGTACCGTGATGGGGCAAACTACAAAACCCATTTCACCCATGAAATTGACCTGCAAGCCTTTCCAAAAGCTAAAAACCTCAAAGTGGGTGATGAAATGTTGATGGGTGAATACGGTACGTTATCGGAAAAAGACTTTTTCAATTCCGAGACCCATCCCTATGAGTATAACGAGCAAGACGACCACAACATTCTGGAAGTAACGGAAATACTTGATACAGATAAAAATGAGGGAACTAAGGTATGGAACGTGTATTTCTATGACAAGGATGATGAGCTGATTGACCAGACCCAAATTGATGAAAAGGACGAGAAACTCGCCTGGAATCTGTTTAAAGAATTTGGGCACACCAAAAGTGCGGGTGTGCATTTGAAATGGGAAGAAACAACTGAAAACGATTAACTCTAAAAATAAAATCATGGAAAAAATTCAACACAAAGCCTTTATGACCAATAACAAGCTGGAAAGCGATGCCTTTTCAGACCCGGTTCAAAAGAAGATAAAAATCTTTGAAAAAAAGCACTCCAAATTGGAGGACACCGTTGCCGAAGATCGCAAAGAGCTGCTGAAGCAATTAAAGGAGCTTGATCACGAAATTCATCAGGACATGCTCAACGAGTTGGAAGACGAATTGGAAAACAACGATGTGGTGGAAGAACCTGAAAAGAAACCAGAGCCTAAAAAAGAGGAAAAGCCAAAGCCCAAATTCAAGAAAGGAGATTATGTAGAAATCACCGGAGGCAATCCTAAATACGTTGGGGTTATTGCTGAAGTAACAGAGCATCATCCGCAATCCGGTAAAGACAAGGAAAGCGTTACGGTAAAATCCCATAACCTACCGGAAGAAAAAGCTCTTTATGGTGTGGACATGGTTAAAGCGACTTCCAAAAAACCAGCTTCTCCAACAGCACCTAAAAAGGGTTCCTCTGATGAGGAAATATTGGATGAACTCTGGAAAATTGGCAGAACAAGAGGATTAAGCAGGTCATTCCTGAAAGAATGTGGCGTTAAAACCAACATCACCGGTTGGACTATACCCATAGGCAAGTATGCCCTGCACCGGACAGCCGTTTTTAGCTATAAATATAATCTTGAAAAACTGAAATAACATGAAAGCAAAATCCAAAAAGCGGTTTCATGTAGGATTGTATTACCAAACCCCAACCGGAAGGGCAGGTGCGCAAAACTATGTGATTGACAATGCAAAATCTGAGGATGATGCCCTTAGAATTGCACGAAAACGTTTTCTGAAAAACAGAAAAGGAAAGGGATACAAGATACAAGGAGGAGATGCTCAACAAACTAAAACGTAACAAACAATATATGGTACTACGTAGAATACGGTTTCCTAAATAGGATTTTTTTTACTCATTCAGTCTCATATTTTGAGACTGTAAGTAAAATAGAGAACTTTGTAAAAATGAAAAATACCTTAACAAACAATAAAGACCACAGAGAATTAAACTATGCTGATCTGCAAAAAAGTGTAGATGAGCTTATAGGGAAATTTGGTTTAGAAAAGTCCGTTGAGATCATCAACAGCTTTTCAAGGAACTCTGAGATTGGTCGTAAGGAGATTCGCAAACTCAAGTTAGTTAAGGATTACATCATTGCTGAAACCATTCTCATCTTTGACCTGGACGAAAAGAAGTTTTTTGCCAGCGAAATAAGAGAATACCGGGAAGCAAGGATGGCTTGTTACCACTTGTTAAACAAGTACACGGAAAACAGTCATTCCAAGATTGCAGAAACTTTCGGTAAAAAAAGAGGTTCAGCACTCTATTTTATCCATAAGTGCAACAACATCCTATCCATACCGCAATTCTACCCATCTTTTGTAGAGCACTACAAAAGTCTGGAAAGTAGCACCATACATTTTATTTCTAAACTAAAATGAATGGCGCATGTCAGATATACATGAAGAAGTCCGTCAGGTTCTAACCGATCAGGACGACATAAAATTTGAAGAATTAGCAGGCGAAGAAAACAGCCCGCTCAACCAGCCGGTTGTAGAAAAGGATGATGATAGCCAACAGCCTAACCCCGCACAGGAGCAATCTTACTCCCAGGTGGAGCAGGAAGAAAGAGCTGATACTTCTTCTCATCAGGAACAGCAACCCGAACACATAGAAGCCGAAGAAGTGGACGATGCCTCTGAACAGGAAATAGACGACAATTATTCGGAGGCGACCATCATAGATGATGAGGAAGAATTTGAATTGCCTACCGGACATGCCAAGCAAGCAGCCGATACCATTTTGGGCATGACAGATAATGTGCTGGAAGTTGGTGGCGGTTATTTTGTCAAGATTCGTAAGCACAAAGAGTTCTACGATTTTGAAGAAATCATTCAGGTCATTGACCAGCAGAACAACAAGAATGTTAAACGTATCAAACTGGATGAAGAAGACAAAATTCTCCTGCGCCCTTTATTGATAGCTATTCTAAAGAAAAAAGCTAAAAAACTTACACCCGAACAACAATTACTGGGAGCCATTATCTCCATCCTGATGAAAAAGGCACAGGTAGTCATGGAGATTAAGGCCGAGAACGAAATATTAACCGAACGCATATTGGATATTGTAAGAGAAGAAAAGGGCTATTCCGAGCAGGATGAAGATTACGATGAAGATGAGCAACAAGAGGAAGAACAGGAATCCCAGGAAGAAGAAGTTGAGGAACCCGAAGTGGAAGAAATAGTTGCTCAACCTTCCACCCAACAACCCTTTGAACAGGTGCTGGAAGTAGCCGAAGATGCTCCGGAAAAGCCGGATGAAAAAGAGAAAAAGTAATGGTGGTAAAAGCGCAACATACTACATCCGGTCAGGTTAGGGTAAAGAAAAGCCGTCAGCCTATGCTGACCATTGTTTGTGGTGAAACAGGAGTAGGAAAAACCTTTCGCAACAGAAATGAGGTACGTCACTATCTCAAAGACAATCCTGCAACCGGTAAAACAGGAAGAAAAGTATTGGCATTCGACACCAATGACGATGATTATACCCAATTCAAAACCGTTTCTCCCGACCAGCTTCATAAGTTAATGGCCAAACGACCCAGGCGCATCCGGCCATTCAACCAGGATGGTTCTCCAATGGGTAAAGAAGACAAGAAAGAAGTTGTTAAAAAGATTCTCAAATACTTTCGGAACGGACTGATTTTACTGGACGACATTGACGATTACATGACCGGTGAAAAAGGTCAGGACATGATTTCTGCCCTGTGTACGCTGCGACATAAAGGAGTGGACATCATATTCACCCATCAATCCATCGGGAAAATAACCCGGACTGCCTGGCAAAACTGTACCTGGCTTCGCCTGCACCATCAGGTAGATGATGTAACCTACATCAAAGAGCGCATTCCAAAATATCCCATTGTACGCATTGCCCAACTTATAGTGGATGAACAATATGATCTGGCTTATACTGCCTTTTCAAGTGGAAGAATCAGTGAGGATGAATTTGACAGGCGTGCCAGCTTTTTTGTGTATGTCAATTTAAGAAAACAGCGAATAAGAGGTTGCAGCAGGGCTGCCTACATCCGTTCCTGCAAAAAGTTTATTGACCAGGAAGAAGGCAGGAAAATAAAAATGATGCAATTGGAACGAGATTTTAATAACAAGCTCGTTTACAAAAATCGCAATGCAGCCATCATTAAATTAATTTCCGATTATCTGCGGTTCCATGAATCCGGTTCGGTAAGCCCATTTCAACAACCAATAACAGGGTGAGAATATTACTAATCAAAAAACAAATAGATATGTCAACAGAAGTCGCAATACTCCATTTTAACAGAAAGAAAGGCAAGCTCTACTACATCAATAGTGGTGGCAATCTGGTTGAAATGGATCCCAGCTCGAAAGAGAAAACAATAGTAGCCAGGCCGGGAATAACCAAAGTTCAAGGCTACCTCTATTTCCTGAATAGAAATGGGAATATCGCAAGAGCGAAAATGAAAAATCAATAACCCTTAAAAATCAAAACAATAATGGAAGAAACAGTAAACACAGACTTGACTGCCGATAAGGTAGAAACTCAGAAGCAGTTGGAAAAGGGCAATGATGCAAAAAATATGGTTGCTCCCCATGACAAAGAAACAGAAGCAAACCTGCTCAACTTTCTTGAAAAGCAGCAAGGGAAAAAGCAGAGTATTCAAAGCATTATTGACTATATCCCTGAAGAATTGTTCTATGATAAGGAACACCAGACCAGGTATGAATTTGTTCTGGGCCAACATAAGCAAGAAAGACGGAAAGACATTCCACAGCAACAAGCCTACTGGTTAAGCGATTTAATTGACCTGAAAAAGAAACGAGACTTACTACGGTTGGTGCAGGAATGTGAGGCGAAAATTTTCACCAACAAGCAAAGTTTTAAAATCATCAAATCGAGATTGGTTGCCCAGATTGAAGCCATTTAGGAAAATTTGAATACAGACAAAACATATCGGGCAGTAAGGCATGATGTAGTACGTAATAAACAAAAAAGTAATGCTGATGAAGTACATCATCCTAAAGAAAAAACGGAACAGATTAACCGTTTTTTATCAGGACACCATCACCTTTCAATATTGGAACTATTTGCCGGTTGTGGCAATCTTTCCAACGTATTTACACAATACGGAACGTTAGAAGCCTATGACCGGAAATTAAAGACGGGAGATAGTTTCCTGATATTTCACAACCTAATCGCAAATAAAAAAACCTATGATGTGGTTGACATAGACCCTTATGGTTTTCCCAATCGTTTCTTTCCGGATATTTTCCTATTACTGGAGAACGGGCTTGTTTTTATGACCATGCCTAAGCCTTATGTAAACATTCTAAATGGGATTACTCAACAGCACTTACGCTGTTATTTCAATTGCTCCAATCCATCGCTGCAAATCATTAAAGAAAAGATAATGCTATACGGCCTTTGTCATTGGAGAAAGATAGAATTTCTGGAAATCATGGATTTAGGAAGACTGTGGAGATTTGTTTTAGGTGTTTACCGGGTAAAAGCAACTGAATATTGTAACGTTAAAAACTGGCCTTAATAGAAAGATGAAACCGCCTCTTAAAAACGGTCAGTCAGATGATTTTCAAACTCCACCGGAAGCACTCACTCCATTATTGCCTCATTTAAAGAAGAACTGGACAATATGGGAGTGTGCTGCCGGTGATGGAAATTTGGTGAACGCACTTCGTAAGGAGGGGTTCAAGGTTATTAGTTCGGATATACTTTCGGGAAAGGATTTTTTAGGATGGGAACCCAAAAAGTACGATTGCATTATTACCAATCCACCTTATTCTCTGAAACAGGAGTTTCTGGAAAGAGCCTACCTTTTGGGCAAACCCTTTGCCTTTTTGCTCCCACTTACCACTTTTGAAACCGAAAAACGACAAAATTTCTTCCGTTGCTGTGGACTGGAAGTGATACTTTTTGATAAGCGCATCAATTTTCAGACCCCCGATGGAAAAGGAGATGGAAGCTGGTTTGCTACCGCCTGGTTTACGAACTGGATGAAGATAGGCCAACAGCTTTCCTTCACCTCTCTTGATGAAAATATTCCCGACTGCCCACCATGCAAAACCTCGGACTAACCCTCAATACTATAAGCAATCAGCAGCTTTCGTATTTTTCGTAATTGAAGCTCATCAAACTCCATTTCATTCAACAGACCTAATAAAAATGGGAAGTATTCACAGCTTTCCTCACAGAGAAAATTATCTTTATTGGCAAGGATTGTACGGGTTGTCAGTGTTAGTGCCTTCCTGTAATCGTGTAGCAGTTGTTCCGGGTCATCGTGTCGTATCTCGATAATCAACCGATCTTTTTCTATACTTACCATTGTCCTTGCTCCTTTCCTGCTCTTGAAAAGATGTAAGCAAATTGCATCACCGTAATGGAGTGCCTTATTTTATCTGAAAAATTAGAGAAATTCATCTTGTAAATCATATCCAGGATGGCTGCCAAAGGCATCAGCATCAGGAAAAAACGATACAAGCCTGATTGAAGTAAATGAATGATTTGTTTTTTCATAACGATTGAATTTTAAAGTGAATAAATAAGTTACACTGTTGCCTTTTCCATGAGTTTGTGAAGTGGCCCGACAACATCATCGAACCTCCCGGAAGCAAAATCTTCCTGGACTTGCTCCAAAGACCTGAAAATATCACAGTGGACAAGAGCAGTATGGCATACCCACTCTAAGGAATCAATCGGTACTTGCACCAGAACGCTACCGTCCGGCATTAATAAAAAGAGTTTTTCCTCCAGGTAAAACACAATCCCGTAAATCTGCTTGCCAGGATTGCGTTCATTAGGGAAGCGTACAAGATCCCCTGATTGCAATGGCTTTTGTTGACACATGGTTTCAACGTTTTTATAAACAAGGGAAGTAACAGGAGGAAGCAGAACTAAAAGACCTTATACGCAGCAGAACCAAACCCGGAGAAGTAAAAAGAGCGTGGACTGCGAGCTTGCAACGTTAGAGGTATCGGCATACCTACACACAGAACAAACCCCGCCCACGCATATTGTGTGCGAAAGTCTGTAATGCCTGTGTGTTTGTGAAATTGCCGATTTCCTAACGTTTACAACAGAGCTTTACGCTTTCAGATCCTTATGTATTGCTATCTCAAAATAGATAAACCCAGACTGCTGTTACCAACATAGAGTTCATGTGTTACTCCTTTGTTTGTGTATTACCAGCCCTGCAATACGGGTTCTACAAAATGCAGCGTGGGCTGACAAGCTCACCTGCCTCGGAGGTACTGGTATACCCGACAAAACAAAGCAAACTCCGCCCACGCATATCGTGGACGTCATGTTTGCATTCTTGTTTTGTCATTAGAAGATTACCAGTTTTCCGAGACAAGAATACGTAACTTGACGCTACAAATTCAATATTTTTACACTACAAAGATACGAAATTGGTATCCGTTTTCAATTCGTTTGATGACTTATTTAATATGTTGACGGAAACACGTATCTTTACTGACTATGAGTTATGTTACCAACAGCACAGTGGAATTTAAAGCCTACCTTCCCGGACAACTGGAACGGGAAAGCCAAATAAGGTCAGTAGCCAAGATCAATGTGATGAAAGATTTTAATAGCAGGCAAGCAGAAATTAATGTAGCTGACATTGAATTTCTCGATTTTCACTTTGAAAAAGCAGAAGGTGGGGAATGGGTTACGAGCGGAACTTTCAAAATAAAATCTTTAAGTAAAAAATAAGAACTGTTTAGATATAGTTCATTACTATATTTTTCAACTTGGCTTTTTCCGCATCATTTTCGCCAAACTCATAATCCTGTAATTGCTTAATACGCTCTCTCACTTCTTCAATATTATTGGGAGATATGGATTGATTGGAAAATTGTTTTTTCAATGCTCCTTTAATGCTCGAAACAAGAAATCTTGGCACACCAATTTTGGAAAGTATTACTGATTCCTTGTCGTTTACACCGTAGTAAATAAAGGAAGGCAACATCTTTGCATTATCAGACTTATCATCTTTGGTGAGTACCTGGTATATGTTTATTCCCCAGGGAACAAAATTTTTCAGGCTACCATTGATGTATTGATTACAAAGGCCTCGCAAATAGTTTTCTGTATCGTTAGCCTCTTTCTTAATAGATTGGGCAATTTTCGGAACACTTTCCCCATTCACCCATCCGATTATCACCCGTGCAATGCTTTCCGAATCGAGCTTGCCTGTTTTGTTCCAAATTGAAATTTGCATTTCCGGGAGTTTAGCAATAATATCAATGATCTCTGCCAACGATTCTACATTTTTGCTTTCTAACACAATCTTAGAAGCCAGAAAATGATTATCCTGTTCACTTTCTGGATACACCTCTTTAATCATCTCCTTGTGGTCAATGATGGAAGCGGTAACCACGTTTAAACTGATATTACTTACTCCGAAAACATCGGCTAATGTCAGTTGATTTTTGTTTTCACCTTTCAGATAATTGACGTAGCTCATAGAGAAGTCATTAATCTTGCGTTGAGTTTCAATAAATCCTTGTTCAAATTCCCCCTCTTTATAAAACAAAGAAGTATTCAATATACTCCGGATCCGATTGGTGTCTATGTTATTCAAATTGTATTTATGAGCCACTTTAACAATGTGATTGAGGTACTGTAAAAAGTTAGAAATGGCAGGGTTCTCCCTAACGAGTTTATAATTGAACTCCACATGTCCTTCAATGTTCTTAAAGAAATCACTAAGGGAGGACACAATTTTCTCCAAGTCTTTTTTGATGTAATTAACCGTAAGTGCTTTTGTTGCCTTTTTACTCTCTTTGTATCCAATAATCACATGCCCTTCCCTGTCCATGTATGCCCTTCCTGCTCTACCGGCAATATTCCAGAAAGTTGTGGCATCCATGTCTTTTGTGTTTTTCCCACCTCCCAGTTTTAGGGTATCAAAAATTACAGTGGTGATGGGAAAATTCATTCCCTGAGCCAACGTAGTGGTTGCGAACAGCAATTTAATGATTCCTGAAGCTGCCAGTTTTTCGATTTCCTCCTTAACAATACCATTCAGCCTTGCATGATGAAAAGCTACTCCATATTTGAGGCATTCTATCATTGGGTCATCCTCCTGGCTCTCGTATTTGATGATGGTAAGCGTGTTTTGTATTTCAGGCCTACTACTAATATCCACCAGCGCATTCTTTTCTTTGAAATAATTCAATGCGATGCTTGCAGTTTTTTGTGCAGAATCAGCCCCTTTACACAAAACCAACGTTGTATCGCCCAAACGAATATATTTTTCCAGCAATGCAATATTTTTCACTGCGGAATCAATTCTTTTAGCCCCGATTTTTTCTTTTATGTATTGCGGATTAACATTTAAAGGGACTAACATTTCTTCTTCTACGATGTTGTTTCTCCCACTTGGAAAATAAACCACATCACTTTCTGTTTTTGCACTATTGAGTAGATTACAGCCTATGTATTGTTTGGTTGGCGACCAGTCAATTGTAATAGCAGCAGAGTTTTGCTCCGTGTCTCCTAACCATTCAGCTATAGTGTTTGAGTTTTCAATAAAAGGACTAAGTAGCAAAAAGTTTACATCGGAACGCTTCTGCTTTATAATAGATAGCAACAATTCAAATTTAGCCCCCCGCCCTTCATCCGATATATTATGGGCTTCATCCATGATAATCAGTTTCAGGTTTTTAATCACCGGATTATCATTACGCACCATGAAGTCCATTTTTTCCGGTGTTGTAACTAACACGTCTATGTGACCATACTGCATGAGTATTTCTTCTTCAATAGAATCTGTTTCATAAAACGGCAATACACTTTCTACCTTAAATCCGAAATCAGAAAACACTTTCCTCAATTTTGCCTTCACTTGATTGATAAGTGCATTGGTAGGAACAACATAACCGATTGTTGGCTTGAAGCCATCAAAAGATTGGTTCTGAATGGTAAAAAGAATATAGAGTTCTGCCAGCAATGATTTACCTGAACTGGTGGGCATATTTACCACAATACTTTTTCTTGCACTCAACACTTGCAGAATAGAATTGCGCTGTGAGGGCAGAAAGGTTAATATCATATTCTCCCTTGACCGGATGTTGTTCTCAAAGAACTTACGGATCAATGGAGACTGGCTGGCAACTGACCAGATAGAATTTTGGGATAATTGGTCTAATGCGTTTTTACAATGCTTGATAATAATATGAAGCCTGTCATCGTCAAGATTTGCACTAAGCGTATCCGCATTATACAGGTAAGTACGAATAAGCGAATAAATATTCTCTGACTGATTAGTCTTTCCATTCAGTAAATAGGTTTTCACTGATTGTGTTGCATGAACTAAATTGGCGAACAGCCCAATAAAAAATCCGTTTTCTACACTTATGTTTTCTTTCTCTAACTCGGTTTTCTGGAATCTAGCTAAACAGTCCTCAACTTGTTGCATGGCATTTTCAAGTGCCTGTAACCGTTCTTCATTATGAAGTTTACCAAACAAATGCAACAACAGGTTGTACGACTTTAACTTGAGTTCAAGTTTAATTTCGTCCGTTGGCATATTTTGAAGCAGATACAAGTGGTCTTCAATCCAAATAGCCACTTCGGTAACACGGTCTCCGCTAACACCATTAAGGGTTAAGAGCATCAGAGATTCAATTTTATCAATGCTGTTTTCAGGCAAGCTATCAAAGTAGGTGCAGTGCAATTCAAATGACAACCTATAAAGGTCTTTCAACAAGTCCCTTTTATCTTTTATTTTCTTCCCTTGAAAAACAGGTTTGTTAATCAATACCAACAACAAAGAGTTGATAGCATCCAGCTTTAATTCAGTATCATGCTGAAGTTGGTTCCATGCCCCATCCGGTTGCTCTATATCAAATTTTCTGAATAGTTCCAGCCGTTCATGCTCGTTCAGTAGGTTGAGTACCTGAGCAATGTCCGATGATTCTTTATCAAATAAAGAAGATATTTTTTGGACTAATATGTTGAAATTACTCTTAGGCATCGGCTAATGCTTTGCTCCAAATATTTTGACAAAATGTATTTATATCGTTATTGAATGACCAGATAATCCCTTTAATCGCTGACCCATTAAATTTTTCTTCACCAAACACATTGTAATCGCTTACGTCACTATTTGTAACTATGTCGGCATTTTGGCGAATCAAAAAGGGAAAGAAAATAATGTTGTCGAGAACAAATTCTTTATCATCTTTTTTGGCCAGAATATTGACAAGAAATTCTACCACCCCGGTAAGCATATCATCATCGGTATCATTTAGTTTTCGGCAGTAACTCAAAATCTCCCTGGTTAACCTTTTATTTTCCAGTTCGTATGCTTTTTTAATATCATTTAATAGTGGTTCAGATTCTGTGCATGGAATTTTACTATTGGAAGCCTTTACTTCACAGACCACAAATTTCATGGCATCAGTATCCCTTTGAATCCCGGTAACATCTATGCCGGCAGAATGTTTTTCAATCAGTACCGGGTCAACGTTGATTTTCTTATCGGCTTCCTCATAGAACACACAACTATAATTGCGTTCCAATAAGAGTTGAGAAAGAAATTCAGTAACGAATGACCTGCGTATATCAAAGGCCTGAATGGGATGTTTTTTAGGATCGCAAATTTCCTTAATACTGGCTTTTAGCTTTTCTGCAAATGCAGCATCAATATTGGGGACATTAAGCAAATCGGCATATTTATCCAGGTCATTGTATATCTTAATGTTTTTGATTTTGGATGTCAGGTATTCCTCCAGTTTGAGCTGTTCGCCTGCATCCTTGTTATCCACTTCATACACGGAAACCTCAAAGTCATTTATCTTTTTATTTGTCCTTTCGTGAAATTTAGGCATCCAATCGCTCGTTAATTTTTGTCTGTAAAAATAGAAATTCCATATCCTGATTTAGTTTAAATCTATAATTAAATATTGCAAACCGCCACATTATTGACACTATTGAGCAACACGTACTTTTCATCCATGCTAAAGGAGTAAGTCGGGTCAAAATAGCCGGTTAATTCTTTGCATAAAATTTCGCTCAATGCAGGTTTTACCGTGCTTTCGATAATTTCCGTTAGGTTTCTCCCTGGGAAAATAGGATTACCAGACTCATCCTTCTTTTTAATCGCTACATACAGGCTTTCTTCCGCATCCCAGTAATGCAGTATTTGAAAACAGGGGTCTGCAAAAAGGTTGCTGTGTTGCTGGTTTTTGGTTTTGCTTATTGCTTCCATAATCAATAGAATTTACGAAGGTGTTTGTTTAGTTCACGCATTACATCTTTAAAGTCTGGTAAATCTTTAATCTGTTTTCCCAGACTTGTTTCCCAATCCCGTTTATAGGTGGCTTCGGTATTTTCCAGCTTCTCTCTGAATTGTGCCGGGTCATGGCCTTTGTTTCTGGCTTTGCTTTCAAATTCAATATTATGGTCGGCTAAGTCCAGCCCTTCACACTCGAACAAGTACCATAAATCATAAATATCCCTGGGAATGGTTCGACCCATTACCGCAGTCATTTTTTCAATCAATACTTCTGAAAGGGAATAGCACTTCACCTGAAAATCTTCCGGGATATCCGAATATTCGTAAAACACCGGTCGCTCCTGTAAATCAAACTCAATGATTTCCCCTCTGGTAACGTCCACCTTCAAATACCGGTTATCCAAAGCTGCTTTCAAAGGTGCAACATAGTTGATGATGAATTTCAGGCTACCTGTTGGTTTATGCACTTTTTCTTTATCAGGATTAATTTGTAATATCAGACCACTTTCATCGCTCACATACTCCAAACATTCTGCAAAGGCTTCTAAAATTTCCTCGTTGGATATGCCTTCATCAATCAAAGTAAAGTCGAGATCCTCCGAATACCGGTAATCTTCAAAATAATTCTTTTTAAGAACGGTTCCTCCTTTAAAAGCAAGGTTCTCCCGCAATTTTTCATGTTTCGATATGCCATAAAGCACCCATGTAATAACGAAATCTTTTTCAATTACGATTGGTTCAATATTTTGCTTTCTGGCAATTTTATCTATTTCTCCTGATGTTATCATAATTAACTAAATGGTGCTTGTTTAATGGTGTTTAAATCTACATTAATATAGATGCTCCAACGTCTGTTTGCTACTCCCTCTTTTGGGTGGGTTGGATCAAGTGCAACATGTGATATGGTTTTCATCTGTTGCAGTTCTTCGATAAAGGGAAAATCAATTTCATAAAGTTCAAGGATAAATCCCAATCTCTTTAATACGGCCTGACTGTTCAGCTTTTTAGCATAACTGATTAGCTTATCCGGTTTTATCTTGTCTTTTGCCAGGTATATCGCCTTTGCCACTTCAACAATACCAAAAGCATAGTCGGGTTTGTAGAGACAATCCACGATGGTCTTTTCAAGGTCGCTATATAATACCGGAAAGGAACGGTTCAAGGCCTCTGTCCATATTTTTTTAGTTCCAAAAAAATGTTTTTCCGTATGGTATATGAATTGAAATTTCACATTACAAATTTTCTGAATGGTCGGTTTCATTCGCTTGTCCGTTACCACTTGTTCCTGCATCGAAGGCTGTGTTGTAAAACCGTGCATTTTTAATGCGCTGTAATAGCCAATGTAGTAATTTGCATTTCCTACCAGGTTGGCTCCAACCAAACCCCAATTAGGAAAAAAATCACTAACTGGTGTATCATAAGGAACCAGTACATACAACCCTCCTTTTAAGCGCATTATCACCTCTCTTTCGGTAAGCTCTCGTAGCATTTTCTTGGCATACGATTTTGAGGTGTCGCTTAAAAACTCCTCAACATCTTTAACTGTGAAGAATACTTTGCCTTCTTCGTAAAGATGCTTTAAAAGTTGAGCTGCTTTATCTGTAATTACCTTGTGTTTCATGTGTAAAAAAGATACTAATAAAGTGTCTTTATGTCTCATGTGAGGTACAAACTTAGGGATATTCCTTTAAACTACCAAACAAAAACATACCTATCATGTGTAAAAAGGATACCTGATAAGTATCCTATTGTCCCAATAAAAATATATAATGTACGCCTTATGTTCTATAAGGGGATTAAATTAGTGTACTTATGCGACAATAAAGATACGAATTGACAATTATTTAGCGTTATTATTTGGTAGGTATATATCCTGTAAGTCCCCATGTACGCCAAAAAGCCCCATAACCGCACAATTGCTTATCAGATACCCGTTCCCAGGGTGCTTTATCGCAACGATCATCTGTCATATCTCCCTGTGGAGAGTTCTTGCAGTATGACTTTAGCTCGCATTCTGTCTGCCCATATTCAAACAGATTAAAAATCTCATAAATTGCTGAAAACCGATCTGGTTGTATAGATAAGTGTGCTAATTCCTTTGGAGGATGAAACCATGCTTCTCCCACCAGATTCATCATTAAAGGTGTGCCCAGTTCATTAAGAACATGAATAAAATATTGAGAGGCCACCTGGGGTTGCTTGATAATATCAATTTAAAAATAAGGATTGTTTATCCTCAATTCATGTGCTTTTATTAAAACATGGTGGATCCAATGTCTTTCATTGTCAAATGTTCTTGTGGTCAGGTAGCCGATATATTGTACGGTAGCATATCCAGACATCCATGAAAAATGGGACATAAGTGGAGTATTCTCCGCTTTAAAGTTTCGGATTACAAAATCATAAACCTCCCTTTCATTGGAGGGATAGAATCCATCATTCTTCATGTGGCAAAGCGCACGATAAAAAGTCAGACCTGGTTGGAATGTCATCAAACAAGCATCACATAATGCAAAAACAAAAAGGTCATTTTTACCAATAACATCATATTCTGATTGTGCTATCAATTGACCAGCTCTGTATGGCACAGCATCGTGTGCAACCGTGTGATACCTGTTTTGAGCTATGTGGGTCATTGTTTCCATAATACAAAATGCTCCAAAATCGAAAGTCCCGGTGGTATCATCTTTCTTAAAGGTAACTTTTACTCTCGGAACGTATTTACTATAAGGTGCAGGTAGCATAACAGCACTATCAACTTCTTTAACTTTGGTTACGGTAATTGCACTTGGGGCTGATCCATAACCATCACCTAAATACACTTTGTGAATTTCTTTATTGATTTCTGTTGTTGCATCTTCCTTTAGCGATAAAGGAACTTGAAATGATACTCCCTGACGGAATACTTCATGGTTAGCATATTTCATCCGGTCAACTATAATGCAACCATTCGCCAAACCGAAAGAAGTAGTTACATCCTGTAAAAAGTGAATATACTCATGGAAAAAGGTGGAGAACGGCTCAGGTTCAGTTTGAAGCGTATTTAAGTCTCCAAGGTTATAGACCGTTTCTACTCCCAACTTAAAGAAAGATGGACAATAATATCCCCTTCTTAAAGCAAAGAGCTTCTTTTTTCTCTCATTATTTTCTTTATCTGACACCTTCCCTTAAATAAATAATTCCCTTAAATACAAAAATACCCTTTCTCCCCCAAAAAATCTTTCAACAGATTTTGGGCATTTCGCTGGTCGATAACTCCCCCTGTTATTCAACTGATGTCAAAACTCGCTGCTCGGAAACACTTCTTGTTTCAATGACTTTAGCACTCTGTAAGGTTTAAAGACCAAATCAAAAAACAGTCTTAAACGCATTTAAAAATTCTTAAAACGAAATAGAAATGGCAGACGGAAAAGACATTGCTTGGAAGCCAATCGCATTCTGCATAGGAGCAGGATTAGCAGGTATCGCAATCGGAGCATTCCTGGTTGCACCAGCGATTAAAAAGGCCAAAGACAAAAAATTGGCAGCCAAGAACAAAAACGGTGAAAAATCCACCGAAAGCTCAACCAAGAAGACCACTTAAAAGTGTTCGGAGCAACTAAAATTATTCAATAACACGCAAAAATCTTGAAACCATGAGAGATTATGATGACGAATTGATGGATTACGAAGACGATGCCGAAGACAGGTATGACGATTACGACTATGAAGATGAGTATTACGATGATGAGGACGAGTTCGATACCGGACTTGAAGGCAATGAAGATTCGTACTACGATGACGACTACATAGAAGAAGAAGTCGAATATCTACCGGCAGGCGAATACGAAGATCAGTTCGACAGCTACAAAACAACCTCTATCGGACGGATTGACCCGAACGACAGAACGTTTACAGTAGTTGTTAAGAACACTTCTGGAGCCGATGCCGAGGCCATCATCTTTGGAGGTAACGAAGAAGCTGCACAGCCAGCCGGAGTTACCGTAACCGTTGAGGAATCTTCTCATAAAGAGGTTCGGGAAGAATCGAAGGCCAACCCGTTCAAAATAGCGGGTATGAAAATGAGCGTGTCGGATCCTTTGCAGTTTGACAATGTACTGAAAGTTACAAAGCGAACAGCAGCAGGTTCTAACACGGTTAGGGTTTACCAGCCACGAAACG
>TARA_R110002050_G_scaffold163389_1_pt1 | contig 18090 bp, 15 predicted proteins | sample TARA_R110002050 | Tara Oceans TARA_R110002050 (sample SAMEA4396988) | marine metagenome | biome: Polar Biome; feature: [DCM] deep chlorophyll maximum layer (ENVO:01000326); material: water (ENVO:00002006), including particulate matter (ENVO:01000060) such as... | depth 25 m
CCACTTTTTCAAAAAGCATTCAAAAGCAAACTCCTGTAAGTGTCACATTTACAGGAGTTTTTTATTTTTGGCTCCCGCAAAAAAGTGCATAAAAACGCAATAGCAAAGGTGGCAATAAGGTGGCAATCCATTTTTGTGCAATTGCCACCTTTTAAGCATGTATTGCACTGAAAAGCAGCATTTTGCATTTCTGGTTCTTTCGTTTGCAAAATACTTTTACAAATAAAAACTAAAAGAATTTTGTATGAAAAAACAAGAAACATTTTCAATTCGTTTCTTTGCCAGAAAAAGCAGAGGAACAAAAAGGGAGTATTCTCCTCTGTCTTTGAGGATTACAGTAAACAACACTCGTATTGAAATATCGTTAGGGAAACAAGTCTATGATGGTATTTGGCATGAGAAACTTCAGAAGTGTCAAGGAAATTCAAAAGAAGCTAGGTCGATTAACGATTTTCTAGAGGTCACCACGTTCAAGATTAATGATATCAGGCAGAGACTAATTCTTGAGGGAAAAGAAATAACAGCTGAATTAATCAAAGCTCGTTACAAAGGCTTACCCGATCCAGATGATATCCCAGATCCAACAGTTTTAGAACTCTACGATGACCACAACCGTAAGTTTAAAGAGTTGATTGGTACTAAAAACCATTCACCTTCAACCTATCAACGACACCTAACTTCAAGGGGGCATGTAGCAGCATTTATTCAACATCAATATGGCAAGGATGATTTAATGTGGGACAAAGTTGACTTTAGTTTCCTAAGTAACTTTGAGCATTATTTTAAGGCCGTTCGAAAATGCAATCATAATTCAAGCATGAAGTACATTAAAAATCTTGGGAAAATCATTCGCCTGGCTATTGGAGACGGGTATCTTACCAAAGATCCATTTGATCGGTTTAAGCTGACTTATGAGCAAGTTGACCGTGAAATCTTAAGTCAAGAAGAAATTGACAAGATGACGCAACTTCATATTCCTGAAGCCAGACTCGACCGGGTAAGGGATATGTTTGTCTTCTGTGTTTATACGGGAATTGCATTTGTTGATGTTTGCAATTTGAGGATGCAACACATTTATAAAGATCAAGAAGGTACCCTTTGGATTAAAAATAAACGTGTTAAAACTAAGGTGGAATTCATGATTCCGATTCTCGATATTCCCAAAAAAATCATAGAAAAATACGACGATCATCCACAAAGAGAAACTTCACAGTTTGTCATCCCAAAGATTAGCAATCAAAACTATAATGCTTATTTGAAAGAACTTGCCATTCGTTGCAGTATTGATAAAAACCTAACATCGCATATTGCCAGACATACCTTTGCAACAACGGTGACTTTAGCTAATGGCGTTCCTTTGGAAATTGTCTCAAAGATGCTCGGACACACCGATGTGAAAACCACCCAGATTTATGCGAAAGTTCAGGAAAAAGCAATAATGAATGGGATGAAAAATCTATTACACAAGTAAAGTGAAAAATATCTGACTCTTTTGAAAAACCAACTTCTGTGATGGAGTTGGTTTTTTACGTTTAAATGAAGAGGTTCTTAGCCATGGTAATTCTCGTCTAAGATTTTTTCAACATCACTGGCCTTGTAATAAATCTTACCTCCAATTTTCGAAAAAGGCAATGACTTTGAATCGCGGAGATTTTGTAAAGTTCGTGGACTAATCTTTAGAATCTCCATTACCTCCTGGTTATCGAGCCATGTTTCTGATAACTTTTTACTTGTCTTAGCTTTTTCTGCTTTCAACTCTTTTCGCAGCGAGTCGATCTCATCAAATATACGGTTGAGCTTTTGCTCGTCTATTAATGCAAACATAAACTTGCGATTTAGATTGAAGTTCTAGACTGGTCGATCAGGCGGTGTGTGCCGGTCTGTTTACTTTAAGTTTCTGTAGCAAAGTAACAGCGTCATGAAAGTCGTCACAAGTCCAATATTTTGCTGTACCCTTTTTGGAACTGTTGGAACCCTATAAAAATCAGAGGGTGGCGATTGATTATTTTTTCGAGAAAGAACGCATAAAGGCAAGTCAAAGATGATTCTTTTCCAATGGATCAAATCTCTTTTTATGCCATAAGAAATGAACTTTCCATTCTGCTCATACCCAGTCAATGAGAGTCCCGTTGCAATCAGGCGCGTTCGGGCAACAGGTAAATTCAGCACCATTTTTATCTTTGAAAACTTTAAAGTCGCCAACAGTAAAAACCGTGTCACAATGAATACAGCGTTGCTTGTCTGTCAGTTTCGGCGTGTCCGCAAATGGATAATTGTCGTTTAAGTACTTCTGTTTGTTTTTTATTATTTGCTCTTCCATTGTTCGCTTATTATATGTTTGTCAATTGGTATTGCACTGCCCCCAAATGTTTGCCGACAAAATACGGCGGCTATACGTTGACGAGATTTAGCCAATGTATTTCCTGCCAAGAGGCTTTCTAAATTTACTAATTTCCTGTCACCGAAACCCGGCTTGCTGAAAAGCCTCGTATTGTGAGCTGATTACAAGTTCATTCTTTAATAATCTTTTTAACGATGAAAGCTGAATCATCTTGGACCCTCAAATAGTATATGCCTGAAGTTATTTTTGAAAGACTCAGATTGAGACTGATTTCGTTGGTTTGTTTTTCAAATAGAATATGTCCATAAAGATCGAACAGTGAAACTTTTCTCTCTCCTGCCAATCCCCTGAAATTTATTGTCAGATTGGATTTTACTGGATTCGGATAAATCGAAACGACAGGGCTCATAGTGTTTCTGGAAATATTACCTGTTGCTGTTGATATTATTTCAATCGTTTTATCCGTCTCCGAAGCACAGGTATTCAGCACGACATTTAAATTGATGTTTTTTTGTCCTGAGTTTTCCCAAGTAATACGGTATGGGCCTTGCCCGGAACCTGTTATAATATCCCCTCCATCAAAATCCCAATCGCAGATAGCAGATAAGGGGGCATTTCCTGTAAATTTTATGGAGTAAAAACCATATTGAGTTGAATCGATTACTTCAAAAAGAGAACTAAGTTCATATACTTCTAAAGATGCGGAATTGGACTTAATTTCTCCTACGCTGTTTTTTATGAAGCAAGAATAGTAACCAGAATCGTCAATAATTGCATTTGGTATTTTATAGATTGCACTGTTCGCGTGATCAATAGGAATATCATTTTTCATCCATTGAAATTGAAAGTCAGGTCTGCCAGAGACCTTCACTTCAAAATATGCAGAATCGCCTATGCAGATTTGATTTGATATTGGATGTTGAAAAATATTTGGACGGATCAAACTTGAATCAACCTTCAATTTATAGAGTTCATAAGCAATCGAATCATTGTAGTTGGCATTAAAATAAAGGTCACCTTTGAAATTAACCATTGAAGAATTGTATCCTAAAGCGTTCCAATTTGATATTGAATCAGGAAGAGCAGGATAAGTATTCTGAGAAGTGCCATCAGTGATCCATAATTGCTTATTATACTGTCCGGCAACAAATACTGTTTTTCCTTTCCATTCAATAAATGAATGTGGGGCTTCTATTACATTGCCATCACTTGCCAAAAGCCGTTCTGTTCCGTCATCTTTCCCATCTGACATCCATAATTCAAAAAAACCATCATTGTCCTGGGCTGCGAAGAACAACAGATTATTTGCGGCATATAAGTCCGCATAATCTAAAGCCCCTCCATTCGTGCTAATATCTTTTACCATATAGGTAGAATCGTCATTGGTACACCAGAGTTCATTTCCATGAATTCCATCATTGGCAATAAAATAAAGATTGTCGTTAAAAATTGTGAACCCATGAGGATAAGAGCCTACCCCTTCTGTTTCATTTATATCTTTAAATAAATGGGTTCCTGGATTTGTTCCATCGCTAACCCATAGTTCCAACCCAAGACTATCGATGTATGCAGAGAAATAAAGTCTATTTTTATAGACTATTGCCGAGTAGGTCGATACATAGCCATCATTTCCAATAAGCTTAAATTCGTATGTACCATCAACCGTTCCATCAGTTACCCACAATTGAGGAGCCGTCGCATAGCTCATTTGGCAAGAAAAATAGAGCTTGCCATTAAACTCAATAAACCCGTATGGTTCTCTTCCTCCTGTTCCTGTTTTTGTCAGCATAACAGTACCGGCATCTGTTCCATCAGTTACAAACAATTGTCTGCCGCCCCAAGTGTCGGCCTGAAAATATACTTTATCATTAAATACTTTGAAGTATTTAGCTTCTGACCCATCCACTGATTGGTAGTTGGTGTTGTTCGATTTAATATCTTTAATCATTCTTGTGTTACCTGGTGTTCCATCCGAAATCCAAGGTTCGTATCCGTGATAACCATCATTGGCTGTAAAAATAATTTTGTCACCCCATACGGTCAATCCATCTATTACATTATAAGGAGAGATAGAGTTCTCGGCTTTTACCATACGGGTCCCTTCATCGGTGCCATCTGAAGCCCACAAATCATAAAAATTCGAATTTGAACCAGAGGATGCAATAAACATTAGTTTGTCCGGAAGAACTGAAAAATTTCTTGGCCATGAAGAATTCTCAGAAGCATTGAGCGATGAACTTTGCTTGATATCTTTTACCAATACCGCTTTCAATGTATCCTGGCAAAACGAATTGATAACCAGGGTGTTTATAAAAACAATCGTACAAATAAAGATTTTCATAATAGACATTCAATATTGATAAGAGTTTCCAAATTTCAAGGCAACTGCATATTGATAAACGTCTGCGCAAATTGACATGACACTCGTAAATAATTACCAAATATATACCACTTTCCCCAATTTTTATTTGAGAATCAAATTTTATATTTGAGCTGATTTTCATTTTTGTTACAGCTAAAAAATTAAAGTATTTATCCGGGAAACACCTACTGCCACCCTCTCACTTGGCTTTCTGACTGTCGTATTATGAAAAATCACCACTATGTTGGCTGGGAAACCGCCAGGTTTAACAGGGGAGCTTCTGAAAAGAACATGCCCCGGAAAACTGAAACAGACTTCCAACACACTTGATGATTAGTTTGACATCTAACAAGATCGAATTGAGGCTGGTTTTTTTCATGTCGCGGTACACAATAAGGGCACTGATTTTAGCATTTTGGGAAATGAGACCACAGCACCCAGACTCAAATAAAATTAGAGCCATTGAGACAGCCTCCGGAAATAGTTCGTGTCTTTAGGCGAATAAATTCACCTGAGTTATGAGTGCGCTTGAAATTTCAGAAAAAGATTTTTTGATTGGTGCAAGAAAAGGGATCCAAAATCGAAATTGTTATCCATTGCCCGCGAATCAGGATTGACCTTGAAGGAGTAAAGTTCCTATCTTCGAATTTCAACGAGGTCAAATCAGGAGAAAGCTCCTTCACAGTTAATTGCCCCGGGCCCATCGGAAAGGGCATTATACATTGCCAAACTATTTCAAAAGGGAATTGAATTATTTGGCGATTAGGATAAGTTCCGTAATTGGCTCGATTCGGTAAATCCGGCTATGGGAAATGAAAAGCCGTCTTTTTATCTCGATACATTTTCGGGAATTCAATTGGTAATGGATGAGTTAAATGCAATTGAATGCGGATTTTCAGCCTGATTTTTGTATACCGGATCGCAAAAGAAGAGCATATCTCCCAGGATGGCCGGGGCGGGTTATTTGGACCCGGCAGATGGCACCGAAAAGGCAACCTGATCATTTATACATCGGAACATGCGTCATTGGCAGCCTGGGAGAAACTTGTCCATTTGGTTAGTTTAGATAATTTGCCAAATGACATGGTTCTGGCCAAGATTGAGATACCGGAAAATGAGAGAATTCTGACGGTTCCCAACATGTGTTGGTTAAAGGTTGGGACGGATATCTCGTTTAGTGTTGAAAACCAGAATTGTGGAACTTCCTTTTTACGGTCAAAAACCCATTTAGCACTTAAAATTCCTTCAGTTGTTATTCCCGGTGAATACAATATCCTATTAAATCCCCTGCATCAGGGAATTCATCAATGCAAATTGCTGAGTACAGTACCTTTTGTTTTTGATACGCGAATTTCGAAACTGGCAGACTAAAGTCCTGGTTTTTCGTTGTCTTTGGCAGCGTTATTTTCTACTACAATCTTCTGTCTTTTCATCTGCCTGAGTGCTTGTATTTTCAAAGGTAGTGTATTTTTAGCCAGGTTCACGCAGAACGGTTTACCCCGTTTCTTCCCTCGTTTCAATCAAATCAAACAAATCGCTAAATGCCTTATTAATACCTTTGCACTCTTGCTTGGCCTTTCGGGTGGGGATAGACATCACAGATCATTTGTTTCAATCCTTATTCTGTTGGATGTTGTTCTGGAAGCATTAGCCACATCGAAGCCTTTCAATTTGTTGGCTTCAGTTTCAATCCTTATTCTGTTGGATGTTGTTCTGGAAGTGATTTTAAGAATTCAGTATATTTTTCCTTTGTCAGTTTCAATCCTTATTCTGTTGGATGTTGTTCTGGAAGGATCGCCCACACCGCCCGCCCTACCTGAAATTCTGTGTTTCAATCCTTATTCTGTTGGATGTTGTTCTGGAAGTCCTTGATGGCCTCAATCCACGCATCCCAACTGTAGTTTCAATCCTTATTCTGTTGGATGTTGTTCTGGAAGCATATGATCTTAATGTTGGTGAAGGATTTGTCTTGGTTTCAATCCTTATTCTGTTGGATGTTGTTCTGGAAGTTTTCCCCTGGCTCCGTAGGCAATACCGATTTTGTTGTTTCAATCCTTATTCTGTTGGATGTTGTTCTGGAAGAGTTTTATGGCAGTCAAAAGGAATCGACGTTCCTTTGTTTCAATCCTTATTCTGTTGGATGTTGTTCTGGAAGTTTTTTAATTTCTTTTTAGTTTTTTAAATAGTAGAAGTTTCAATCCTTATTCTGTTGGATGTTGTTCTGGAAGACTTATGAGGAGTGGAACGATTTAGGGGAGGTTCCGTTTCAATCCTTATTCTGTTGGATGTTGTTCTGGAAGTTCAATAAGCTTATTATAGAAATTGATGGAATGAGGTTTCAATCCTTATTCTGTTGGATGTTGTTCTGGAAGTCCTGACCAGCCGCGATGCCGGTCAGGATTCGATTACGTTTCAATCCTTATTCTGTTGGATGTTGTTCTGGAAGTGTACAGATTCACCAAACATATTTGCTCTATTTTCTGTTTCAATCCTTATTCTGTTGGATGTTGTTCTGGAAGAACGCGGGCATTTGTTTTGTCGTTCTGTTCTTCCAGTTTCAATCCTTATTCTGTTGGATGTTGTTCTGGAAGCCTATATTTCAATTCATGTTGTTAGTTCAGGAATCATGTTTCAATCCTTATTCTGTTGGATGTTGTTCTGGAAGTTTGAATTAGTACAATATTTTCCAACCAAAAATCAAGTTTCAATCCTTATTCTGTTGGATGTTGTTCTGGAAGCTTGCTTTGGGTGTGCGGTAGATTGTCATCGTTTAGTTTCAATCCTTATTCTGTTGGATGTTGTTCTGGAAGGGTGCTATCCATGTATAATGTGCAATCAAGAGGAGGGTTTCAATCCTTATTCTGTTGGATGTTGTTCTGGAAGATCAATCACCGCTTTAGCCGAGTCGCCCAGGGAGTCAGTTTCAATCCTTATTCTGTTGGATGTTGTTCTGGAAGACTCCTGCGTTTCCTATTATTGCAGGATTAGCTGAGTTTCAATCCTTATTCTGTTGGATGTTGTTCTGGAAGCAACAACGGGCTGTTGTGTGGCCGTCAAGCTGTCTTGTTTCAATCCTTATTCTGTTGGATGTTGTTCTGGAAGCCCTCGGTTTTATAATTTCAATGGAGAATTAAGATGTTTCAATCCTTATTCTGTTGGATGTTGTTCTGGAAGTCGTGCCAACTGCTATTGGCATGTTTGCCAGAACAATACAAATTATTTTGAGTATTATATTTTTCCATTTTCAGTATGTCAAAGAACTGGTATGTGATATTTTTAATGATCATTTCCGAAAGTGTATGTTATTGTTTTACTGCTGATTGATTGTTATTTTCCGTTTAGCCAAAATAGATTGCCACCCGGGACCGCCTATTTGACGCATATGTTCCGGTAGGTGCATCCCACACACCGTTGTTTATATTTAGTAGCCTTCGGATAATAATTCTGAAGTATTACTTCATTCACTTCCTGACAAATACGGCGGATGTCGGTTTTTGCTTTTTCATTAATTTCAAGCTCAACCAGTTTATTTGCCGATCGGGTATAAACCAGAAAGCCTTTATTTACTTCTCTGTGAAAGTTTCCTTCAATCAGCACCGCATAACATTCGAGCTGTGTCCGGTACGTTTCATAAACCCGCCCTTCAAATTTAGCAAATTTATAATCAAGCGGGGCCATTGAGCCGTCATTTAAAAGCAAAACTTCATCTACTGCGCCACGTAGCAGGTCGTTGGTCAAATACTGGTCAGCGTGTTTTTCGGCCACACCAATCCGTTTCCTCAGGTAGTCTTTGTTTTGTTCCAGTTTTTGGTCGTGTACCTGCCTTCCTTTCTCCACTTTGTAGTGACGTTCTTCGTACTGCGGAACGCACAGTACGTATTCGTAGTAGGTAAACCTGGGGCAATAAAGGTATTCGATGATATGTGAGGGTGTTACCGACATCAGAAAAACAAGGCTTTTATTTCATCGGTAATCAATTTCTTGTCGAAAGCCTGTCCCATCAGGGCAGTTTGCCGGAGCTCGTTTTTGCTCATCGGGAAAATATACACCGAATCGGTTTCTTCATCAATCAGGTCGGCCACTTCCAACTGGAGCGTATCTTTCTCATTATCTTCCAAACTTCCAAGGAAGACCGATTTTTGGACCCTGTACAGCCCTGAAAGTTTACAAATTTTAGAAACTTTGCTTCGGGGCCTGTTTTTCTTTATATCATATAATACCCAACAAATCATGGTTTCTGTATTAGTTTGTTCGCAAATTGGTGCGCGTCCATCTGCATCGCGTTTATGCGCGTCTGGTTTCGGCCGTTGTACCTGATTTTGTCTTCATCAAGAAATTGCAACAGCGAGTGTATCAGCAGGTTTTTTCCTCCAGCGTTTAGGCTCTCGCCATTCGTGATTTTATCGGTATGGGTGTCATTGACTTTTTTTGCCGAAAACAATTTAAAAACCACTTCATCGGCATAGGTGCGGTAAGGTTCGATGAAGTCAAAGACCATACTTTTCATATTATAGTCGTCACGGTGCATAAACCCGACATATGGGTCGATCCCGGCAATGACCAGAACCTTTTCGACACGGCTGTACAAAACGCCGTACGCATAGTTCAGGAAAGCATTAAACTGGTCCTTTGCGGGCCGAAAACTGCGGCTTGCAAACTGGTACCGCTCCGTCAACAAGGCACTCAACAGTTGAAAATAGATACGCCCGGCAGTGCCTTCCAGTCCCCTGAGTCTATCGTCTATCAAATCGACCTTATCCCCTTTTAGTTCCTGCATCTTTGTTTTCAGGGCCGAAATCGCGTCTATTTTTTCCTGAATCAGGTCCGCGGTAGCGGGACGGTGGTTTTTCAGGCGTTTCAGGAATTCAAGCTGGTTGTCCAATTTCCCTGTCAGCCAGTGTTTGGTCCAGAAAACGCCGGTACCGTTTAAACTGGCTTCCAATTGTTGTTTACGGATTTTTGAAGTACTTCCGGGTTTGCTGTGCCAGAAACGACCAACCGGCATCCCGTCACGCTCAAAAACGATGATGTCGATGTTGTTCTTCATGGCCAGGATCACGGCGTCGGTGCTGATGGCCGCCCCTTTGCTCAATAATATGGAAGTGACCTTTTGGCTGGCAAAATGGTGTTTTTGTTTTTCGCCATCCTTGGTCAGCGTTACTTCAAATAGTTCATCTTTTACATGTACATAAGTCCCATAGGTGTTGATGATTAATTGCATTCTCCAAGCTTTATTTTATTAGACTGACTGTTCCAAAACCGCGGCTGACAGCTTTTCCGATCCCGGCCCATTCGGGCAGGTATGCATTACTGGTAAACTGGCCCGAAAAGGCTAGCATGGACTGGTTTTTAAACAGAGTTTGTTTTTCTTCAAGCCGGGTTATGACCATGATCCGTTCGTTGGTGCGAAACGAAAGGCCTTTGTAAAAACTTAAAATATTATTCTGTAGCTGGCGGTTCAGGAATGTTGCTCTTTCTTCTTCGTCCAGTTGCTGGTATTTTTTGAAATTTTCCTGGTTCAGGGCCATCCACAAGGTTTTAAACGAATAGTTGAACAACTGCTCGTTGACCGTCAGCCCGCATTGTTTTTGCTGGATGTTTTTCGCCAGCACAGGAAACTGCTGCCCTTCAATATCAATTTCACGGATTTGCAGGAACAGGGAGACAAGCAGTTCGGCCCCTTCCTGAAACCCAAGCAATACGGGGGTTTTATCGATTACCTTGTATTGGACCAGCGGATAGGCATATCGTGCCGACCCGTCATCATAGTGGTTGTGCAACAAAGGCGAATGCTCTTTAAACAAGTTGCCAAAGTATCCCCTCAATTTATGTGCATCGCGGGTTTGTAACTGGATATCGGGAAACTGTATGGTAGTTTGGGTGATTTGCATGATTGTCTATTTAAAGAATTGTACAGTAGGAGTCTTCAACTTTATCGCGGATAAAACCAATTTCAGCGTCATAGAAATATTCCAAATCTTCAGGTGAAACCCAAAGGATATCTTTCATCAGTTCCTTGCCACTTACCTTGAGTTCGGATACCTTGTCCAAATAGTCAGGAACTGCAATAATATGTCGGTGAAAGTCCCTTTTGAAGGGTTCAAACTCTTCACGCGAACATTCCTCATGGATCATCTTATCGAACATCTCCCTAGCCTCTGTAGCTCTTTCGTCGCACTCAATAAAAACGGAACTAGTTTTAAAGCCATTCTCAATAACTTGAAACTTAGAAACCGACCAATCAGTGCCATCATAGTCAAGTTCTTTCATTGAATTAAAGAATTTGGTAGAGTAGCCAAATCCATCCTCATTCCGTTCGCAGATATTATTATAATAATAGGTAACTAAGTCGAGGTATCTCTTTTCTTCAATCTCTGGTACATTCCCGGTGAAGTGTTGGATTGCATTTCGTGCGGTATCTTCAGTCATAGGTCCGTAAATACGGCCACACTTTCCAAAGTCGATGATATAAAGCTCACCCACAAACTCTTTGTTGTATTCGCGGTTTACCCGCCCCGCCACCTGAATGATGGAATCAATAGGGGCAAGGTCACGGAAAGCCATATCAAAGTCGAGGTCAACGCCAGCTTCAACGCATTGGGTAGAAATTAATAAGGGTTTTAATCCTTCTCCCTTTCTTGCTTTTGTTACATCTTCCTTTATCGTATCAATCAACTGTTGCCTTCCAGCAGGAACCACATTGGTCGAAAGGTAAAAGAGTGGGTTTTCGATGTCCTCTTCCTCAAAATAATTTTGAATACTACGAAACACATCAATCGAAAGCTTAACGGTGTTGACCACAATCAAACACGACTTATCTGATGTCCAATATTCTTTGAAATAATTATCAATGAAATCCTGCTGATCCTGAACCGGTGAACCTATTTTAGGACAAAGCTTTGTGCGATTAAACGACCTAAAGACTTTTGCCACATCTTCAACAGTTCCAAGCAGCTCAACCGGACACGCTTTTTCTCCCTCTTTTAGCAGAATCTTTTCATTCGCCAACTCAAACACTTTGGGTTTAGTGGCAGTCATCAATACAATACGGGCATCAAGGAACTTCGCCAGATAGTATAGAGAAGCTCCAACCAGAGGCAACTGCTTTAACGCAATGGTCTGCACTTCGTCGAGAATAATGATGCTACCGGCATAATGGTTGAACTTTTTCAATAACCGATTTCGATTCCCGATGAGCGTTTGCAAGAACTGTACAAATGTGGTAATTACAATATCGCATTGCCAGGTATCGAGTGACATCACTTTCTGGCCATACCCCGCGCCATCGTCGTTGTATTTCTCTTCCTGCTGGCTTAGTGCATCGGCATACTGGTAATGCGACAAGATTTTGGCCTCGTCTTCGCTAAACAATTTTCTGTAAACCGAATCGGACTGTTCAATGATGTTGATAAATGGCAGCGCGTAAATAATTTGGGCTTCACGGCCTTCCCTTTCGCTGATCATTGCCCTCAGTTTAAGTGCAAAGTCAAGTGCTGTTAATGTTTTGCCAATGCCGGTAGGCCCAGTTAGGGTGAAAATCTTTTGATCTAGAATCCTTTCTTCTGCAAGCCTTGCAATCACCCGTTTCCGCACGAGGTTTCGCAATTCGTTTTGTGAAAGGTGTTCGAAGTTGGATGCTTTTTCATCCCAGCTTTGATTGGGCAAGCCCTTGTCCTTATCTACTTTCGACGGCGATAAAGCCACTCTTTGGTAAACCATTGTTTCAGATGCATCCAGCTTATCGGCCTCAATCAACAACGAGAAAAGATAGTTGATCTGAAAGTAGTTTTGGATATTACTGTTCTTTTGAAGCTGTTTTATTCCTTTAAAATAGAAAGAACCGGATAATGTGTTTTCGTGAAACTTTTCAATATCATCGATTCCTAATTCATGGTTAATTTCAAATTTGAACGGTAGAATTGATAATTGTCTTTTTTTGAGACCCAAAATATCGGAGTCAAATCCTGATTCAGTAAAATTGCTTCTCAACGCCATCAAACTTTGCAAATTACCATGATGCTGTGAGATGATCCAATAGCCAACAATACCAAAGAACTGATCTTTGCTAAAGTATTTTGTCAAATAGTATAAAGCTCCAAATTGCGAATGTGACTTCAGGTTATAATTGACATTCGGACGGTCGAGCAGATAGTCCTGAAAGTATTGCGTATATTTTCCCAAATCGTGAAAAGTGGCAATACCTTCAAGTAAATCTTCTCTATCAATAGGAAGGCTGGATAGTTTTAATCCTTTAAGGAATTGCTCCCTGACATTTTTCAAATGTTCCCGGAGTAGCTTTGAACCGATCCTCCCTTGCTGAGTATCTTTGGCATGTGAAAAGAATTCCATTATTTCATAAATTGAATAATCCGCTTCTGTTTCCCACTATTAAGTTCATATACCTTTGCCGGTTCTTTCATTGTAGCTTTCATCCGAGAGGCTGAAACTGAAAACAACATTCTGTTCATCTTCTGCAATTCGCGGTTATGATTTGCTATAAAATCGGCTGGCATCAACTCTTCCTCAACAATACTTATCCGGGCACCATCCTCTTTTTCGAGTTCAATTTCCAGTACATCTTCAGAATTAATGGCACTATCGAAATATTCAAATTCTGCCGATGCTTTCCGCTCTGTGGCTTCGTACTCCTGAAAGTTTGATAAACTAGCATTAAAACTAGCTGCTCCAAGTGTTAGTGCAAAACAGTTCCCTTTGGTTCTGATCAGTTCTTTTAGTTTTATAAAAACCTCTGCCGGGATATTGATTGGTCTCAAAAATATTCGATAAGTGATTGTTGAATCCTTTAAATCTTCTCCGGTTACTATTTCAAACGGTGTTTGAATCCTGCCCTTACGACCCCTGAAATCATTCGGTCCCAAAACTCTCATCAGGTTTAATCGGTGAATGGTTTTCTTGGTTTTAGTCAATAAGGAAATGCCAATATCGATGTTCCCCGAAGAAAACAATTCATAGTATGAATCCTTGGGCAAACCGCAAATAGCAGCAAGCATCCCCATAATGGTTGTACGCGGCGGAATACTGAAACTTAGTGCCGTGTTGTTTGTGTAATACTTGCGGAAGTGGGCAATTTTACCGGAAATATCAAATGAGATGACTTCCATAGTGAATTGAATTAATTGATTTTCAATTCAGGGAAATCGATCGATTTACTGATGATCACCTCTTTAATGGGTTTGCCTTCTCCTTTGTTCTCATTGATCAGTTTTGCAAGAACCGACACATCAATGGTTAAATCGTTAAACAACCTCACCTGCTTTGCAGGTACGTCTGCTTTGTAATCCAATTTTATGGTATTTCGCAAATCGCCAAAATATCCATTGTTAAAGCCTTCGTTGTAAACTATTTCAAGATAAAGCTTGGGGTATTGGTTCATCTTCGACCGGGTAGGTTGAGATGGTATGCTTTCCCAAATTGCTTTGCGAAACAACTTCTGGTCATCTTCTGTAAGCCCTGTTGTCTTTGCAGCATATTTATTTATGGTGCCATTAAAGGCCAATAAGCTATAATACACCCGGTAATCTTTCCCGAAAGTGCTGCTATCGTCGTTCATAATGGTAACAATTGAACTCGATTCAACTAGCTCTACCTGATTCAACGAGTAGCCCCAGTTCATTTGGATAGCACCTGTATAAGCCTTTGTAAAACCGCCAACAGCAAATGCACTTCCAAACATGCGTATATCAACAAATTTGTTTTTTACCAACTGTGAAAGAATGTAGTAATTCAGTTTACTGTTCTTTGCATTTTGTAATAATTTCAGAATTGAATCTTTATCTTTCTTCTCGGCAATGATAGCTTCAAAATCCTTTAAGAGTTCTGGTTTTTCCTCAAAAATTAAAGCACGTTCTGCCGATTCAGATAGAATTCGTTGAACTACAAAATCTAATTTCGAGTCGGAGCTTACTTTGCTGTCGCCTTCCATATCCACAAAAATCTCTTGCCCCTGATCTTTCATGTAATCGCGGATAAACCGTTTTACGCGGGTATCGGTAACAAGGTTGGTACTGGTATCATAATCCATTCGGGGTTTGTTTTCCTGATCGGGGTCGCCGTTAGGGTTGCACAATGTGGCATCGTAAAGAAATATAAAATCGGAATTGTTGTTTACTGTTGACATGATTGTATGTTTTTATTGGTTATTATCGAAATAAAGTGAAAAGCCGGAAAGAATATAGAAGACACTTTCCTGAGGAGATAATGTCCACAATTTTCCATCAGCAGGAAATGCCTGTGAAAACATCTTTGAATAATAATTGATTTCATTAACAATTTTGTATTGTGTTGACAATTCAAAAGCATCGACATACAAACGCTGGATTTTAGAATGATCCATTCCATTGTAGTTGATCTTATTCAAAACAGGTTTTTGTTGGTGGCCTTTTTTATATTGAGCCGTTCCAACTTTATTGATCATTCGCCCAAGCCAGTACAGTGCTTGATGTTGAGGCGAGTATCCCATTGCATAAAAGAACTGTTGCAACTCATCTGTACTTTCAACAGGTTCAATTAAAGGTTTTTCATTTTCTTCCATATCTGTGAGGTTTAATGATTTTAAAAGATTAAGTAAAAAGAGGTATTTGATCACACTGTCGCGAATAGCAAAATCGAAGTTCTCGGGTTTAAAAGTGATGTTTGAATACGAACGGTAACGGTCATAATAATGACAAAGAATTAACTCGGTGAAATGGTTGAACACCTTTGCCCGTTGCACTTTCCGTTGTTCAAGTATCTGAGATAACAGTTTCAATGCATCGTTCTTTTGTTCGTGGTCTTTTCTGATAGGAATAGCGAAGTAGATGGTCGAAAGGTTAGACCTTTTCTGATTAAAATAGTTCGAAATCAGAGCCGACTGTTCATTGTCTTTCCTTACAATCTCTCTAAACCAAACACTGCTAACATCTTTGATGTGATTAATTACCTTAACGCTATTTCCGTCGCTTGCATACGCAATGTAGTTGATCCAGTACAACGAACTTTCTGTCTCCATGCCAAGTGATTCGAAAGTGCTATCCAATTGTTTTGTTGAGAATACCCATTCACTCATCTTTTGAATATGGTCAAGCTCAAACTTAATGTCAACATTTTCAGGATCAAGAAAAACAGGAATTAAATAATGTTCGGTATTCGCTAACCTTACCGAACAACGCTGGTTATTTAGGTTTCCCCTAATGTAATTTGAGCCATTTTGCAAGGCTTTCTGCACATCTAAGTCAATCTGATAATTCTTGGAGAAAGCTTTGTTGTCGAAATTGCTGGCGTAATTTATTGTGGTGGTAACAAAAAGTTTGTTTAAATCTTCTCGGTCGGAAAAAGAAGGCAAGGTTGCATTGGCACTTTTCTTCCCGGTTACATAGCAAAGCGATTCAGCAGTTCCAATTTCCTGGACTGTGCCTTTCGAAAAGTTCATTTTCACATATAGGTCGAAACCATCGAGCTGGCACAATAAAGTTGGTTCATTGATTCCCAGCGATTCCGATTTAATGGCAATGCTCAACATCACAACCTTATGGTTTCGAGGCAACGACAATTTTTTCGAAATATAATCACTATCCAGCACCTCAATACCTTTCTTTTCACCTTCAACAGTAGTGTTTCTTAATGAACAACAGGCCTCTAAAGCTTTGTAAAAGGCGGTATCTTTGGCTGCGGGATAAGACTTTAGAAGACTTTTTTGAAAAAGTCCCTGTTCTGCTTCATCCTCCGGTTTTCCAAAAATACTTTTCTGAAGAATTTGCAATTTCTTAGGATAAGAACATGTTACCATCCAGGGATCACCTCTTCTTCCCCAAAGCTCACTGTTGATATTGCGATATTTTATCGGGGAAGATTCTGCTCCAAAGGCATGGGTCTCTCCAACTTGAATTGTTTGTTCGTCAATGTTGAATATCACAACCAAAACATAGTTAATTATTGGTTCTCCATCTTTGGTCTTTTCTTCAAATTTGGGAATCTCAACCAGATTGTCCCATTCGCCTTGCTGTTGGGCAATCTCATTTCCAATGGCGATTAAGGTGCTTAACATGGTCCGCTATTTTTTATAATGGCTTTATCTTGCATACTATTTCATTTTTCGTCAAATCTCATCTAGTCAACTCCATGATTCGCGAAGTCGGATAAAAAATGTTGGCATTTGTTGATTTTTATTTTCAGGTAATCCAGAAACCCTTCATCGCCTACCAGTTGAATATCTTCTGCTATGCCCAGCACAAAACGCCCTGGTCCTTCGTATTTGGCAACTGGCGCGCGAAATATAAAATGGTTTCTTGCTGTGGCTGTGAGGTATTTTTCTGACAATGGATATTCTTCAACGAGCAGGTTTTTTGCCCGGAGGTTTAAGCGGAATTCTACCTGTTTGTCCAGTTCCCCGGTGTTCCGGAAAATATCGACGGGCAAGGATCGATGTTGTCGGGAATGTTGCCAATCAATGGGCGATTCCACAACGTCCCCAATCCGGCAGATTTTAAATTGCCGGTTTTGCTTTAAGGCAACATCAAAAGCCCAAACCATATTAAAATCATCTTTAAATTCGAAGGGTTCCACCAACCGGTCTTTTACCGTTTGGCTGTTTCCCGAAGCATAGCTGGACAACAGGATTTGTTTCTTGTTTTGCTGTGCTTTTCGAAGCGCCCGGACAATTTTCGGTTTTTCTTTATGTATGTAGGCATCAATGGCTTTGTCCTGGTTTAGAAATGAAACGAGTTTTTGTTTTAGCCTAGCAGCGCTGGCGGGTTTTTCGTCTAACAGGTCGATGCTCCTTGAAAGCACCCAGGTTTCTTCTTCTGAGAAATGGAGGACGTTTTTCAAAACCTGGCAGTCCCCATCAGGATATGCTATCCAGTATTTTCCATCTTTTTGATGAAGATCAAAGCCAGTGTCCAATAGCGTATTGCGGTAATTATAAAATGCAGAATCTTTTATGTCCAGAAATGAATTGCATTCTTCTTTCGTTTTTGGATAGCTGTTCGAAAGGAAGAGAATGAGCCTAAGGATTCGGTGCGTTTTGGTTTTGTTTGGCATTTAATCATCTTTAAAATAAAGATTTTTAAATGTACGGAATAAAATAAAGCAAAAGTTATAATAAACAACAAAGTTTATACATTTTACAGAAGTTAATTCTTACGTACGTTCTTTTGACGTTTTGTTTTTTGGAAAAACTTCGTAAGGTACCATTACAATAAGTTAGTTCTCCCACTCAATTTCTCTCCAAAGGTATTGATCGCATCCCGGAAAGGTCAAGGGTGGCTTTTCCCTTCCAGACCCCTGCAAACCACACTTCGTGCTTGGTCAAAAACCTAACTTTCGCTATTGTTTCAGGCTGAATGTCAAATGGGCGTTAGGTTTTATGACATTCGCCCTTGACCAGAAT
>TARA_R110002050_G_scaffold27559_1_pt1 | contig 18090 bp, 30 predicted proteins | sample TARA_R110002050 | Tara Oceans TARA_R110002050 (sample SAMEA4396988) | marine metagenome | biome: Polar Biome; feature: [DCM] deep chlorophyll maximum layer (ENVO:01000326); material: water (ENVO:00002006), including particulate matter (ENVO:01000060) such as... | depth 25 m
TTTATCTACATATCTTTGTATTTGTTTTATTGTTTCATCTTCATTGAATTTATAATTCATCGTTTCTCCATTCCTCTGGTAATGTATCTTCGCTATACCATTTAAAATTATTTGTTTCAGCCCATTCAGCGTGAGTTCTTTTAGTTCCGTTCCTTCTAACTTTTGCTCCAGGCATAGGAGAAAACGGTTTTTGAAAAAGAAAAACTAACTCATAGTTTTTAGGCAAAGCAGTTCTTACATGTATGTATTTACTATATTCATTGTAGTCCCAGAATCTTCCTTTAGCCTCAAGTAAAATTGTTTTACCATTTAATGTTTTAACAAAGTCCGGTTCATATTTATGATGTACAGTGTAAGAAATATTATCCCAATGATGTTTCCAATCTTGTAATATTGTTTCATGTAAAGTAACTTCCCACATACTATCATAACCTTTAGGAACATTTACTTTTTTAGGTCTAGGTTTTCTAGGTATTCTTCTACCCATTATGTATGTCGCTTAAAACAATTTCAGAAATTTTTTTATTTTTATTTAAAAGATGAAACTTTTTAATTTTTTTATTAATCCATTTAAAAGAAAAAGCTGACAATCTTAATTGACCATTAGAAAAGATATGAGTTTCTACGGGTAACATTTTAAATACTTCTTCTGGTTTCATTTTATCTGATTCTTCTTTTGGAACTAAACTTTTAACCCAAAGATATAAAATATTTAAAGTTTGTTTTCTTATTAATTTTGTTTTTCTTCCATTCATACAAACACTTCCTCTACATTAGGTATTTTATCTACCTTAGTTAAATATACATTACCTTTAGCATACTTAAATACTCTTAGTCCTTCTCCGTTATTAGAATCTTTATGACATTCAAACTTATGCGAACACCAATTACAATCTCTAGGAAGTTTCATATTACCACTCTTACCTTCTGCAACTGGTTCATAACAAAAAGGAGGAGGAGTTTTACTCTTCATATCTTTTTTAATATTTTTAATTCTATTTTTAATGTTAGGTTTATCTAACTCTTCTGGTCTATGTAAAACTAATTCTCCAGTCTCTTTATTCATAACCAAGAAGCCTCCTTTAGAAGTCTTCTCTGCCTCTTCATAACCAGCTAACTGAGAAAGATATCCAAAAGCATCATTCTCTGCAAGGCTACCATCTTGAAACTTTTTAAAAGCATAACCAGAAGCTGTCTTAACATCTATAACTTCTCCATCAATCTTACAATCCATGTGTCCTTTAATACCACTAACTGTAATTTGTTTTTGTTCAGAGTCTATAGAATGACCCGATAGTTTAACAAAAAATAAAACCAACACTTCAAGTAAGTGTCCGTATAAAAATTTAATATATAAACTAGGAGGTCTAAATTGTTCTTTAACTACTTCTGAGTTATTATCAAACCAAAGTTGTCTGCTAGGTTTACCTATATTAGACATTCTTAAACCAGGTTTTCCTTTAGGACTAACAACTTGAGGAGTTGCCCAATGTTTTAAAGCTTGAGCCATTTCTTTTCCAAACAAATCTAATTGTTCATCTGTAATCTCAATAGGTTTATTATTTGGAAGAGCTGATATAATATTATATATGTCGCTAACCAATGTGTCAAGCTGTTTATTCTTTGTCATCTAATTTATCCTTGAAGGCTTTAATAACATCACTAGAAAATAACTTTTGTAAGTTAACTAAAAACATACGACTAGCGTTGTTGTCTCCTCCGGATACAGTTTTAAAAGTATCCAAATCATCTACAATAGTCTTTAACATTTCAGTATCAAAAACTAAAGTGCAGAATTCTTTGTCACCTACACATAGGTTATGAAACCAATAGTCTGATTCAGTTGCTCTAATGCCTGAAGGTTTACCATAAGATTGGTATTCAATACAGATGTTACCTGTCTTCATCCACATACCTCGTTCTGATTTAACTTCTATCTTCTTTCCTGTTAACATATCCTTTATCTTATCTTCTCTTATTTCTCCATACTCTAGGTCAATGTCAAACTTCTTTCTATCTTCTTTAACGGGTTTCATTTTTTATTCCTTTTATAAATCTGTTAATAAAATCTTCTATTCCTTTTGAATGATAATGTTTTTTGGGAAAGCTTCCTGTAATATAAGGAGACCATCTACCTGTAGTATAATAGTAAGCGTAAGAAGTTGTTTTATAGTGTATCTTTAACATACTGGCTTTTTCTTTTACTTCATATTTTATATTATTTTTATTTAAATAATCTGTAGCTTCTTCTAAACCTTCATCTGTGTCATGTCTCCAAACTGTTTCTCCTTTTGAGTTTTCTCTAACAGCTTTCCACTTATATTCTTTAATGGGTTTCACTCCAATTATCTCCTATGTTATATTCAGCGTCTAAAGGACACCTCATTTTATAATAATCAGCGGTGTCTCTTATAGATTGAACTGCTGTTTCTCCGACAAACTCTGCATGTATTTCTTTTGTTTCTACTTGCCACTCATCGTGTATGTTAGCTACAAATTTAAAAGGAATAGAGTTTAATCTTAACAGACTATCCAACATAATCAAAGCTCTTTTCATTACAAAAGCACCACCACCTTGTAGTAAAGTATTTAAAGCAGCGTGTTTATGTCTTAACTTTATTCTTCTACCATCTAACCCTTTTAAATATCCTTTCTCTGCTGCTCCATCAACTCTTGTTTTAAGAGATTTAAATGCAGGGCTACTAGCGAGAAAGCGGTCTCGCAATCTTTTACCGTCTGTTCTGTTTCCTTTAACAATACTTCCAATTTTTTCATCTCCTGCTCCGTATATAAGTGCATAGATGAATGTCTTTGCCTGGTCTCTTGATTCAAGTCCAGCAAGGTTTTGGTTAGCTGTATGAATGTCTCCGTTAATAATTTCATTTATATAATCCTTATCAGCCATATAGTGTGCTAACAATCTTAGTTCTAATTGACTTGCATCTATACCTACAAGTTTGTTTCCATCATCTACAATCCAACATCCTCTACACTGTTTACCATAAGGATTATGAATGCTAGGAACTTGTGCCATGTTTGGATTTCTATGTGTCATTCTTCCGGTGATAGCACCGTTAGTTATAACAAAACCATGTACTCTTCCATCTTCTCCTAAAGCTTCTACCCACGATTGAATCTGGGCTACTCTTTTTTGTAGTAATAAAAACTCTGCTATTAGATTAGCTTCATGTATATGATTTATTTTTTTTAAAGTAGCCTCATCTACAATAGGTTGTCCTGTTGGTGTAAATCTATTTGGCTTCCAACCAAAATCAATAAGGTATTCTCCTATTTGTTTTCTTGAACCTAAATTAAATTCTATTAATTCTTTACGCATAAAAGTATTATAATTTTTACTTTCTAAAATTTCTTCGTATTCTATATTTGTTAATCCTTGTTTAGATAAAGTATTATCTTTTTTAAATTTAGGAGTAACTTCTTTTTTATCTACCCACTTAGGTTTAAAAGTATTATGAACTTCATCTTCTACCTCTCTCTTTCTTTTGTTTAAAGAACTTAAAAGAATCATTGCAGCTTTCTCATCAAATTTAAAACCGTCTTCTCTTTGTTGATTTAGTATCTTAGCAACGCCATGTTCAAGCTCAACAGATTCGTTTGAAAATCCTTTAGCTTCTTGTCTCAAGTGATGATAAAGTTTTTTATTTAATCTTACATCTTGAATACAGTAATCTAACATCTCTTGATTGTATTCTGTAAAGTCTTCTGGTGAATTTCCTTTAAGACATTTTAATTTATGACCATAAGATTTTAAACTGTGTCCTCCTTCTCTATGTGGAATAACTAATCTTGATATAACTAAAGTGTCTATTACTTTACAAGTATCATATAAATCTATTCCTGTAAGTTTTTCTATAACCGGAATATCAAACCCTATAATGTTGTGTCCTATTAAAGTATCAGCAGTTTGTAAATATTTAATACCTTTTTCTATTTCATGTGGTTTAAAACTATGTACTATGTTATCTTCATCTATAGCAACTATGCACCATATTTTAGTAGCTTTTAAATCATCTGTTTCTATATCAAATACTAATTTCAAAATGGCATACCTCCGTCATCAGCTTCTAACTCACTTAGGTCTATCTCTGCTAATCTTCCTGTTTCAACATTATAAATTAAAGAAGTAGCTAGACCTACATCCCCTGTATATCTAGACTTTAATACTCTAAGTTTAGTAGTCCTGGATTCAAGTTCATCATCTGATTGTTGATTTCTTTCTAGTGCTATAACACAATCTGAAAGCTGTGCAATACTATTTGAGCCACGTAGATGAGATAGTGAAACCTCTATACCATTCTCGTGTCCTCTATTACCATCAACTCTACGCAAGTGTGAAACTAAAATGATACCTGCACCTGTCTCTTCGACCATGCTTCTTAGTCTAGTCATTATATTATCAATGGCTCGTCTCTCATCTCCTTCTGCTAAAGAAGAAACTAGCATATGTAAATGGTCAACAACGACCCACTTACAATCACACCCTACTATAAGATATCTTAACTTAGCAAAGATAGCTTCAATATCGTTAGTTCCAAAATGTGCATGAACAAAAACTCTATCATTACTAAAAGTTTTATCATACATAAACTCTAATGTTTCCCTATCAAAGTCATCTCTTATGTGGTCTATGTAAAGTCTAGCGTCAGCTTCAATAGAGAGAACACCATCAACAGTTCTCTTCCAATCCTCCTCTAAAGCTATGATACCTACGTTGTCTTCAGTTTGATTTATAATCCAATGCTCTAGCTCTCTAGTAATACTAGATTTACCAAGTCCAGTTCCGCCTGTAAGAGTAACAAGTTCTCCTTGTCTCATGCCATATAGTTTTTTATTTAAACCAGCCCAAGGATACTCTACACTTTCTTTCTTTTCTCTATTAAAGAATTGTTCTTTCTTTTCAGATACTCTGATAATACCACTAGGTGTGTAAAGCTTTGCGTCCCACCAAGAACGAGTAAATTGCTCGTATTGTTTTTTATTAAGCATATCATTAGCATCTTTATATCCAGTAGGTAAAGTAACTATCTTAGCTTTACCAGGTTTTAAGATTGTTGCTACAGCTTTAGCTGCTTCCTCTCCGGCTGAGTCAGTATCAAAACATATTACAATATTATCAAAGCTCTCTACATATTCTAAGTTTTCTTTAATATCTTTTACTGCACTGCCTGCTCCTCTCTTAATTGAAACAACTGCCCATTTACTACCTAATAATTCATAGGCTGCCATGGCATCACATTCTCCCTCAGTTATAGTTAAGTACTTACCTCCTTCTTTAAAAAGATTCTGACCAAACAAACCTGTGCCTGTAGGTGAGCCTTCAAAAATAAATCTTTTATCTCTAACATATCTAACCTTGTTAGCTGTTAATTCATTGTGTATATACAAAGGATAAATGTGTTGGGCTATTCTCCCTTGAGAATCATAGACAACCTTCACGCCATATTTCTTAGCCGTGTCTACACTAATATTCCTATCACTTAGCTGACCAAAAGAGCCGCCATGTGTATTAAGATTTTTAGTATGCTTGGGTTGGGTTTTAACTACAGCCTTGTTTTGTTTGTAGTCTGGAAAGAAGGCTTGACAACTAAAACATTTAGCTGAACCATCTTCGTTTACTGATACAGCATCACTACTATTACACTTTGGGCAAGGTAAATGATACTCTGTAAATTTTAAATCTGCTTTCATTTAATTTATTCTCCTATAAACTAAAAAGGTGTTAAGTATAAAGCCTTGGAGAACAACTTAGTTGATAGCTCTATACATAACACCGGGGGATATAAAAAACTAAGAATCTTCTTCTGTATCTCCTTCTTCTTTAGTCTCGTTTGTTTCATCATTACTTTCATCTTGTTCTACAACAGCTTCTTCAGAATTTTGTAAAAGTAATTCAAGATTATTTTGATGTGTTTGCGATGCAAAGTTAAGGGCTTCAACTAAAACATTAAGTGTTCCTATTTTACTAATAGAAATATTCGCGTTGCCTCTAGCCTGTTCATCTTCAATCAAGGTAGTATCATACACCACCTGTCCATCATCTTTGGTTATAGTAATAATCATATTAAAATTCCTCTCCACCTTCAATGGATTCAAACTCATCTCCATCTCCAGCTTTATAAGATATTAAATTTAAGACTTGCATTGCTTGAAAGTCTAAACCTTTAAAAGCACCATACTTATTAGTAGTTTCCCACTCGTTGTATTGTACTTTAACTCTTGAACCATTACCTATTAACTCGTCCATAGGAACTTTAGAAGAATCAAAAAGCTTAGGTGCTTTCCTTATCATTCCATTTGGTCCATTGACTTTTCTTTTAATAGTAATAGCTCTACCTACAGGCTCGTCTCCGATTGTCAGGTCTTTGACCTTAAATCCACGAGCTAGTAAATCATCTGCTACAGTATCCTCCACTACTAAATCGACTGTCCACACAGGCTCGAATGTAGTGTTGGGGTTGGTTGCTGACACCCAATAGGCATCTCCTTCTAGTATCGCCATATTAAACCTCCTTTGGTTTTGGCTTGGTTAAAAAACTATTCTAATCTCTTTCTTGGTGAATTGCAAGCAATATATCTGCCGGGGTTATGCTGCTATCTTCATCTAATGTTATTTCAAACTTATCATCTTTTAAATATTGAACAATATAACCTTCTATTAAATCTGGATTACCCATTATTAATTCATTGAATGTCATATACTCAGTTAAGGTAAGATATATTTGATTCTTATTTTGTAAATCTCTAAGTGCCATTTTTAATTATCCTTTTCTTTATCTTTAAGTAATAGTGCTACACCATATAAACAATATAACATAAATAATAAAATTATTATTAAACTTATTGTGTTATGTAACATATCATACCTCAATAGCAAAAGGTATACTACAAGTAGTTACATTATTTTCTTTGCTAATTGCTGCATTTAAAAACTTTACCACTGCTTTATTTAATTTACTGCTAACATTTTTAGAAAAAACTATGTTAGTTAAAGCACCTTCTTTTATATCATAAGTAACACTAAACCTGGTAGTCCTATTAAAAGATATTTTATTAACAAACTTCCCAAAATCAACAGACCAATCAGGCTTAGGACAAGAATATAATATAGCTTCTTCAATTATTATGGGCTGTTCAACAGGCTCGTCTTCTTTAATTACTTCTATAATATTCTCTTCATTCTCTTGACTTAAAAATAATTCTCCTGTTAAAACTCCAAGACCTCCGGTGGCTGAGTATTCTTCTTCAACTTGCAATAATTTTTGTGCTTGTTCTTCTTGAATATCAGATAAAGACATTAGTTCTTTTGTTAATATTAAATCATTATCTATTAATTCTTTAACTCTTAAATCTATCTTTTCATTTAAAACATTTTCTTGATAAGTAATAGTATTGTTTAAAGCACTATCGTTTTCAAATAAAATATTTAATTTGTTAGATACTTCTGTCTGTTCTTGTTTTAATTTATAAAGCTGTCTGCTAATTCCTTCTGTTGTTTTGCTATGATTTATAGTTACATAACTAGTTAGCATTACAACACTGAGAATTAATAATAATATTATTATATTTTGTTTCATACCCATTTCTCCTTTTGTAAAATGTTTATTCTTTCTTGAAGTTCTTTTAATTTATCCATGGCTACACCCACCATAAAAGCTGTATCATTTAAACCCTCTGATGTGTATTTGTTAGCATCAATATGTTTATATAAATCATCTTCAACCATTACTAAGTCTTCTAATATTTCTTTAATCATCGTCTTCCTCCTTGTCATCATCTAATCCCATGATAACTATTTTGTTGTTGACATATTCTTTACCGAACGTGTCTTCTAATTTTTCTTTTAAAGCTTCGTTAAATTCTTTCATATCTTTACTCATTTTGTATCTCCTCTGTTTAACATAAAACAAATATATTTTCTTCCAACATTTATAACTCTACCTCTAGAAGTTTTATAAGTTCCATATTTTTTATAGCCCCTGGTATTAACAGCTATCCTAAATTTAAAACCTAATATACTTACATGATGAAAGTGTTTACGAGGAAATTGTTTATCTTTAAAAGTCTTAATATTAAATATACTCATTTGATGTAGCTCTCCAAAATTTTATTGGCTATGTTAAAGCCAGAGTTATCATAATAACTAGCCATATTATTTATATCTTTAGAAGTAGTTATGTAATGACTATTTTTTGATAGGTACATAATTATAAATTCTTTTATATCTAATTCAGGATAGAAAGAATAGTTATCAGATATATAATCTAATAAATCATCTTCAAGTTCTTTTCTTATGACTAATATATTTTCTTCTTGTAGTTCTGCAATGTCTTCTACAACTTTTTCAAGTTGTTGGTCAGTTATGTAATGACTCATACTCTTCTCCAATTATCAATTAAGTTTTTATTATTCTCATCCACATTATCATCTTCATACCTAGCATACATAATATCTTCTGGCATATATTTAAATGCTGCTCTTAAAAAGTGGGTAAGGTGCATGTCTCCTACATCAATCCATTCTCTCTCACTTCTAGAAAAGTATTGATATATCTTATGTAAATCATAAGGTGTTTTATTTTCTTCAATTACTTCTTGTAATTTTAATAGTTTATTTATTTTCATTAGTTCTCCTAGCTTGTAGCTATTATATTATTATTATGTATAACAAATCCGGACAAATCCTTTTTTGCTTTACCCTTTGCTTTCAGACCTATTACCACATTTGGTTCGTCTAAAAATCTCATATCATGAGTGTCCCCGCTGATAACTTTTAAACCTTTAAATAATAAAGGCATTTCTCCACTAAAAACTACTGCTATATTGTGTGCTATTTTATCAAACCAATCAGAATAACTTTTGTTAGCTTCACTATAACTCCAGGTTAAGTGATAATTCTTAATGTGTGCTGTTTTTCTTGTAGGTATTTTAGTATAGTCATAAAATTGTACATTTGGAAAATGTTCAAAAATGTTTTTCTCATTATGAATTTTATATTCCCACTGTATATCACTAGTTCCATTTAATCTAACACAAGGCATTCTGTCTTTTTTATAACAGTAATTACTAAACTTTGTAATTTCTATTATCAATAAAGCCATGAAATTATCGTAATCGTTTAAAAACATATCAGTCCTTCGTTGTCTAGCATCTTGTATTCTATTAGTATTTTCTCCCTTTTTGAATATACCACCACGCCCGGCAGTATTTAAACAAGCTTCTTTGCAGCCCGCTTTTATTTGAAAAGGACATATCTTTGAACTGATAGGTCTAAAATGCATGACTGCATTAAGATATTTATCTTGTATTTTATCTCCTTTGATAAGTTTAGGATTGCCACCTACTGTTAATAATTTATACATATTTTACCCCCAATGTAATTTTGTAAGTATATCTATTTTTTTCTGATGTGCTTCTGAAACATCTATTGGTTCAGGCATATCATTATCATACAAAGCAAATAGTATCTCATTAACATAAACAGAGCCTATATCTGGAAAGTATCCATTCTCTTCTTCAACGCGTACCATTCTTGTAATTCCTTTTAAATTATCCATTATAGTAGCTCTTCGATAAGCTCCTGAAATCATAGGAACAGATGTTAGCTGAACCTTCATACCTTTTTTTAAGTCATTGTGTGTCATAATTGTTGTTCTCCTTGAACATTTTGTGAGTGAGTGAAAAGACTATCACACAAAAAAGTGTCTGTCAAATCTCTACCCGGTTGGTTATAAAGCACCCCATTGTGATGCCATAGCTTTTGCAATTCCTGAGAATGTTTTACTTCTAACATGGCTTCTTTCTTTTGGTGGTAGTTTAAAAGTATCGTAATGAAACTTATTCATTCTCTTACCATTTTTCATAGTTATCATTTCAGGTTCTACTACCTCTGTATGTTTTAAAGGTGGTAAATTCTTTAACCATAAACATGTAGTTTTCATTGTTGTATGTCCAAAATGATATGGTTGTATAATTTGTTCTGGTTTTCTAATCTTTGTACTAATTACAGAAACCGGATTTTCAATACAGATTCTTTTTGCGGGAGCATCCATTAATAACTGAACAAACTCAAGAGCTTCTTCTTGTAAAGACCATGGTTTTCTACCCTCTGTGAACCACCTAGCACCGCTAACAGCCAAATGAGTACAAGGTGGATGACCTATAATTAAATCCCATTCTTGGTCTTCTCTGAGCATATCAGTAACATCACATTTAAAATGTCTATGTTCTTCTTTTTTATAATCACTTTCACATGGTAAAATATCACAACTAAAAGCATCATGACCCAATTTTAAAAACTCATCTCTGACTGCACCGCTATATTCACAAGCTACTAAAACTTTCATTTGTTATTACTCCTGGATTTAACATTAATTTTCTGATTATGATTTGATTCATAATATTGCATTGCTTTGTTAAGCTCATCTAAATAATCTTGTATTTCTTGCAATTCTTTCTGTCTTAAATGTTCTTGCCTTAGTTTTATAATGTAAGAGGGTTTCTCGTCTATGTAAAGAGCTATTCTTTCTGCTTTAGTTAAAGGCATACTATCCCACCATCCTTTTCCTCTAGGTCTACCTCTAAAAGCATAACGGCTAGTTAAAAAACAATTTCTTTTTAACCACTCATATACTTCATAACCGGTTTCTAATGGTTTATCCAATTTCTTTGTTGGTATATCCAATGGATTTCTAGGTGAACTCTTAAAGAAAGACTTATTAAGTTCTATTTTTATGTTTGACATTTTTTCTCCTTTTTTTTATATATTAATATTATTTAGGGCTTTGTTTATAATCTCGTTTGTTACTTTCAAAGGTTTTTAAGCTTTGCCGACTATATAGTAGTTTGCTGAAAGTAGAGTACAGGTATCAATTTAATAGCTTACCTCTTCTATATGCTAACCCTAAATTTTTAACATTCTCTTACAGAGAACGATAAAACTTGACATAATTTTTTTAAGTTGTATAATCTATATAGTCTTCTATATAATTCCATAAAGAAACAGTAAAATACAAAAAGAAACAGTAAAGATACTTTATAGAACTATAAAGAACTATAAAGTATATTAGGATAAAGAGGGAAAAAATTTTATGTAATAAAAAACTCTCTATACTAAAAAACCTTACTGCTTCTGTGAATTTCTCCACCCCCATACTTTGGATGAATTTTTTCATGGTGTCAAGTTTTTTTTTTCTGACCCCTTTTGTTATTATTTATCACAATAAGGAAAAGGCATTCTCGCAGAGAAAAGTATTTCTCCTGGTTGTTACAAGTTAGAGTTTAAATATTATTAATATCGTTAATACAAGTATTTAAAAGAATAAAATTTTGCATTCTCGCATCGAAAACACTTATTCCTGGTTATAACCAACCGGATGAATACATAATATTAATAGTAATATTTAAAGTAATAGCTGCAAAAAATATAAATTTGACTGATAGAAAAAAAACGTGTAATTTATAGGGAATAACGAGAAATTAATCTTGTTATTTTTTAAGGAAAAAAAATTATGTCAAACAAATACATAACTGAAGAAAATAAAAATAACCCAATAACATTCAAACAAATAAATTTGTTAGCGTGGAAATTAGCGGAAAAAGAAGGAGATAAAAAACTTTATAATAAAATTAAATCCGCTTTATATTGTGAAACCTTTAAAAGGTTAAATGATGATAGCGGGAAGATTCGCTATGATTGGAAAGTTAGATTAAAAACTAGTCTTTTAAACTATCAAGTTCAAAAGTTAATAGATGCTAAAAAAACGCCTAAAAGATATTTACCAACAGCAACAGCTAAAAAAGTATCTAAAAAAATGGCGGTGAAATAATGCACAATAGCGAAGACATAGAAAACTATCTTGAAATTAGAAGCTCAAATTTAAATTATTATGTAGTTTTAAATTCTATCTTTAACTTTCAAGATAAAAAAATAGAACGTTCACAAAGTGTAGATTCTGAATATTTTAAATCTTATGAACATGCGAGAAGACATGCATTTTCAATGATAAGAAAATTTGGACAATTCGAAGGCGTAGAGTTTAGAGGTTCTAACTTCTAAACATTAACTAACTTAATTTAAAGGGTTACTTTTTAGTAGCCCTTTTTTTTGTCTAAAATAAAAGCATACGTTCTAAGCTATTAAATCTAATAGCCATATAAGACCATTACATTTAATTTTAAACAGCTCTGATAGTCTTACAAGATGTTTCAAGGCTATAAAGTTTTACTAGTTACCATTTAAAATTTAAAGATGATGTTTATAAATGTTTTCTAAAGGTTTATTTAATCTTTAAAAACTATCTAAGCTTATATAAAAGCTTGATTCCTTTGAGTTCTGAAAAGTCTTTAGAATTAAAATACTAGCACTTGATAGGACTTTATAACTTTGTAAACCTTGAACACCTTAAAAAGAAAACATATCCAATAATATTTAAAAGCTTATTGAGTTTATTAAATCTATAAAGTCTATTAAATAACTCTGAGAAGCTTATCAAGTTTATTAATTTTATTGAGTCTATTAAAAAGAAAATGTTATATAAAAAAAAACATTAGTCTTGAAAGATTTATGAAGTCTGAAGAGGGGAGGCAGGAGACCACCCCACCCCCGGTATATATATGCACATTATTACACATTTTACAGAGTTTTGAAGTGTTAATTAGACACACAAACTCAACAGGCTTGGTCGGGGGCTATAAAGTGGGAAGGTTTGGTCGGGTTTTATAGGGCAGGATATATACTATTTAACCCCGGCAGCCTATATAGTTAGTATATAGATGAATTAGAGTTTTGTCAAGCATTATTTTAAAACTTGACAAATGCTATAACCTAGCTATAATAGTTTACATATGAATAACTTACCTACACAGCGTAAATTAACAGAAAAACAAGAGAGTTTTCTTCAGAATGTTATAGAAACTAAAGGAAATCTCAAACTTTCAGCGGAACTTGCGGGATACGCAGGAAATCACTACCAAGTTATACAATCACTTAAACAAGAGATAGTGGATTTAGCCTCAGACGTACTTGCGAGGGAAGCCCCTTCCGCAGCTTTTAAACTTATAGAAGTTATGGAGGATGCTGATGTTGTTCCTCAAGCTAATATTAAACTACAAGCTGCACAAACTATACTCGATAGAGTAGGAGTTTCAAAAAGAGAACGAATGGACATTAATCATAATGTTCAAGGAGGAATATTCATATTACCACAAAAAGAAACTGTAGATTTATCTGCAGAAGATGGTGATTATGAAGAAGTATCTGTATAAAGTAGCAAACTTTTTTGATAACGTACTTAATAACTTTTTAGAAAAGTCTTTTCAAAGAACAGAAGATAAATTAATGAGAAAAAAGAAATGAAAGTATGGATAACAGAGTTTATAGAAGCTGATGCAGGTGTTATTATAGGTCCTTATATTAAGGCTCATACAGTAGCAGAAGCTAATAGAGTAGCATTAGAACACGGACTACTTGTTATAGGCGAAATACACGAGTTAAAACATTCAAATACAGAAGAAGATAGGATAATACACTAATGCCAAAAGAAAAAGACAGTAGATTAAAAAGAGCAGGAGTCTCTGGGTTCAACAAACCTAAAAGAACTCCTAGTCACAAAACTAAATCACATATTGTTGTGGCTAAAGAAGGTGATAAGATTAAAACAATTAGGTTCGGTCAACAAGGTAAAACTGGTGACAGAACTAATACAGCAAGAGCTAGGTCTTTTAAAGCTAGACATGGTGCTAATATAAAAAAAGGTAAGATGTCCGCAGCTTACTGGGCTAATAAGGTGAAATGGTAATATGGCTGCTAAAAAGAAATCAACAGTAAATAAAGCAGGTAACTATACTAAACCTACAATGCGTAAGCGTATATTTAATAGAATAAAAGCCGGTACTAAAGGTGGTAAAGCAGGACAGTGGTCTGCTCGTAAAGCTCAGATGTTAGCTAAAGCTTATAAGGCTGCAGGTGGAGGCTATAAGTAATGGCACTTAAAAAATCTCAAGAGTCTTTAAAAAGATGGGGTAAACAAAAGTGGAGAACTGCTAGTGGTAAAAAATCTTCAGAGACTGGAGAAGTATATGCTCCTGCAAAGACTATTAAGAACTTAAAGTCAACTCCAGCAGGTCGTAAGAAACTTGCAGCAGCTAACAAAAAGAAAAGAGCAGCTACTAAAAAAGGAAAGCAGCACGCAAAACATGGACTGCATAAAGGAAAGAAAAGGTAAATGGGAAGACAGATAGGTAACGATGAAGGTTCACAAGTAACCTTTAGAAAAAGTATCTACGGTAAAAGCGATGGTGGTAAAGGTGCAAGACCTAGACCAGGAGTATATACACAAAAGTATAAAGATAACTGGGATGTTATTTTTGGTAAAAAAGGAGGCAAAGATGCCAATAAAGAAAAAGAATAACCAACCTGCAAAGGTGAGTTTACGTAAGAGGCTTCTAGCAGCTCCCATACATTTTAAAAATTGGTGCTATGGATGGTTACTAGAAGTCCAGTTTTTAATGGCAAAAGGAAAGAAAGAACAAAATAAAGTTTTTAAAAAAAACTTAACTGTTAAAAAGAAAAAATAAAATGATTGATATCCCTTCAGGATACATAAAGAAAAAAAGCGTTACTATTCCTTTTGGCTATAGAATTAGTCCTATTAAAGGATATCTTGAACCTATCCCCGAGCAACTTAAAGCTCTTAAAAAATATTTAAACGGTATAACTAATAAGCACTACTCTTTAAGAGAAGCAGCTAAACTATTAACACAAGAAACAGGTCGTAGCATTAGTCATGTAGGTTTAAAAAAACAATTAAATAAAAATCTTTGGGAGTTATTTCCAGAACAATATGAAATAAATGAAGACGGTTCTTTTGTTTTAAACGATAATGGAAAACCTAGAAGAAAGGGAGGTAGACCTTCTGGCTCTACTTCTAAATATAATTATTCAGCCGAACACAAAAGAAAATTAAAATTAAATAAAGAAAAAAAAGAAATAATAAAAGCTAAAAAAAAGATAGCTTACAAAGAAAATAAAATAAAACAAGAAAAAAAACTTTTAGATAAAATAACTGAAAGTAATAATTCTAAAATAATAACAGAAGATGAATTAAAAAACACTACTCCTTCAGTACAAGAAAGTTTAAAAGATAAACATATTATTTTTCATCCTAACGAAGGACCACAAACAAATTTTCTTGCTTCAGGTGAAAAAGATGTATTATATGGTGGAGCTGCAGGTGGCGGTAAGTCTTATGCAATGATAGTTGACCCGTTAAGATACGCACATAAAAAAGCACATAGAGCTTTAATACTTAGAAGGTCTATGCCTGAGCTTAGAGAAATGATAGATAAGTCTCGTGAGTTATATCCACAAGCATTTCCAGGTGCTAAGTTTAAAGAAGTAGAAAAACTTTGGCAATTTCCATCAGGTGCTAAAGTAGAGTTTGGTTTCCTTGAAAGAGACGCAGACGTATACAGATATCAAGGACAAGCATATAGTTGGATAGGCTTTGATGAAATTACTCATTTACCCACAGAGTTTAGTTGGAACTACCTTGCTTCAAGACTACGTACAACAGACCCAGAAATACAAACATACCTTAGATGTACCGCTAACCCCGGCGGTGTTGGTTCTCATTGGGTAAAGAAAAGATATATAGAACCATCAGAACATAATACAAGTTTTAAAGGAACAGATGGTTTAACTAGAAAGTTTATTCCTGCTAAGTTAGCTGATAATCCTTTTTTATCTAAAGATGGCATTTATGAACAAATGCTTAAATCTTTACCACCAATACAAAGAAGACAATTACTAGAAGGTAACTGGGATGTTAATGAAGGAGCAGCTTTTGTAGAGTTTGACCCTAAATCTCACGTTATTACTCCCTTTCAACTACCGGTGCATTGGGAAAGAATAAAAGGAATTGACTATGGTTATGCATCAGAGTCTTGTTGTTTATGGGGTATTATGGATATTAACGATGGAACTTTAATAATATACAGAGAATTATATAGAAAAAACTTGACAGGTGTTGATTTAGCCGCTATAATAACAGATATGGAAATGGAAGACCCTTTCTCCGTTAGTGGTGTATTAGATACCGCAGCATGGGCTAGAACGGGTACTACTGGACCTACTGTTGGTGAGTCTTTAGTAAGAGGTGGACATAAATTAAGAAGGGCTGATAAAAACAGAATACAAGGAAAAATTCAAATACACGAGTATTTAAAATTAAAAGAAAACGGTAGACCTAAGTTACAGATATTTAACACATGTCCAAATTTAATAAGAGAATTACAGTCTATACCGTTGTCTAAAACAAATCCAGAAGATGTGGATACGCATGCTTCTGACCACGCATATGATGCGTTAAGGTATATGATAATGAGCAGACCTAGAATGGAAAGCCCATTAGAAAGATTAAGAGGAATTAAGAAAGAACTATACCGTCCTTCTGATTCTACATTTGGTTATTAAAATATGGCAGACAACGAAAATACATTTTTAAATGCTGACAGTATCTATGAAGATGTTGAAGGTGAGTCTGGTAAAAATTTAAATTTATTAGACGACCAAAAAAATAACTTAGTAGGTATAATTAAATCAAGATTTGCTGTAGCAGAAGACTCTAGACAAACAGATGAACGTAGGTGGTTACAAGCTTACGAAAACTATAGGGGTCTTTATGCTAAAAATGTTAAGTTTAGAGAATCAGAAAAATCAAGAATTTTTGTAAAAATAACTAAAACAAAAGTATTAGCTGCTTTTGGACAATTAGTAGATGTTATATTTGGAACAGGTAAATTTCCCATAGGTATTGCGGAAACTAAAATACCTGAAGGAGAATTAGGAAAAGCTCATTTAGATGTTTCTAATCCTACTCCTGGAATAGAATCTTCTTTACCACAAGACGTTCCTGATAATGTAGGTAATAGAGAAGGTTCAAATGTAAATCCTTATGATATAGGATATACAGGAGATAATAAAGTTCTTGAACCTGGTGCTACTTTTAATAAAGGAATAATTTCAGAAAGTTTAGAAAAACAAGCTAGTCCTTTTTTAGTAGAAGGAGCTAGTCCAGACCCACAAAAAATAGAAATGTCTCCTGCACAAGAAGCAGCTAGACAAATGGAAAAACTTATTCATGACCAAATAGAAGAATCTCATGGTAATTCTGAAATAAGAAATGCTTTGTTAGAGTCTGCTTTACTAGGCACAGGAATTGTTAAAGGACCATTTAACTTTAATAAAAAATTAAACAAATGGAAAACAGATGATGAAGGAAACAGAAACTATAGTCCTATAGAAGTCAGAGTTCCACGTATTGAGTTTGTTAGTTGTTGGGATTTTTATCCTGACCCTAATGCTACTAACATGGAAGAATGTGAATTTGTAATACATAGACACAAAATGAATCGTAGTCAACTTAGACAACTACGAAACATGCCTTATTTTGATGAGGAAGCTATTAGAAACTGTATTCAAATGGGAGCTAACTATATTGAAAAAGATTTTGAATCTCAATTAAAAGATGATGCTAGACATGATTCAGAAGCTGTAAGTAATTTTGAAGTTATAGAATATTGGGGTATCATGGATGCAGAATATGCTAGAGAAGTAGGAATTGAATTAGATGACAATATAGATGATTTAGATGAAGTACAAGTAAATGCATGGATTTGTGGTAATAAATTATTAAGAGCTGTAGTAAATCCGTTTACTCCTTATAGAATACCTTACAATGCTTTTCCTTATGAAAGAAACCCATATAACTTTTTTGGTATTGGCGTAGCAGAAAACATGGATGATAGTCAACAGATTATGAACGGTCATGCAAGAATGGCTATTGATAATTTAGCCTTAGCAGGTTCACTTGTATTTGATGTAGATGAGTCTGCGTTAGTAGGCGGACAGTCAATGGAAATATATCCAGGTAAAGTTTTTAGAAGACAAGCAGGTATGCCAGGACAAGCTATACATGGTTTAAAGTTTCCTAATACAGCACAAGAAAATTTAATGATGTTTGATAAATTTAGACAACTTGCAGACGAACAAACAGGAATACCTAGTTACTCA
>TARA_R110002050_G_scaffold91229_2_pt1 | contig 18065 bp, 11 predicted proteins | sample TARA_R110002050 | Tara Oceans TARA_R110002050 (sample SAMEA4396988) | marine metagenome | biome: Polar Biome; feature: [DCM] deep chlorophyll maximum layer (ENVO:01000326); material: water (ENVO:00002006), including particulate matter (ENVO:01000060) such as... | depth 25 m
TATGTACAAGAATACAAAATTGGTGTTCCACAATACGAAGTAAAAGAAATCGGTGAAACTGATGTAAAAGGAACTATCATTACCTTTAAACCTGATGGAAGTATCTTTGAAGATACAACCTATAATTACGACACTTTAGCTTCTAGAATGCGAGAGTTATCATTCCTTAATAAAGGAATTAAGATGACGATTATCGATGAGCGTGAAACTGATGATGATGGAAATTTTATTCAAGATGAATTTTTCTCTGAAGGTGGATTAAAAGAATTTGTTGAATTCTTAGATGAATCTAGAGAACAATTAATTCCAGATGTTATCTACATGGATGGAGAGAAGAATGGAGTTCCTGTTGAAGTTGCACTTACCTACAACACTTCCTATTCTGAAAACATTCATTCCTACGTGAATAACATCAACACGCATGAAGGTGGAACACACTTAGCAGGATTTAGAAGAGGATTGACTAGAACGCTAAAAAAATACGCAGATGAATCGGGAATGTTGTCAAAACTAAAATTCGAAATTAGTGGAGATGACTTTAGAGAAGGTTTGACCTCTGTGGTTTCTGTAAAGGTTCAAGAACCACAGTTTGAAGGACAAACAAAAACTAAATTAGGAAATAAAGAAGTAATTGGAGCGGTAGATCAAGCTGTTGGTGAAATGCTGACCAATTACCTTGAAGAAAATCCTAAAGAGGCAAAAATAATTGTTCAAAAAGTAATGATTGCTGCTCAAGCAAGACATGCTGCGAAAAAAGCCCGCGAAATGGTGCAGCGTAAAAATGTGATGGGTGGTTCAGGATTACCAGGAAAATTAGCAGATTGCTCTGAAAAAGATGCTTCATTGTGCGAGATCTATCTTGTAGAGGGAGATTCTGCAGGTGGAACAGCAAAGCAAGGTAGAGATCGGAAATTTCAAGCCATTATGCCATTGAGAGGTAAAATTCTGAATGTTGAGAAGGCCATGCAACACAAAATCTTCGAAAACGAAGAGATCAAGAACATTTATACTGCTTTGGGAGTTCGGTTGGGAACTGAAGAAGATTCAAAAGCTTTAGATGTTTCAAAACTGCGCTACCACAAAGTAATTATTATGTGTGATGCCGATGTTGATGGTAGTCACATTGAAACATTGATTCTTACTTTCTTCTTCCGTCACATGAAAGAATTGGTTGAAGGTGGAAATATTTACATTGCAACTCCTCCACTATACCAAGTTAAAAAAGGAAAAGAGAGCAAATATTGTTGGTCAGATGAAGCAAGAGATAAAGCCATTGATGAATTAAAAGGCGGAGGAAAAGAATCAAGTGTGAGCGTACAACGTTACAAAGGTCTTGGAGAAATGAATGCAGAGCAATTATGGTCTACAACTATGGACCCTAGCTATAGAACCTTGAGACAGGTAAATATCGATAGCGCTGCTGAAGCTGATCGTATATTCTCAATGTTGATGGGCGATGAAGTTCCACCACGTAGAGAGTTTATTGAAAAGAATGCAAAATATGCTAAAGTTGATATCTAATACCGATTGTAATTTTGAAACCCGATAATCGGAGTTTAAAAGTTAAAATGGAATAATATCAAAAATCTCTACCAATTGAGGCACGTATAATTATGAAATATTACAACAACATCTTAGAAACTATCGGAAACACCCCTTTAGTTAAATTCAATGTCATAACTAAAGAGATTCCAGCTTTGGTTCTTGCAAAAATGGAAACCTTTAACCCGGGTCATTCCATTAAAGATCGAATGGCAGTAAAAATGGTTGAAGATGCTGAAAAAAGTGGACTTTTAAAACCAGGTGGAACAATTATAGAAGGTACTTCTGGTAACACAGGAATGGGGCTTGCTTTGGCAGCAATTGTGAAAGGTTATAAATTAATCTGCACACTTGCCGACAAACAATCCAAAGAGAAAATGGATATTTTGAGAGCCATGGGAGCTGAAGTGATTGTTTGTCCAACAAACGTTTCATCAGATGATCCTCGTTCCTACTATTCTGTTGCCAGAAAACTAAATGAAGAAATTCCTAATTCATTTTACCCAAACCAATATGACAACCTTTCAAATCGTATTGCGCATTATGAGCAAACAGGTCCTGAAATATGGGAACAAACAGAAGGAAAAATTACTCATTTAGTTGTAGGCGTTGGAACTGGTGGAACTATTTCAGGAACTGCCAAATACCTCAAAGAGCAAAATCCAAACATTAAAATTTGGGGCATCGATACGTATGGATCTGTTTTCAAGAAATACCATGAAACAGGAATATTTGATGAAAACGAAATTTACTCTTACATTACAGAAGGAATTGGTGAAGATATTCTACCAAAAAATGTAGATTTTGACCTTATCGACCATTTTGAAAAAGTTACGGATAAAGATGGGGTGATTATGACCAGAAGGTTGGCACGTGAAGAAGGATTTTTTATGGGAAATTCAGCAGGATCTGCTGTTGCAGGGTTGCTTCAATTAAAAGATCGCTTAACGAAAGATGATGTGGTAGTTGTTATTTTTCACGACCACGGTAGTCGATATGTTGGTAAAATGTTTAATGATGATTGGGTAAGAGATCGAGGTTTCATGGAGGCGGATAAAATCAATGCACTATCCATTGCTAGAAGTCATGAAAATAAAAAACTTATATGTGCAAGTCCAGAAAATCACTTAATGGAGGTTTTGCGATTAATGAGTAAGTACGACATCTCTCACATTCCTGTTAAGGATGAAGATAAATTTGTAGGTTCTATCAATAATACACAGCTTTATGCCATTTTAGCTGAAAACCCTGGCTTGGGTCTAGGCAAGGTAAAAGAATACATGTCAGAACCTTATCCATATGTTAATGGCAATGCATCGTTAGAAGATTTAGCTAAAGTTTTAAACAAGCAAAATCCGGCCGTTTTAGTAAAAAATAGGTCAGGAGAAACACACATTATCACCATCCACGACATTTTAGCATCTATCAGTCCAAAGAATTAAAATCCATTTAATTATAAACACCTTGGCGTTGAAAGCCATTTAAAGTTGAGAAAGAAAGCTTAGCTATTTTGCTAATTTTACTGAATCATGCAGAAAGTAAAACGAATTCTTGTACTTATTGGTATTCAGCTAATTTTCAACAACTTCGTTTTCTCTCAAAAAGTAGGGGTTGTTTTAAGCGGTGGCGGTGCTGCAGGAACTGCGCATGTTGGTGTACTAAAAGCATTAGAAGAAAACGATATCCCAATTGACTATATCGTAGGAACTTCAATTGGAGCCATCGTCGGTGCATTTTATGCTTCAGGATATTCTCCTGAAGAAATTGAAGCGATTATGTTGTCGCAAGATTTTCAAGAAATTGCTAGTGGAATTACTGAGCCACGACAAGAGTTTTTTTTTAAGAAAAGTGAAAGTAATCCATCTATCCTCAATTTTAATTTCAATTTAGATTCTGTTTTTAGCTCTAATCTTCCAACAAATTTTGTTTCTTCTAGTGCTATAGATTACAGCTTAATGGAAATTTTTTCACCAGCTACAGCAGCATCAAATAATAATTTCGATAGTTTGATGATTCCATTTCGCTGTTTAGCGGCAAATATCACTAAACGAAAAGAAAAAATATTTAGACAAGGGGATCTTTCAACAGCTGTTAGAGCTTCAATGACATTTCCTTTTTACATTGCACCAATATCCATAGACGGAGACTTAATGTTCGATGGCGGAATATACAATAACTTCCCTGTAAGTGTACTTTGCGAAGAATTTGAAGTAGATTATATTATTGCTAGCAATGTTGCTGATGAAAGTTCTAACCCTAAAGAAGATGATCTCTTCTCACAACTTAGAAGTTTCTTTATGCAACCTGCAAATTTTGAAATCCCTTGTGCAAAAGGCATTATTATTAACTCAGATGTTCAACACATTACTACTTTCGATTTTTACCAAAGTGGAGTTGCACTTCAAAGTGGTTATGTTAGTACTAACCTATTAATGGATTCCATTAAAAAAAACGTAACTACAAGAAGATCAGGCGAAATAAACGATAAAAAGCGAGCTATCTTTAATGAGAAAAAGCCAAATTTAAAATATGGGGACATCACTTTCCAAAATTATCATAAACGACAAGTAAAATACTTTAAGGCGGCTTTAGAAAGTAAAGAAGGAATTGTACAACCACAAAAATTTGAAAAAGAGTTTTTTAAACTAAATTCAAATGAGAAGATTCTTTCAATTCAGCCTGTGGCGAAGTTTAATAAAATTACGGGTGCGTTTGATGTTGATTTAAAGGTTAAGAAAAATAAAAAATTTGATGCAGCTTTTGGTGGTGTTATCGCTTCAAATCCATTTAGTAGTGGTTTTTTCGAACTGGGTTACAAAACACTGAAGTCAACTGAAATACGCGCTACTGGAAATGTTTATTTTGGTAATTTCTATAATTCAGCTCAAGCAAAAGTAAGGTGGGATGTACCTTTTGATCTACCACTTTACATTTCTAGTCAATTCACTATCAATCGTTTTGATTACTTTGGAAATGGTTCCTTTTTAATTGAAGAAAGTAATCCACCTTTTATTATTGCTTCAGAACGATTTTGGAACATCAACTTAGGATTACCCATATTAAATCAGGGTAAGATGGTATTAGGAACATCACTCTTTTGGCAAGAAGACGAATACCATCAAACTGATAATTTCAGAAGAACAGATACTGCAGACTTTACAAAATTTAATGGACAAACAAACTTTATTAAATTTCAGGTTAACACCTTAAACAGAAAACAATTTGCAACCAAAGGTTCAAGGATGGAATTGCGTCTCAATCATATTTCCGGAAAGGAGACTACAACCCCAGGAACTTTGACAAATATCCCAGAAGTTAAAAGAGAAAATCGAGAATGGATTGAACTGAACCTTCAATTTGAACGCTATTTCCTAAAAAAGAGCGCTTTCCATTTCGGCACAAGTTTAGAAATGAATTACTCAGATATGCCTTTGTTTCAGAATTATAAAGCCACACTCTTGCGTTCAAATTCCTTTTCACCAATCTTAGTAAGTGAAACAAGATTTATTGAAAGCTTAAGAGCTAGAACATATATTGGGGCTGGTATTAAAGCCATTTATTCCATTAGAGATTATATTGACTTTAGAGCTGAAGCACATTTATTTCAACCCTATGAAACGTTTATTAAAAATGAAAATGGAAGTACAGATTTAAATGAAGCCAATATACAACGAAATTTAATTGGTACTTTTTCAGTGGTATACCACACACGTGTAGGACCTCTTGCTGTAAGCTTAAACTACTTCGACAATCAAAGTCCAAGTCTTAGCTTTTTAGTTCACTATGGATACATACTTTTTAATAATAGAGCTTTAAGATGAAAGTAGCATCGAATGTTAGCTTAAAAGCTTACAATACATTTGGCATTAAAGCAAAAGCTAAAAAATTTATTGAAGTAAGTTCTATAAATGAAGCCATAGAGCAATTTAAAACAATTGAAAACAATCCAATGCTTATTTTAGGAGGTGGAAGCAATATACTACTAACAAAAGACTTTGATGGAATTGTTATTAAAAACAATATAAAGGGTATAGAGAAAGTTCATGAAACTGAAACTGAAATAGAACTCAAAATTGGTGCTGGTGAAAACTGGCATCAGTTCGTTTGTTATTGTGTTGAACATGCGTATTATGGAATTGAAAATCTATCCTTAATCCCAGGGTATGTTGGTGCGAGTCCTATGCAAAACATTGGTGCATATGGTGTAGAAGTTAAAGATGTAATAAAGTCAGTTGAAGCAGTTGAAATTAAGACTGGCATGTTACGAGTATTTACAAAAGACGAATGTGAATTTGATTACCGCAGTAGCATTTTTAAAACAAGTCATAAAGGCCAATTTTTTATAACTTCTGTAAACTTTATACTCTCTAAAATACCAAAATTTAAAATTGAATATGGGGCAATAAAAGATCAATTATTGCAAGATGGGATAAATTTAAATAATCTAAGCATTAAAGCAGTTTCCCAAGCAGTAATTTCTATTAGAAAAAGTAAACTCCCCGATCCAAAAGAAATAGGTAACTCCGGTAGTTTTTTTAAAAATCCGGTTGTTTCAAAAAAACAGTATTTAAAACTTAAGGCTTCCTACCCTTCTATGCCTGCTTACGAGCTACCAAACAGTCAATATAAAATTGCTGCAGGTTGGATGATTGAAACTGACGGTTGGAAAGGTTTTAGAGAAGGAGATTACGGTGTTCATGCTAAACAAGCATTAGTTCTGGTAAACTATGATGAAGCTACGGGTAATGAGTTGTACCAGCTATCAGAAAGGATAATTCAATCTATTCAAAAACGATTTGATATTCTCTTAGAAAGAGAAGTAAATATCATCTAAATAAAAAAACCTCTTAATAGAATTATTAAGAGGTTTTTTTTATGATGTATTTATTATTTTAAAATTGCCACATGTCGTGTTCGTGGTGAATGATCTCTTCTTCAATTTTTCTTCCTTCGAGTAAACGATCTACCCCTTTTACATAGCTTTCTAACATTCTATTGTCGTGAACATTTGTTTCTCTATAGATATGACTGCTGAAGATTCGTTTTCTAAAATAATCTTCAAAAGTTAATCTACTGCCATCATTTGATTCATTATAAACTTCATGATTAGCTAAAACATAGCGTGCTTCAGGAAAATAAATCCAAAACAAACCACCTCTACGCTTTTGACCGGTAGCAGCATCTTCTTTTTCAGTAATCGGGAGAATACCAATAATTCTTACTTCCATTACTGAACGTTCGCGATCAAAAAACCAATCTTCTTTTACCCAATATGCAACAACATTTAGAGCTGTAATATCAATTGTATAAGTTGTCTCAAACTCTAAACCAGTTTCAGGATCAATGTCCATTGTTGTTCTTTCTTCAGACAATTTATCCATTGCCTCAGTTTTAGAAAGCGCTAGTTGAAATTGACCTCCATCATCTTGTTCTTCATAAGGAGTAATTGTTCCTTCTTCAATTCCCTTTTTTAAAACATTGAACAATGAAAGACGTTGGTATCCAATTTCATTAATAGGATTTAATGGATAATACAATGGAAAATTAATTTTCTCGCGTACATCTATGTGTCTCCATACTCTTTTAGTAAAAGTAACATCTGCCTCACGAACATGTGTGTAAGGAATTACTCTTCTAGTTGGATTGGTTTCTTTTATAAAAACCCCATCGAGTACTTTATTGTCTTGGGCTTTCCCATCAACAAGAAAAAACAAGATACAAATTGGAAGAAAAATTAACTTTTTCATAGTTCTAATTTTAAATTGCTTTAAGAACAACAGGACTTAGTGTTCGCATTTCACCATCTGGCATTCTTACTTTAATATCCTCAAAAGTTACCCTAGACCCAGCTGCTAGACCTTGCAATACTTTCTTAACTGTATCATCAAAACGTGGTCCATTAACTGGTACCTCTCTTGCTAGACCATTTGCTTGTGTATAAACAAATTTATAGGAAGCTACAACAACCCTGATATCAAATTCAAAGTTATCCATCTGTGCTACAATACCTGCAGTTGATGCTAATTTATTTTTTGGAATTGATCCAGAGTTAATACCACCTATTTCAGCAACAGGAGTAGGTATTTTCTTAACACGGAATTCCATTTTACCCATGCTTTTATTTGAACCATCAACTTCAGCATTAACATTAATAGTTACAGTCCCGGGAGTCTTCACATTTACTTCCCAACCTTCAGATGATTTAGAAATAGATCCATTAGAAATAGATGCTCTGATTTTATCTTTTCCTACTCCAGGAGCAGAAATATCAACAGGATTTGGTACACCAATGTAAAACAAATTCATCTTTGTTGCAGAAATCGTAGTACTTGGTTTTGCAACTTGATAAGTAGTTTTGAAAGGGTAATTATTAATTTCTCCTGATGGTGTTTTAAATTTAATTATTCCATTATAAGTAAAATCGCCTTGTGATTTAGCCGGAATTTTAACATATCCTTTACCGTCTTTCATTATCACAGGAATACTATCTCCTGATACTGTTTGGGTAGTGGAATCATATTTTTCAGCTAAAACGATTCTTGGATTCTGAGTACTATCAAATGCGGCAAGGAAAACCTCAGCATAAAAAGTATCGCCTAATAATACATAATTTGAATTTGGAATAACAGCTGATTCTAATACATTAAACTTAAAAGAGGCTGCATCAACAGATGCATATAAATACTTAATTACATCAGATTCTGCATTTCTAACATCTGTCTGTAATTTTGTTAGTAGTGTTAATGTAGCTGCTGCAGGAACACCATAAAAATTATAAGATGGCCAATTTTCAGTTACACCCGAAGAAACCTTCTTATCTTGAAATTTAAATGTTTCAGTCAAAGAAGAAGCAATTGCAGATTCAGCAGGAACTTTTTGCAAAAGATTATCTCTAAAATTCTCCAATTTGCTTTTAACAGACAATGCCGTAAACTCTCCATCTTTTGGTTTAGAAGGTTCTGAACCAACGAGTAAATTAGTTGAAAAAAGATAATTATCTTTAACTTTTACATGTGATAAGTTTAAAATTGTATCTTTTCCAAATTCATTCTTCCCACGAATTTTATCTTTAGGAACCGAAGGTTCTATACCTGCAATAATTTCAACTTTGATATCATCTATGTAGGTAACAATTTCATCAGCTAGCTTTTGAACTTCAATTGCTTTGTTATAAAAAGGTTCTACTTTAGCTTTATTTTCATTGTATGAAGCTGCAAAAGCTGCATATTGATCTTGATTTTTATCACCAAAATTGGTTTTTGTTTTCTCAAGTCCATCGTTAACAGTAACGAAGGCATTTAAGATGTCTTTAGAGACATTCATTGCTAACAAGGCTGTCAAAACCAAGTACATCATACCAATCATCTTCTGTCGTGGGGATAGTTTACCTCCGGCCATAATGTCGTATATTTAAATAGTTACTAAAATAATATCAATTATGCTTCTTGTCTAGCACCAACACCACCAGCATTCATAGCTCTTAACATGTTACCATAAATGGTATTTAAGGAACTTAAGTTAGTAGCTAATTCAGAAATGTTTGTTTTGTATTGCTCAGTGCTTTCAACTGAACTCTGTAGATTACTCATCAAACTACCAATACCTTCGTAAGCTTGGTTACTAGCTTGCATGTGTTCACTAGCTGCTTTTAATTGCAGTTCATACACATTGTTCAATTCACTTAATTTAGAACTGATACTTTTAATATTCTCAGCATAATTGTTACTATCATCGTTTGAAACAGACAAGCCAGTTAAAGTAGCTGAAGCTTCTTCATAAGATTTTGACAATCCACTTACTTTATCTGATGCATTTCTAATGTTACCAACAAATTCCTCAGTTGCTACAGAAGCATCAGAAATATTAGTCAATTTAGCTGTTTGCTCAGATAAACTTCTAAAACCATTTCCTAAACTTTCTATTAAATCTGGACCAATTTTAGCTTCTTCTAACATACGATCCATTTCTTGAGAAACTGAATCACCACTTTTAGTTCTTTTTGAAGCAGCAGTTAAAGAATCATCTTCGATTCCAGCTAATTCAGGATAAGCTAAAGTCCAATCTACCTCACTATGTGGTGGTTCAAAAGCAGATACAGCAAATATTAGAGCTTCTGTACTTAGTCCAAGGATTAACATAGCAGATGCACCTGGCCAGTGTTCGATTTTAAATAATGCCCCAACAATTACAATTGCAGCACCCATTCCATAAAGCAAACCCATTGCTTTTTTACCTTTCTTAGTTTCGAATAAAAATTGTACTATTCCCATTTGATTTGAGTTTAAAAATTAAAATTTAAGTTAATAATTGAGTTTAATTCTAAAGTTCTTCATTGTTTGATGGACGTCCTAAATAGGACATTACGTTTCTAAATCCAATATAACATTTTGCTGTATCTTGGTACTCAAAAGTACGTGTCCCATTGTGTAAGTAGTATGCTACATCTTTCCAGGATCCACCTCTAATTACTTTTCTTTTCAAAGAAGGGGGATCAGTTGGTTTTGCTTCATATTGATAATCCATGTTTAAATCATGAGCAAAATCATACGCAGCTTCGTCATAAGCATTTGAAGTCCACTCCGCAGCATTTCCTGCCATACAAAACAATCCATAATCGTTGGGATTATAAGCATACGTTTTAACAGTATAAAAACCTCCATCATCAACATAATTTCCTCTCATTGGCTTAAAATTACCAAGGAAACAACCTGCAGTATTTCTAATGTAAGGTCCACCCCAGGGATATTGGTTGTTATCTAAGCCACCTCGAGCAGCCCACTCCCACTCAGACTCTGTAGGTAATCTAAAATACTGCACATCCGTCATCATTCTTTGGTGTAAGAAATTATTCAATAATTCGGTTCTCCATATAGAGAAAGCTCTTGCTTGTTTCCAAGTTACACCAACTACAGGATAATCATCGTATGCAGGATGCCAGAAATAAGCGTTCGTCATTGGTTCATTAAATGAATAGGTAAAGTCGTGCACCCAAGCTAAGGTATCTGGATATACATTAATCACATCATTTTTAATGAATATAGAACGATCTATTTGACCTTGATCTCTATTAAATCTTGAAGCAGCAGTTTGATAATCAATCCACCAATATTCAAACATTAATTTACGTGTATCAATTTGCTTGCTATTATAAAAACGCTCATAATCAGGCAAAAACATAACCTCAAGCGCTTCACGCTCTTCTTGTCCGTTCCAATCTAATTTAGCAGCCCAGTTTATTGTTGGCGGCTCAATATCTTCGTCGTAATCATTAACAGTAAAAAGATAGGTCTCTTCGTCAAGTTCTTCTCCAAGAATTTTACGCGCAATGGAATCTTTCACCCAATAAACAAACTGTCTATATTCATTATTGGTAATCTCAGTTTGATCCATGTAGAAAGCAGCAACAGAAACAACTTTAGTTTGAGACACTCTCGCACTTGGAACATCTTGATCAGTATTTCCCATTGTGTAACTACCTTGTGGAATTAAAAGCATTCCATATGGAACAGGTTGATACCATTCTGGTCTATCCTGAACACCGATTAACTCTCCGTTTCCTTGATCACAAGAAACCAAAGCGGCAAAAAACATAAATAAGAAGGTCAATTTTTTCATGGCCTATAAGTTTTAAAAAACCAAATTAATAAATTTGATTCTAATGAAGCGTGCAAGTATACTGATTTTTTCTTCAATTGTTTCAAATTTGATGTAAATTATAAGAACCTGACGCTTTTGTATCGTTCTAATTTTATAACTTTCTTAATCTTATAACAGTAAGTCAACATGAACTCAAAACTGCCATCGTTGTAATCTGACAATGCAGATGTGTTAAAATCGTATGCTAAGCCAATCCTTAATCCATCTAAATCTTGAACAACTTCTCCAATATTAACACCCGTTAAAAAAGAAACAGCGTCTTGCATCCTGTATGAAACGCCAGCCCAAAGCAAATTATTGTACATTACATTCGTATTTAAGTCAACTTGACTTGAAACAGCATCCGTTTTTACAAATATAGAAGGCTGTAATTCTAACTCAGCTCCATTGCTTAAGGATATAGGATAATTATATCCAGCCATAATGTAATAATTGGTTGCCTGATTAAAAGTTAAAGAAGAATTATCATCTACTTCATCTTCAAAGGTTGATTGATTTAAGTGAGTAGTAGATAAACCTACATATAACCCATCTGTGTTTCTGTAATACAATCCTAAACCTAGATCAAAATTGGTAACTCCTGTTTCAGCATTTGGGATAGATGGGTCTTCTGTTCCATCAAAATTTCCTTCAGATGTTCTCCAAACTCCATTGATTGATTGATTAAACATCCCAAATTCAACTCCAAATGAAAGAACCCCTTGATTAATTCTGTGATGGTAAGCCAACGCTCCTTTTACATTTAATGATTGAATCGGGCCAATTTCATCTTGTATAATCGACAATCCGGCACCCATTTGGTATTGTTGTCTCACTCTAAAACCTCCTTGAGAACTGAAAATATTTGTTTTTGGATTCCCTTCAAACCCCATCCACTGTTGTCTTGAAATTAAAGTGGCTTCTATACATTCGGTAGAACCTGCATATGCTGGATTAATCGCCTGTCGATTAAACATGTTTTGGGTAATCTGAGGATCCTGTTGTGCTTCAACTTGAAAAGCAAACACAAAACAACATATAACAAGTAAAATTCTTTTCATAGTAAGGGATTGAAAACGTAATTCAAAAATTTCTGGTTAAAATCAGTGGCCTAAAGTACTTAATTTTCTTTAAAAGATTGAACAATCTAGTAATTTGCGTTATTTTTTAACAAAAAAGCTATTTCAACTTCTTAAAAGTTTGAAACCATCGCTCAGGAATTTCATTGGCTGAGGCAGTTAGATAGTCATCGTAATTACAAGGCAACATTAAATGTTTTTCATACTTTTTAAAAGCTGGAGCACGGTATGGAATCTCCATCCACCAGCGATCTGTTTTTTGACTTTTGTAAAATATCAAATCTTGATTTTCTAGATTGATATTGTATTTGATGTAAGTGGATTTGTTAGCAATAGGAAAATCTCCTTTACGATGATAAAAGCCATCTACAAAATACCAAATCATTTGAGCCATTAAATCAGCAGTGTTATGAGCGGCAGGATGTTTTCCATTAAAGTCAAATAAACCAAAAGTCGAAAGTTTTTCGTTCATTCCAGCATACCTTGCCATTTGACAAGCATGTTCAGCTGTAAAACCATTAGGTGAAGCTGTATTATTGGCAGGTGAATGCGCTTGAGCAACTGCATTCATACTAAAACTTAAAAAATCAGCATTTCGAATGATTGGTTCTGCCAATTTAATGTTCTCTTTTACTAAGCCCAATCGATAGATATCGAAAAACAAGTCGTCTAAAAGACCTAATTCCTTTTGATCAACAAAATAGGTTTGGTATCCTAAATTGCTAAAGTTAAAAAGGGCATTGGGTTGATGCAATAAAATCTTGCTCAAATAATTTTCGTCGTTCACAACATCATCTGTTTCACCTAAAGAGAAATAGGCATCAATACTTACAATGTTGATTAATTGCTCCATTTTAGTATAAGCCAAGTAAATGGCATAACTTAAATCGCGACTGCCGCCCAAAACTACAGGAATAACGTTGTTCTTAAAAAGGAAGAGTAAGGTTTCTTGTAATGCAAAATAGGTATCAGTCAAAGAGTTGCCGGCAGGAATGGTACCTAAATCAGCCACCCGCATGGAGTAATCCCCTTTGTACAATTTATAAAGTGACTGTCTAACTTGATTTGCCCCAATACTGCATCCTTTATTCAATTTAGAACCTCTATCCTCTGAAACATCCAAAATTGCAATGTCAATATCTTTGAAGTTATCAGGGTTAAAATCAATCTGAGAAAACCACTGGTTATCTCTAAACGATTTGCCCGAAGAAATTTTCTTAAGATCAACGGCTTGAAAGTACTCAGGCAAGTTCATTATTTAGTAGTTTTTTTTGTTCTTCTACCTTTTGTTTTTGCTGGAGCAGCTTCAGCTAATTTTTTACAATCTTCAAGCGTTAAATCTTCCGGCTTCACATCCTTAGGGATCTTTATGTTCTTTTTCCCAAATTTGATGTATGGTCCATACCTTCCATTTAAAACCTGAATATTCTTATCTTCTTCAAATACTTTGATGTATTTATTTTTCTCTTGTTCTTGCTTGATTTTTATCAATTCAATTGAACGCTCTAAGTCAACAGTAAATGGATCATCCCCTTCTGTTTTCTTCAGAGAAACAAATAAATTATTCCATTTTATATAGGGTCCGAAACGACCAATAGCTGCAGTTACCAATTTATCTTCGTATTCTCCAACTTCTCGAGGCAACTTAAATAACTCCATGGCTTCGTCAAAAGAGATGGTTTCAATGCTCTGGTTTTTTAAGAGAGAAGCAAATTGAGGTTTTTCCTCATCCTCTACATCGCCAATTTGAACCATTGCACCATACCTTCCTATTCTTGCAACTACGGGTTTCCCTGATTTTGGATCTACACCCAATTTTCGTTCTCCTTTTGCACGATCTGCATTTTCTAGAGTAGATTCAACATTTTTATGAAATGGAGTATAAAAAGTATCAATCATTTTATTCCACTTCAATTGACCTGCTGCAATATCATCAAATTGTTTTTCTACATCAGCTGTAAAACTGTAATCCATGATGCTTTGAAAGTGTTCACTCAAAAAATCAGTGACTACAATTCCGGTATCAGTTGGAAACAACTTATTCTTTTCTGCTCCGGTTTTCTCAGTTTTCTTAATTGTTTTAATCTTCTGATCGACTAATTCAATTACGTTGTAATTTCTTTCATGCCCTTCTCTATCTTCTTTAATGACATACCCACGCTTTTGAATGGTAGAAATTGTTGGAGCATATGTTGAAGGTCGACCAATGCCGAGTTCTTCTAATTTTTTTACCAAACTCGCTTCTTGATACCTTGCAGGATGCTGAGTAAATTTTTGAGTTGCTGTAATTTCTTTGTGTTCTAATTTTTCACCTTCTTTCAAAGGTGGTAACATTCCGCTTTCCTCTTCACTACTCTCGTCGTCGGTACCTTCGATGTAGACTTTTAAAAATCCATCAAATTGAAGTACTTCACCTTTTGCAGTAAAATTTGTGCTAGATTTTGAAACATCAATTGTCGCTGTAGTTCGCTCAATTTTCGCTTCTGCCATTTGAGATGCAATAGTTCTTTTCCAAATCAACTCGTATAAACGACTTTCTCTTCCATCACCTGAAATTGTTGCAACACTCAAATTTGTCGGTCTAATTGCCTCATGCGCTTCTTGTGCTCCTTTGGATTTGGTAGCAAATTTTCTAGTTTTAGAGTACTCTTTACCAAACTCTTTATTGATAAAACTAGCAGCTCCTTTTAATGCGGTATCCGATAAATTCACGGAATCAGTTCTCATGTAAGTAATCTTACCAGCTTCGTAGAGTTTTTGAGCAACTAACATGGTTTGAGCAACAGAAAAACCCAATTTCCTACTCGCTTCTTGTTGAAGTGTAGAAGTTGTAAATGGCCCTGCTGGTGATTTGGTTGCAGGTTTTTTAACTAAATTCTTAACAGTGAAATCGGAGCCTTTACATTCTTCCATGAACTTCATGGCAGTTTTCTCATCTTCAAAACGACTACTAACATCGGCTCTGAATGATTTTCCTTCTTTAGAAATAAAGGAACCCACTACCTTATAATAGTCTTTTGAATCAAATGACTGAATTTCTCTTTCGCGTTCTACGATTAATCGAACAGTAACTGATTGTACTCTTCCTGCAGATAGTGAAGGTTTTACTTTCTTCCAAAGCACAGGTGACAATTCATACCCTACCAAACGGTCTAAAATTCTTCTAGCTTGCTGAGCATCAACAAGGTTTTGATTTACTGTTCTTGGATTTTCAATTGCACGAGTGATTGCTTCTTTGGTGATTTCAGAAAAAACGATTCTTTTAGTTGCTTCTTTCTTTAAGCTCAAGGCTTCTTGTAAGTGCCAGGATATTGCCTCTCCCTCACGGTCCTCATCCGTTGCCAACCAAACCATATCAGAATCCTTTGCCAATTTTTTCAATTCTGCAACTACCTTCTTCTTATCATCAGAAATAACGTAATTTGGCTTAAATCCATTTTCTATATCGATGGAAATGTTCTTTCCAGGCAAATCTCTAATGTGTCCAAAACTGGATTTTACAGTAAACCCTTTTCCCAAGAAACCTTCTATGGTTTTGGCTTTGGCGGGTGACTCAACGATTACTAAATTTTTTGACATACTCAAATTTCCTTTCTTTTTTAACGTTCAGTTTCGAAGGGGCAAATAAAATGATTAATTATTAAGTGTTCAAACAATCGATTTTATATTTCTTGAAAACACTGTAAAAGAAAGTAGCTGCTTTTATAGCCTCATTTCAAATCCACTAAATTTAATTACCTGATATCGAATTTCTTGCATCAAGAATACGGTTCCGTTTTAAGACTCAAAAACAAGCTAATAAAAAATATTTTAACCTGTTATTCAAATTTTAAAATCTAACTATGCCATTTTGTCATCAAAGTTTAATTTTGGGTAATTTTGTGCCTCATATCATATATACTAAAGAATGATTGAAACTGAAATAAAAACGATTGACGAAAGTAAGCAGGGACAAGCTATTGAAGATTTAACTCCTGTTGTAAATAATAATTCAAGAAAAGCATACATTGAAAGTTACGGCTGTCAAATGAATTTTTCTGACAGTGAAATTGTTGCTTCAATTTTAAAAAAGGATGGGTATCAGATTACTACCAATTTGCATGAAGCGGACATGATTTTTGTAAACACCTGTTCTATCAGAGAAAAAGCGGAGCAAACAGTTAGAAAGCGCTTGAGCAATTTCAATCAAATCAAGAAAAATAAGCCTGAATTAATTATTGGTGTTTTAGGTTGTATGGCAGAGCGTCTTAAATCTAAATTGCTAGATGAAGAAAAATTAGTTGACTTAGTTGTTGGTCCAGATGCATATAGAGACATTCCTAACTTAGTTGGAGAAGTGGATGGTGGTAGAAAAGCAGTAAACGTTATTTTATCGAAAGAAGAGACTTATGGCGATATTAATCCTGTTCGACTAGGAGGAAATGGTGTCACCGCTTTTGTATCAATTACCAGGGGCTGCGATAACATGTGTACTTTTTGTGTTGTTCCATTTACAAGAGGAAGAGAAAGAAGCCGCGACCCGCAAACGATTGTTGAAGAAGTTAAGGAATTAGCAGAAAGAGGGTATAAAGAAATTACTTTATTGGGTCAAAATGTGGATTCCTATTTATGGTATGGTGGCGGATTGAAAAAAGAATATGAAAACTTAACGGAAGAAGAAAAAGCTTCAAGTGTCAGTTTTGCTCAATTGATGGAAATGGTTGCAAAAGTTGATTCAAATGTTCGCATTCGTTTTTCCACTTCTCACCCAAAAGACATGACAGACGATGTGCTACATGTGATGGCGAAATACGATAATATCTGCAACTACATTCACCTTCCATTTCAATCTGGAAATAGCAGGGTGTTGGAACTAATGAACAGAGGCTATACAAGAGAATGGTATTTAAACAGAATTGCTGCAATCAAAAGAATTATTCCCGATTGTGCAGTTTCGGCAGATATTATAGCCGGATTTTGCAGTGAAACAGAAGAAGAACATCAGGATACATTGAGCTTGATGGAAGAAGTGAAGTATCATTTTTCTTACATGTTTAAATATTCTGAACGACCAAATACATTGGCTCAGAGGAAATATGAAGACGACATTCCTGAAGAGACAAAACAAAGAAGGTTAGCTGAGATTATTGCTTTGCAGCAAATCCATTCGCATGAGCAACTCAAAAAAGACATTGGAAAAACCTATGAAGTTCTAGTTGAAGGAACATCCAAAAAATCAAAAGATGAACTTTATGGAAGGAATACACATAATTCAGTAGTGGTTTTTCCAAAAGAGAATTACAAACCAGGAGATTATGTTATGGTAAAAGTTCTTGACTGCACTTCTGCAACATTAAAAGGAGAAGCAATCGCATGAGTATCGATCAAATAAAACAACGATTTGGAATCATTGGTCATTCCGAGCAATTAAATCGGGCAATTAATATTGCTATTCAAGTTGCACCAACTGATTTATCAGTTTTAATTTCAGGAGAAAGTGGATCGGGAAAAGAAGTGATGCCTCAAATAATTCACCATTTGAGCGCAAGAAAACACAATAAATACATTGCTGTAAACTGTGGGGCAATTCCCGAAGGAACAATTGATTCTGAACTTTTTGGACACGAAAAAGGCTCATTTACAGGTGCCAATGAAAGTCGCAAGGGTTATTTTGAAGTGGCCGATGGAGGAACCATTTTTTTAGATGAAGTAGCAGAACTTCCACTGCAAACGCAAGTGAGGTTGCTAAGAGTACTTGAAAGCGGTGAGTTTATGAAGGTTGGTAGTTCCAAAGTTCAAAAAACGAATGTAAGAATTGTAGCTGCATCA
>TARA_R110002050_G_scaffold164559_4_pt1 | contig 18063 bp, 19 predicted proteins | sample TARA_R110002050 | Tara Oceans TARA_R110002050 (sample SAMEA4396988) | marine metagenome | biome: Polar Biome; feature: [DCM] deep chlorophyll maximum layer (ENVO:01000326); material: water (ENVO:00002006), including particulate matter (ENVO:01000060) such as... | depth 25 m
GTGGCGCAATTCGATGAGGAAAAGAGAACTGAAGTTAGCTAATAGTTAATGTGAATTGGGCAAGCGGAAACCGAATTCCCAAACTAAATAAGGCTATACTATTTAGCTAACTTCCCACCCGTTCCAACAAATAGAGCCATGTCGCCATCTTCAAAAACAGCCGTTACGGTAGTTGATGTTGCGGAGTTAGAGGTTCCGTCTCGGACGCCAATCTCAAGAGATTCATTCCTAAGTGGATATTGAACTCCCGTAGTTGTTATCCCAGAAACCTTACCAGAAAGTGGAATGAATGAGATAACGGTGTCTAAATCGATAGTGAGTTCGTAAGGTGATTCAATCAAAAAAGTATCGCCGTAATCGTCTCTATAAACGAGTGACTCGAACTTGTGATGGAATTGCTTCAACACCGATAAATTTTTAAATGTATGATCAATCCGTTTACCCAAAGTTCCCAAAACTACACAATGTGTAGCGCCTTGCTTAAGCGCATAAACTAGAGATTTCTCCAAATCGTTGGTTTCTTGGTCTTCATCTTTGAGCACTTTTATACCTTGATGGCGTGTATAATGGAAGCTGTCTAAATCGCCCAAGACAATGTCAGGTGTAAAGCCATAGCCCAAAATAGCATGTCCGCCACTGTCGGCGCCAATTACCAATTTAGCGTTGTTAATTTCAGTTTCGATGAGTTTTTTTGTGGGAGGGGTTCCTCCGCAAACAATCAGTACATTCATAATTCGGATTTTAGAAGAAAGGTTCGGGAAAATCCTTTCAAAAAGAAATGGAACTGTAGCTTTAGAAGCTTATTTTTGAAACAAGGAGTATATATGTTTAAAAAACTGATTTCAAAATTATTATCACACCAAAAAGTAGCGGTGTTCTCTCATGTTAGGCCAGACGGTGATTGTCTTGGCTCTCAAGTTGGGCTTTGTTTATGGCTTGAAAAAAATGGGGTTAGCTGTTCGGCTTTTAACGAAGACGACGTAAACGAGAATTTGCAATGGCTAACTGATTTTTTTCCTATCGAAAAACCAGATGAGGCTCTTCTTCAAAACTATGATGCGTTTGTGTTTTTAGATGGAAATGCATTGCATCGATTTGGACCATTAGCTGAAAAAGTTGCCGAATTTAAAAAGCCACTTTATATGATAGATCATCATCCCCAACCAGATGATGTTTTTGAAGAATTTGTATCGGTTACTAATGCATCTTCTACTTGCGAATTAGTGTATGAGCTTATTTCGGAGCATGGAGTTGAACAAATCGATCAAGAAATTGCAAAGTCTTTATACGTAGGGCTGGTTACAGATACAGGTTCCTTTCAATTTGATAGTGTGAAACCTGCAACACTTAGAGCGGGGGCTACATTGCTTGAGAAAGGAGAATTCACTCCGCCAGAAGTGGTAGAAAGAGTGTATTCATCAAAGAGTATGAATCAAATTAAGCTGTTGGGGTTATCGTTAGAAACTATTTCTTTACATGCGAACCAACAAATTGCGACTATGTTCGTTACAGAAGCTATGTTTAATGAAACAAAGACTACAAACGCCGATACGGAAGGTTTTGTAAGTTACCCGCTAAGTATTGAAGGTGTTAAAGCCTGTATTTTTCTGAGAGAAGATGGCGAAAAAATTAAACTCAGTCTTAGATCTCGCAGTGATATTGATGTGAACATTTGGGCTCGTAAGCTTAACGGTGGTGGGCATAAAAAAGCAGCTGGAGGTATGTTTGAAGGAAAAATTGAAGATGCCATTAAAGAAGTGGTTAGTATTGGCATGGAACAGTTATAACAAAGAAACACCATGAGTAGAATTGGGATTATATTTTTAAGTTATTTGATAATGTCTGGCTGTAATCAGGCACAAAAACCAGAGCGCTCTCTTTCTCTTGAGGGAGAAGAAGTATTAGCCCAAGCTGTTTCAACAGCTCCAGTGCAAAGCGATGAGAGCCACGACGACAAAACAATAGAAATTGCCGACAGCAGAAGAAATGCAATCACTAATGCAGTTGAGAAGGCAAGCCCAGCAATTGTAAGTATTACAGTAACCGAGCTTGAACGAGGCTATACCCGAGAGTTTGACCCATCCTATTTTCGGTTTTTCTTATCTCCTGTAGAACGAGAAGTAAAAAGTATGGGCTCTGGTTTTATTATTAGCGAAGATGGGCTTGTAGTAACCAACGAACATGTCGCTGGAGAAAGCGCCAAAAAAATCATGGTGGTGCTCTCCGATGGCGAGAGATATGAAGCAAAATTACTCGGTTCAGATGCTTTAGCAGATTTAACGCTATTAAAAATTATTCGAGAAGATTCTTCTCAAACTTTTCCTTTTGTGAAATTTAGCCAAAGTAGCACTGTAATGGTGGGCGAATGGGCAATAGCAATGGGAAATCCGTTCGGACTTTTCGCTGATGGCCAACCTTCGGTTACTGTTGGCGTTGTTAGCGCTACTAAGAGAGATTTTAGACCCGACCCAAATGATCCGCATGTTTATATCGATATGATACAAACCGATGCTGCAATTAATAGAGGGAATTCTGGTGGTCCACTCATTAATAGTGATGGTGAGGTAATTGGCGTAAATACGTTTATTTTTACAGGCGGAACAAGTAACGGATTTGTGGGTTTAGGCTTTGCAATACCTAGTACGCGCGTTCAACAAATTATAAATCAGTTGGTAGAATCTGGCAAAGTTTCGTTAGATTTTGACCCAGGCTTGGAAATTACACCGATGACAAGGCAACTTGTGTTTCAATATAAGTTACCAACCATACCTGGCTTATTTGTAACCAAAGTGAATAAAAATGGCCCCGCTTATGAAGGTGGAATTATGCCAGGAGATATTATTGTTAAGATTGGTGGCGAAAGAGTTAGTAGCGAAATGCATGCATGGGCATTAATGCGAGAATATAAAGAAGGTTCAGAAATGAAAATTGAGCTTGTGAGAGGCCAAAATAGCTACGAAGCTAAACTTGTTTTACGAAAACGAGTTTTAGGCCGTTAATACAATAAACTGTTAGAAAAATGGATTATACAGTACTAGTTATTGACGACGATGAGGCTATGCACTACATTGTAAAAGATATTCTTAAAAAAGAGTATAAATTGGTGCATGCAAAAAATACGCAAGATGGGATTAACGCTCTTGCGGAAAAGAAGATCGATTTAGTTCTATCTGACATCCATATGCCAGGCATGACGGGTTTAGAATTTCTTGAGGCAGTTAAGAAAGATGCGTATAAAAAAGAAATCCCATTTCTTATAATGACGAGTCTACCAACGTTCGAGAATGAGCAGAAAGCGTTGGAGCTAGGAGCTAAAGATTTTATTAAGAAGGAAGAGCTTTTAGCAAACCCTGAATCTTTATTGGAAAGAGTAGAAAGGAAAATAGTCGCCAATCTTGTTATTCCTGATATCTCAGCTAGATTAGCTATTACTAAAAAGAAGGTTCTAGATGAATTATTCTTCGAGATTGAGAATCAAGATTTTATGACTATTTCTCAAGGCTTTTGTAAAGCATTAAGAAGTGCATTTGAGTTAGACCATATTTCGTTTTGGAAAGTCTTAGACAATAAATCAAATCTTATTGTAACTGGTGGTTCAAAAATTCCGCCAAATTACGATCCAAAAAGTATGATTAATGAAGAAATCTTCCAACGATTGCTGAAAACAAGAAAGCCGTATTTGACTAATAACATTTTCAACTCTAAGATGGGAACCTTTATGGAAGGTTCTAGAGGGGAGGGATATCCTGCGGAGATAGGAGTTCCAATTTTTGCGCTTACCGAACGGGATTTAATACGAAATAAAATGAAAATCCCACCAGAAATTCACATTTTTGGATTTATACTTATGAAAAGATCAGAGGTATTTTCTTCGAAGGAATTTTTAGTGCTGTCAAAGATAATAGTTCAGAGCAGTACACTGCTTTGGCGCTTATACATACGCTACTAGCTAGTAAGTCTGTACATTATTTCTTTAGAAATTTTGTAACACGATCAATATGCTGGTTAGAAACCCAAAGTTCTGAGAAAGGTTCAATTTCTGCAAATAAAGCATTTTTCCGCATTTCGTTACCGGCTAAAGCCCCGTGTTTAAGTGTCCGGATGTAAGGTCTGTCGTTTTTAGTTAATTTCTCAGCCCATTCAATTAGCGTTTGTTCTGTTTGTGGTGACTCTAAAATGGACTCGATGATTCCTTCCTCTAGTGCGGTTCTACAAGAAATAATTTCAGCTTTAGCTAACCAAAGTAAAGCTTTTGCGCGGCCTACTTTTTCAACGAGTCGAGTAAGGCCTCCCCAGCCAGGGCTTAAATAAAAGCGACCTTGTGTAAAACCCAACTTGATCTCTTCGTTGGAAGTAACTCTGAAGTCGAAAGCAAGCATGAGCTCAATGCCTCCGCCATAGGCATCACCGTTTATAAAGGCGATGTTCCAGCAAGGAAGGTGTTCTAAACGATTTAGAAGACGGTGCATTCTCGCTGACATTTTAGCCGCTTCTTGCTGGTCTATAATAGTGTGGAATTCTTTTAAATCGCCACCAGAAACAAACGAGCTTTCTCCCTCACCTGAAAATATAAGAACACGTATATCATCGTCCTTTTCGATAGTATCAACTAGTTGCTCAAAATCCTCAATAGTTTTGAAATTTATAGCATTGAGGGCTCGTGGACGACGGATTATTGCCCGAATGATGTGTTTTGAAATACGTTCTGTTTGAATCAAGGCAGTGAATCTTGTGTTACTAGTTTGCTTTCAATGATAAGTAATAGGGGGCTCCTTTATTTGGTCTCACCAAGTAGCCATTTTATGTAATCGGCATTGCCCCCTTGCTCCGAAAGCGATACCGAAATAACGCAAGGGCATTCGTAGCTATGCATTTGTTTCACATGCTCGGTAAGCTTCTTCATTTTTGAATAATGTGTCTTAGCAATAAGAACGGTTTCGGTAGCATCAACGAGTTCATCTTTCCACATATAAATAGATTCCATTCCATCTATTATATTAACACAGGCGGCTAAATGATTGCTTACTAAAGAGCGGCCGATAGTTCGTGCCTCTTCTTTGTTGGGCGTGGTGATATAGACAAGGCGAAGGTTGTTATACATAGTTTTCTAAAATTCAAAAAACGTGATTAAAAACCCAATTAGATATTATAAAAAAAAGAGATTTTTAACGGTTAAAGATTGGCTTTTCAATTAAAATTACTCTATCTTTGCAAGCTCTAAAAAATTGCGAGAGTGGCGGAATTGGTAGACGCGCTAGATTTAGGATCTAGTATCTTAACCGATGTGGGGGTTCGAGTCCCCCCTCTCGTACTCCTTTCCTTATTAAATCCTGTTCATTTATTGAATTGCATACCAAAAAAAGTGGAGAAAACGTGAACATTTCTGTTAAAGAGCTTACCTCTGTTGATAAAGAGCTTACATTAACTGCCAAAAGAGAAGATCTTCAAGAATCATTCGAAAAGGCATTTAAAAATTATAAAGGTAAAATTGCACTTCCAGGTTTTCGTCCTGGTCGCGTTCCTTTGTCGCTAGTTAAGAAAAGATTCGGTTCTGAAATAGAGCTTGAAGAAATTAATAAGTGGATTCAAACTATTTTCGAAAACGAGATTGTTCCTGAGCATAACCCCGTTGGCGAAACAGAAATGATTAATCTGACTTGGGAAAATGACGAGCTAGAAGTTGTTTTTAAGATTGGTGCTAAACCAGAAGTTACACTTACCGATTTAAGTAAAGTGAAAGTGAACAAAATGGTTCATGATGTAACGGATGAAGAAGTGGTTGAAGAGCTTGAGCGCACACTAGAGCGTGAAGGCAATTGGGAAGATGTAACTACTAAGGCTACTAAAGATTCTAAGTTGGTAGTGGATGTTGTTACCTTAGATGAAGAGGGAAATCCAGTTGAAGGTGAATCAGATACTGATCAGGTAATAGACTTACGCCAAGACGGTGCTAAAGACTTTTTAAAAGAGTTGAAAGGCAAAAAGACTGGCGATGTAGTTGATATGGACTTGAAAGATGGCGACAACTCAGATCGTTTTCGTGTTACTATCAAAAAAGTGCAAACACTACATAAAGCTGAGCTAAACGAAGAGTTTATTGCAAAAAACAGCAATGGCGAAGCTAAAACTGAAGATGAATTTAAAAGCTTCATCAAAAGTGGAATGCAAGAATATTACGACCAATCTTCAGCAGACTTGTTTAAGAACGAAGTTGTAGAAGTTTTGGTTGATGCTCATGAAGTAGAAGTTCCTGAAGTATTTCTAGAACAAGTTCTGAATTCATACGTTGAGCAATTGAAGCAACAACAAGGCGGTAAATTACCAGCCAATTTTGATGATGTTGTGTATAAGGAGCAAATGCGTGAACGAGGAATTCGTGAAGCTAAATGGTCCTTTATTAGCCAGAAATTGCAAGATACATTTGATGATATCGAAATTAATGCCGAAGATATCGATCAATTTATTTCTGTTGAAGCTGCCCGTTTTGGCGCTACAGCAGAGCAATTGAAAGGATACTACGCTCAAAACCCAGGTATGCTTGAGCAATTGAGAAGTAGCATTAGAGAAAATAAAGTATTTGATAAGCTTGAAGAAGAATTGAAAATTACAGAGCTAGACAAAGAGAAGTACCGAAAGTTGCAGGAGAAGAAAACTAAAAAGTAATTATTAAGTAAGAGACATTATGATTAGACAACCACTTGCCGAACAGCCAATTTATGAAGTGAATAACACAGTAGAAAGTAACCTTGTGCCTATGGTGATTGAAACCACCAGCCGCGGCGAAAGAGCTTACGATATTTACTCTCGCCTTCTTAAAGACCGCATTATTATTCTAGGAAGTCCAATTAATGATGTTGTAGCTAGTACAATAGTTGCTCAATTACTTTTTTTAGAATCAGAAGATCCTGAAAAAGACATCAATCTGTACATAAACAGTCCAGGTGGCGTTGTTTCTTCTGGTTTAGCAATTTACGATACCATGCAGCATATTAAATGTGATGTGGCCACAACTTGTATGGGGATGGCTGCTAGTATGGGTGCTGTATTACTAACTGCTGGTGCGGCTGGTAAAAGAAGTTGTTTACCTCACGCTAGAGTAATGATTCACCAACCTCTTGGTGGCGTACAAGGTCAAGCTAGCGACATTGAGATTGAAGCGAGAGAAATTATCCGACTTAAAAAAGAGTTAAGCCAAATTATTGGTGACCACAGTGGTAACTCTTTAGAAGATATTATCCGAGATTCTGATCGTAATAATTGGATGTCGGCAGACGAAGCAAAAAAGTATGGTTTGGTTGATAATGTTGTAGCAAGATCCAAATCTGCTAAATAAATTTTTTTTGATTAGATTGAAGGGTTATGAGCGATAAAGAGAAGAATACTACCGATCTTGTAAACTGTTCATTCTGTGGGCGGTCGAGTCTAGAAGTAAACAGTATGGTTGCTGGGCCTGACGTTTTTGTATGCGACCGTTGCGTAGAAGACGCATCTAGTATTATAAAAAGTGATCTTGCTTCGCTTAGCCGGCGTAAAGAACAATCGTTCAAACCTCTTCTTAAACCAGTTGAAATAGTTGGCAAGCTAGATGAGTATGTAATTGGGCAAGAAAGAGCAAAGAAAACGCTCGCCGTTGCTGTTTATAACCACTATAAGCGTATTACTCATGAGAGCAAAGAACTAGATGATACGCAGATTGAAAAAAGTAATATTATCCTTCTTGGGCCTACAGGAAGTGGAAAAACATTACTTGCTCGTACACTAGCAAAGATTATTGATGTTCCTTTTACTATTGCCGATGCTACAGTACTTACCGAGGCTGGTTATGTAGGCGAAGATGTTGAAAGTATTTTAAGTAATCTTTTACAAGCTGCAGATTACGATGTAGACCGTGCTAAACGCGGAATCGTATATATAGATGAAGTGGATAAAGTTGCTCGCAAAAGTGACAACCCATCCATCACTCGTGATGTAAGTGGTGAAGGTGTACAGCAAGCATTGCTTAAAATATTGGAAGGTACTGTCGCTAACATTCCGCCAAAAGGAGGAAGAAAGCATCCAGAGCAGAGCTTTATTCAACTTGATACTACAAATATTCTATTTATTTGTGGTGGTGCTTTTTCAGGGTTAGAGGAAATTATAGCTCGCCGAAAATCTACTAGTGCAATGGGCTTTAATCATGCCGACCAAATTAAATTCGACAAGAATAATGCTGAAATATTTAGCTATGTTGAGCCCGAAGATTTGCAAAAATTTGGACTTATACCGGAACTAATTGGCCGTCTTCCTATGATTTGTGGCTTGCACGAGCTATCTGACGAAGCATTACTTGATATCTTACAAAACCCCAAAAACGCTATTACAAAGCAGTACAAAAAACTGTTTAAAATGGAAGGGGTAGATTTAAAGTTTGAAGACGAAGCGCTAAAAGCAATTGTCCAGAAAGCTAAAATCCGCAAGACAGGAGCTCGTGGATTAAGATCTATTATGGAAGAAGATATGCTAGATATCATGTATACCCTTCCTTCTATGAAGAATATTTCTAAATGTATTATTACTGGTGAAACTATTCAGAAAAAAGCGCCACCAGTTTACGAAAAGCAAAAAGCTTCTGCGTAGTAGCACAAGCCACATACAGGGGCTTTTCATGTGAATACATCAACCATTATAACGGTATGATTTTTAGAACATGAAATTTTTTGCATCTTCAGGTAAGATTAAAATCCTGCTTATCATTCTGCTCTTTTCTCTAGGCGCGGGATCCGTTATATATAACCAGTACTTAGTAGATAAAATACTCGAGCAAGAGCGCTCCAGCGTGGAGTTATTAGCCAAAGGCTACGAGTATATGAGCCTTCCTGTAAACGAACAAGCAGGGACAAAACTTCTACAGGCTGCGGAGTTGCTCAAAAGATATCCAGAAGTCCCAGATAGTGTTCTCAATTTAATCTATGAGGCCGAGTCTGCTAAAAGTACCACCGATTTTGTCTATAGCGAGATAATTCTTGAGAACAGATTTAAAATTCCTGCTATTGTTGTAGACTCTAATAACACTATTCTATTCGACCGGAATATAGAACTGACGAAACTAAAAACCGCTAAAGACTCTTCTGATCTTGTTAAAGCTTATAAATCTCTTAATGTGCCAATCCGGATTGTGATTGGGGATGATAAAAAGCAGTTAGAACAGTTTGTGTACTATGGAGAAAGCCCAACAGTACAAATGCTTCGTTATTTTCCTTATCTACAGATTTTACTCTTAACAGTGTTGTTAGGTATTGGCTACACAACATACAGAAGTATAAGCAGATCAGAGCAGTCGAACTTGTGGGTTGGAATGGCTAAAGAAGCAGCGCATCAGCTTGGTACACCCATTTCTAGTTTATATGGATGGATTCAATTATTGAGAGATGAGTACAATAATGATGAGTTGGCAACAACTATTACCACAGAGATAGAGAATGATGTGAAACGCCTAGCTGGAGTAGCAGAGCGATTTGGTAAGATTGGTTCAGAGCCTGAACTTCAACCAATGGATATCCGACCTATTCTTGAAGATGTGATGGCATATATGGAGCGGCGTTTACCAAGCTTAGGAAAAGCGGTAGAGGTAAAGAAGAAATTAACAGCGCAAGGTAAAGTGAATATCAATCCTGAGCTTTTTCAGTGGGCCATTGAGAATTTGGTGAAGAACGCAATGGATGCACTCCCTAAAAAGCAGGAGAATTCATTTATTTCAGTATCCTCAAAAGTTCATGAAAGTGAAATAGTAATAGATATTGAAGATTCTGGTACGGGTATTGATATAAAACACGTAAAAAATATTTTCAAGCCTGGATTTAGCACAAAAAAGAGAGGCTGGGGTCTAGGCCTGAGCCTTACGCAACGTATTATTGAAGACTATCATGATGGGCATGTGTATGTGCTAAGATCTGAGCTCGATGAAGGGACTACAATTCGCGTTACGCTACACTTGGTTGAAGAGATAAAGGAAAAAGAACCTGCCTAATCTGCTACAAAACCTCTTTTGGTAGCATAAGACATAAGTTCAGTTTTAAGAAGATTTCTTCCACGATGTAATCTCGAGCGAATGGTACCAATGGGTACATCAAGCATATTCGCAATTTCTTCGTAAGTATAACTTTCTACATCACACAAGAGCACTACTGTTCGGAAATCTTCTGGAAGTTTTGATAAGGCTTTTGAAATATCATCATCCATAAGCTCCTGAAACATCAATCGTTCGAGGTCGGTAGTTTCAGTTCTTTCTGCTCGGATAGATTCGTAATATGACTCTACTTCATTGTAATCTACTTCTTGTGGGCGTTTCGAAGTTTTTCGGTAGTTATTAATGAATGAGTTTTTTAGAATTCTAAAAACCCAAGCTTTTGCATTAGTTCCTTTTTCGTAGCTACCAAAAAAGCGATATGCTTTTACAATAGAATCTTGAACTAAATCCTCAGCATCATTTGGATCGTTGGTTAATTTGAGGGCAAAGTTATAGAGTACATCCAAGAGCGGGATGATCTCTTTATTAAAATCTTTCTGTTTTTTACTTTCTGCTACCACCATCATCAATAACCTCTGAGATATTAAAACGATTCAATCTGATTTTTATAACACACTTTATGAAAGAATGTTATACGAATTCACATACGTTTACAATAATACTAATGTACTAATCAGTTACAACACTAATTAATAGATAAAACTTATCGAACTATTAGCTGTTTCCTTAAAGTTAAAAAACTAATAAAACCATCACGTCGTAGAGAGCATGAGTCCAAACCGCTACTCCAAAGCCTCTAGCAACATATATTCCATTTAAAATCAATCCAAATATGAAACGGAACATAAAAGATGAGAAAGTAAATGGATCGCCCATATCACCGATGTAATGAACAGCGCTGAAAAGAAGTGCAGATAAAACTACGGATGCCGTAATAGAAGCCCATTTAACATTATTAAAAACCTTATTGAAAATAAGTAGAAATACTGAAACCAGAATCACTCGAAAGAATAGCTCTTCATATAAGCCAGCTCCAAGAGAAAGAGCAAATTTTTGTAGGCCAGTTAGCTGTGTGATGGGGTCTGTTGCTGAGATGTTGAAGATCAAAGAAACCAGTGTTTGTGTTATAAAAGCTACAACAACGGCATAAATCATAGCCTCACCAATCATTATTGGGAAGAACTTAAAACGAAGCGTTTTGAGCCGTTCTCGTTCTTTATAAAGAATAAAGAGCCCAAAAAGAGCCACTAAAAGTAAGGATATTGAAACAGCATTAACTCCTAAAGAAGTAAAAATATACTTAAACCATACATCAACACTAATTCTTACAACGTGAGAAGCGTCTGGCTGGGAAATTAGAATGAGGACTTCATAAGCCAGAAAAACAGGTAAACTAAGTAAGAAACTATATAAAAGAGTCTTAGTGTCTGAAAAGTAAGTTTTAATAGTGTTAATCATTAACTATCGGCATATATGGTGGCAGTTGAACGCTGATTTTTTTCAAAGCCTAATATTCGGAAAGCATTGTTAGAAAGTTTCAGTCCCGAGCCAGTAATTCTGTCATTAATTCGAATATAAATCCCTGTGCCTGTAGTCATGTTTTCTACAAAAATTATACTTCCTAGCGACATGTTAGAATGTGCTGCTGTAAGCTCATCAGGATTATAAAGCTCTCCGTTTGTAGTAGTTTGCCCCTTACTCTTTTCCTCATAAACATGAATATCTATAGTGCCTAAATCTTGAAGGCTAGCGCTTTTTAAATATGGGTTTGCAAAGTTTTTAGAAGGGGGAGCGAGAACGGTAACCTTTTTTGCAAGGTTTAATTTATTGATGTCAATTTCAGGATTTAAAGCTTGGAGCTCGGTTTCTGTCATTTTGAACTTTGAAAGCAAAGAATTGAGATTGTCTTTTTTCTCGAGCGTATAAAGAACAAAACTACCTTGAGGAGAACTCTCATTTGAGAATTCATTTACAACAGGTGCGCTACTGATTGATTTAACAGCAAGTCGCTGACCAATGCGAAGATTATCACTAGTTAGGTTGTTGATTGAGCGCAGTTCAGAAATACTCATATTATTATCACGAGCAATTTTATATAACGTATCGCCACTTTTTACCAAGTAATAGCTATTGGTTGCATCAGGTTGAGCGTGGATGAGTGATGTAGTGTCTACAGGAGCCGCTATGGGTGCGATTGGTTCTGTAGCGGGGCTTGAACTACTCTGTTCATCTATGGCGTAATAAACGAGCTCTTGCCCGATAGAAAGACTATTCGAACTAAGGTTATTCCACTGCTTTAATTCTGCAACAGAAACTTTGAGCGCCTTAGAGATACTAAAAAAAGTATCTCCCGCCTTAACTTCATAAACAGATTTTGATTGAGCGAAAGTGGTTGTGGGCGTAGCTACTCCTATTAGGAATACAAGAGAGAAAACTAAGTAGAGTTGGGTTCTAAATTTCATAAACTAATCTTCTATATCTAGTTGTAAATTCATTAATGCGCCTTGTAATTCTGATTTAGCATGTAAGTCAGATATCGCTACAGCGATTTCAATTCCTTCCTTATAGGTTTCAATAGCCAAATTGTTCTCGCCTAGCTCTATATAAAGTTTAGCCAAGTGATAATATACTCCTATATAATTAGGAGAGTGTTGGCGTATGTTTTGAAAAAGAGTAAGTGCTTTATTTGGTTGGTCTATCTTAATTAGCTCTAGGGCAAGGGCGAACTTCGAAAACGAATCTTCTGGGTTCGCCTTTATCTGTGCTGCTAATTTGGGAATATTATTGTTCACTGGATAAGTAGTTATTATAACGCTCCTCAATTTCTGCAATTGAATCGCCGCCAAATTTTTCTAAAAAGGCGTTGGCAATAACGGGTGCTATAGCACTTTCGGCAACAACAACTGCTCTCGGTAGTGCACAAACATCAGAACGCTCATAACGTGTACTTGTTTCCTCTAGTGTGTGCATATCTATAGTACTTAGCGGGTTTAACATCGTGGGTATCGGTTTCATCGCACCACGAATTATAATTGGCATTCCAGTACTCATTCCACCTTCAATACCACCTGAACGGTTGGTACGACGCTTGAAATCGGTTCCATTATGAGTAATTTCATCATGAACGTTATGACCGTCTCTTCGAGCAGATTCGAATCCCATTCCAATTTCCACGCCTTTCATCGCCTGAGTGCCTAAAATAGCTTGTGCGATTTTTCCGTCTAATTTTCTGTCCCAATGAACGTAACTACCTAGGCCAGCGGGAGCGCCAGTCACAATAATTTCGTAAATACCACCAAGTGATGAGCCCGCTTTGCGTTCTTTCTTAATTTCATCTCGCATTAGCTCAGAAAGATTATCGTCTAAGCAACGAACATCTGAATTATCAGCAGTTTTATAAACATGTTCCGCGCCACTCTCAACAAGCGGATCCACAATATTTCGGATGTCATCCCAATTATTGTAACCTACTGAACCAATTTGAATTACATGGCCACCAATTTCAATCCCAAAATGTTTAAGAAACTGACGTGCGATACCGCAACACGCAACACGCATCCCTGTTTCTCTTGCACTAGAGCGCTCAATTACGGGTCTAATGTCATCAAATTTGTACTTTAAGCTACCCACCAAATCAGCGTGACCAGGGCGAGGGAGAGTGATTTTTTCAATTCCTTCGGCTTCAGTTTCTTTATTCATTACTACCGGCCAACCATCAGCATCTTTATTAAAAGCACGGTTTTCCATGTGCAGAGAAATTGGCCCACCTATAGTTTTTCCAAAACGGACTCCTGAACTGAATATAGCTTTATCTTTTTCAAAAGCCATTCTGCCACCTCGGCCGTAACCTTCTTGGCGACGAGCTAAATGCCGTGCAATTTCACTTTCTAGTAAGGGTAAACCAGCGGGTACACCTTCAACAATTCCTGTTAATTCAGGGCCGTGTGACTCTCCTGCTGTCAAATATCTAATCATGTGTAATCTACTATTATTGTTGTTCGGTGCGTTCTGGCAATCAAAAGTTACTCAAATCTATAATCTTGTTAAATCTCATCCACAAAAGGTCAACATTGAGGCAAAGAATTATACTCGCAATTCTATTTAGAGAGTTTACTGAACCTGCCTGCAATTATCGGCGTAGGTTTTGTTCTCGCTAGTTAAACTAACATGAAAACATCATTATTAAATTCCCGAGTTTTTAAGGTGAAAAATACATTGCCCTGATTGCTCGCTAGAATACAAATTAAGGCTTTTGCCTTTTCGATACTCGTTTATTTTGAATAAGCTAAAATTGATACATGCTTTAAATATGGAGCTAAAGTTTGGTTTTTATACTAAGCAAAACTACTCCGCCTGATTTACTATATGAGTTTCTACTGAGGTCAATAATAAACTCTTTAACTTTAAAGCCAACGCCCAAGCTCATCCCAGCAAAGTCGAAGTTGTCACTGGTTTTATTTAATTCATGTAAATAGTGATTATACCCAAGGCGAAATTTGAAATTTTCGCTCAAAAAGAATTGTCCTCCAAAAACAGCATGCCGGACAATATTATCGATGAAGGCAGGTTTCGATTCCTCTCCAAAAATCCGCATGTCCCAATGATTTAATCTGCGCATTGTGAAACTCAATTCTGCTGGAAAGCCAACAGGTTTTTTAGCTACACCAATTGAAATATCTAAAGGTAGAGGTTCCATAAGGCCATTGTAAGTAGTTAACTGAGTTCCTAGGTTTTTTACAACGGCGCCAAAGCTAAAGTGAGATTCGGTGTTTTGATAGTGAAGACCAGCTGTTCCTGCAACAGCGCTCGATTTATACTGTTCGTATGATGAGTAGATATAGTTTAACTCGCCACCAACGCTCCATCTTTCAGAAATTAAATACGAATAAGCGCCACTTAAGGCCAAGTCGATGGCACTAAAGTTGCCAAGATTGTTGCCATCTTCATCAAGAGATTGGAAATCTCCATATCCCATAAAGCGAATACCAAACCCTAAAATTTGTGAGGCATCGAGTTTTAAGGCGGTGTTTAAGAATCCCATGCGCGAATCAGCTAAATAATTAACAAAACTAGCGGAAATATCACCTGTGTTAGACCCAGAGAGATAGGCAGGGTTGGTATGATAAAGACTAAAATCAGGATTAAAAAGCCCCGCGTGGTTCCCTCCAAGTGCTGCAGAATAAGCGCTAGGTGTTACGTCGAGAAATCTAAAAACAGTTGAGTTATTAGATTGAGCCTTTGCAAAGAATGGCGCAGAAATAAGAAAAATTCCAAACAGGAGTGCTTTCACTGGTAACGATTTGTAAATGACAATTGGCTGAAATGTTTTGTAATATAATTAATTGAAATAGCAATGACTGCAAATCATTATAAATAACCTGAATTACTATTGCGAATGGAAGCAATTCGACAATTTGGACAGTATGCTTTACTCTTATTTCAAGCATTACGGTCTATAGTAGAATTTAATACGTATCGAAAAAATCTCTTTCAAGAGTTTGTAAAGATTGGCTACGAGTCAATCCCAATTATAATGCTTACTGGAGTGTTTACAGGCGCAGTGCTTACACTGCAAACAGCCTATCAATTAGATACTAGTTTAATACCACGTTATACTATTGGTTCTATTGTATCACAATCAATATTAATTGAGTTGGCTGCCGTAATAAGTGCGCTTGTGTTGGCAGGGAAAGTTGGTGCTCGTATTGCAACGGAGTTAGGAACAATGCGGGTAAGCGAGCAGATTGACGCGTTAGAGTCGATGGGTTTTAATTCAGTATCGTTTTTAATAATACCAAGAGTGTTGGCTGGTTTGTTGATGTTTCCGGTGTTGTACGTAGTGGGAGCTACTTTCGGCGTTTTAGGTGGTGTTATTGCAGGCTCGGTAGACGGAATTTTACCTGCGGCAGAGTTTATGAAAGGGGCGAGACTGTTTTTCTTTCCATGGGATATCGTTTTCGGTTTTGTTAAATCTTTTGTTTTTGGCTTTGTTATTACCTCCATTGCATGTTTTAAAGGCTATAATGCCTCAGGCGGAGCAGAAGGTGTAGGAACTGCGACAACTCAGGCTACTGTCTTAAGTTGTATCTACGTACTTTTAGCTGATTTTTTACTAGCTGCGATATTATTATAAACCATGATTGAAATTAAAAATCTTACGAAAAGCTTTGGTAAAAGCCTGATTTGGAAGGATGTTTCCTTTAAAATTGAAGATGGCGAGACTTTAGCTGTGATTGGTAAATCTGGTTGTGGTAAATCGGTTCTGTTAAAGCATTTAAATGCACTTATGTATCCCGACTCTGGCGAAGTTATAATTGATGGGCAGTGTATCTTTGATTTAAGCTATTTGGAACTTAGAGTGATAAGGCAGCGTTTTGGTATTCTCTTTCAAGGAGCTGCTTTGTTCGATTCTATTAGTACTTTCGAGAATGTGGCGTTTCCGTTAAGGTATTTTACTAAACAGACCGAGGCGGAGATTAAAGAGAATGTTGAGCACGCGTTGGAATTGGTAAATCTGAAAGATGCTGGACCCAAAGCAACCTCAGCGCTTTCTGGTGGGATGCGAAAAAGAGTAGGTCTGGCTAGAGCAATTATTCTAAAACCAGACTATGTATTGTATGATGAACCAACGTCGGGCTTAGATCCAAAAACGTCAGAGGAGATTAATGAATTAATCGTCTCTATGGCTGATAGTTTAGATATAACATCGGTAGTTATTACACACGATATGCACAGTGTGCTAGAAGTTGCTGAAAAAGTTGCATTTCTAGACGATCATAAACTTAGTTGGTTTGGCAGCATAGAAGAAATGAAATCTAGTGATTATGAACCCTTGGTTGATTTTACAACCGCAAGCGAATATCAAATAAAGGAATAGGTGACGGACTTGATTAAGTTGAGTAATGAAGTAAAAATTGGGCTAACAGTGCTTATAGCAGTTGTTGTAGCGTTTGTAGGTTTTAAAACGATGCGAGACCAGCCGCTCTTTAAAACTTCAACAACAGTTTTTACTAAATTTAATAATGTTTCGGGGTTAACACGTGGAAACCCCGTTTTAGTGAAAGGTTTTAAGATTGGTAATGTTAAAGAAATGAGCTTAGAAGCATCTGACAGCACTCTTGTAACCTTAAGTATTGATGAAGGTGTTAAAATTCCAAAAGGCTCGGTTCTTTATTTAAGATCCGTAGGAGTGTTGGGCGGTAAGTTTATAGAACTTCTGAGAAATAGTGAGAATTCAGAAATGGTTGAGGATAATGGCTTTGTTGTCGGAATTTACGATAAAGGGATTATGGATGAATTTGCGGAGAAGGGAAGCCAGCTAACAGACCAGGTTTCATCTTCAATTGAGGGTGTCGAAACGCTTGTAAACAAGCTGAATGGTACGCTATCAGACCAGAATCAAGAGAATATTGCGAACACATTAGAAGGATTTTCAGAACTCTCAAACGAGCTTAATACCTTAATTGATGAGAAAAAAGAAGATGTAGATGCTATCACTGAAAGCATAAAAAACATCCTGAGTACTATGGACGATTTGAGCGCTGAGAATAAAGAAGAGCTCGATAGTATGATTAAGAATTTGGAGTCTACTTCAGGGAAGCTTGACGCTCTAAGTTCAGAATTAAATAAGAGCACTCTTACTCTCAATAATATTCTTAATAAGATAGACTCGGGAGAAGGTACGCTGGGAAAATTGGTTTCAGACCCGTCCTTATATAATAATTTGGATACACTTTCTGTTAATTTGAACCAGTTAATAAAGGATATACAAGCAGATCCTAAAAAATACTTGAAGCATATGCGTTTAGTTGAGGTGTTTTGATAACTAAGCGCTTGTAAGACTTTTTATTCCCTCGTTATTAACTTATATTTGCCAGCTGTTTTAGAGATGCTGACGACGGCAGATTATATAAATTGAAATTTTAAGTACTGTTTTAGAGGTTACCTGTTATGGGTTTAATGGAAACGCTAAGAAATAGCACCAAATACATCATTATCTTACTTATTGGTTCCTTCGGAATCTTATGGGTGCTTTCTGATGTGGGTGTTACAAATTT
>TARA_R110002050_G_scaffold98417_5_pt1 | contig 18063 bp, 15 predicted proteins | sample TARA_R110002050 | Tara Oceans TARA_R110002050 (sample SAMEA4396988) | marine metagenome | biome: Polar Biome; feature: [DCM] deep chlorophyll maximum layer (ENVO:01000326); material: water (ENVO:00002006), including particulate matter (ENVO:01000060) such as... | depth 25 m
AGATAGAGTGTTTTACGGGCTCGGGTCATGCCGACATAACAAAGACGGCGCTCTTCAGCCAGTCGCAACGGATCATCCGCTGATTTCTGGCCGGGGAAAAGGCCTTCTTCCATCCCGACCATAAAGACGATGGGAAATTCCAGACCTTTGGCGGAATGCAGGGTCATTAACTGCACGCAATCCTGCCATTGATCACCCTGATTTTCGCCAGCTTCCAAAGCGGCGTGCGCAAGAAAAGCATCCAGTAACGGCATCTCTTCTTCATCGTCAGCGCGCATAAATTCCCGGCTGGCATTAATCAGTTCGTCCATGTTTTCAATACGACCCTGACCTTTTTCGGTTTTATCCTTGGCGAAGTGCGTGCGTAGCCCACTTTCATCAATCACTAATGCCGTGAGCTCATGTAACGACATAGTGTCGTCTTCTGGTGTTAATGAATCGATCAATGTCAGAAAAGCCGACAAAGCATTGGCTGCGCGTGCAGGTAATATTTTTTGCTGCAGAAAATCCACGGCAGATTGCCACATGGTCTGGTTGGTTTCGCGGGCATATTGACGCAACTGGGTTAACGTTGCTGCTCCAATACCTCTGGTAGGCGTGTTCACTACCCGTTCAAATGCCGCATCATCACGTCGATTACTGATTAGCCGGAGATATGACAATACATCCTTGATTTCAGCACGTTCAAAGAACCGTAGACCGCCATAAACCCGATAGGGCACAGCCGACTGCATCAAGGCTTCTTCAATGACCCGTGACTGGGCATTGGAACGGTACAACACAGCAACATCACTGCGCTGTCCACCCTGATTCATCCAGTTGCGCACTTCCTGCACCAGATAGGCAGCTTCATCGCGTTCGTTATAAGCGTTATAAAGCTGGATGGGCTCACCATCGGCATCTTCAGTCCACAGCTCCTTGCCAAGACGTTCACTGTTATTCGCGATAACCGCATTGGCGACGGCCAGAATATTGCCGGTAGAACGATAGTTTTGCTCCAACCTTACGGTGCTGGCATCGGGATAATCTTTATGAAATTTCTGGATATTCTCGATTTTGGCGCCGCGCCAGCCGTAAATTGACTGATCATCGTCACCGACAATAAACAGATGTCCGGTTTGACCGGCCAGCACTCTTATCCAAGCATACTGAATGGTATTGGTATCCTGAAACTCATCGACCAGGATTTGCGAAAAACGTTGTTGATAATGCGCCAGAATATCAGGGCGTTTCAGCCACAATTCATGGCTGCGCAGCAATAACTCGCCAAAATCGACCACACCGGCACGTTCACAGGCCTGCTCATAAGCCAGATAAATCGCCAGCATGTTTTGTGAATAGGGATCTTCCCCGGCTTGCAGATGTGCTGCGCGAAGACCTTCATCCTTCTGGCCGTTGATATACCACTGAGCCTGCTTGGGGGGCCACTGAGCTTCGTCCAGTGACATGCCACGGATAATGCGTTTGATCATGCGTAATTGATCATCGCTGTCGAGGATCTGGAAACCTTGCGGCAACCCAGCCTCTTGCCAATGGGAACGCAGTAAGCGGTGCGCCAGACCATGGAAGGTACCAACCCACATACCGCCAATAGGATAGCCGAGCATCTGTTCAATACGACCACGCATTTCTGCGGCAGCTTTATTGGTGAAAGTAACAGCAAGGATGTTTGCCGGTGATAAGGCTTCTGCCTGAATCAGCCAGGCAATTCGATGTACCAGAACACGTGTTTTACCACTTCCGGCACCAGCAAGAATGCGCGTATGCCCCAGCGGTGCGGCAACAGCTTCACGTTGTGGTTTGTTCAGATCATCAAGTAGTTCAGATACATCCATTAGTTTCGTAACATTTCGGAGTGGTGGCCCGGAAAAGCATCAGCTGGAAATAATATGCGATGCAGTGGGTTAAGGCATCTATAGATACAACTATCCCCACAGATTGTGGGGATAGCATTGCATTATGGATTTAGATGTTGCTGTCGAGAAACGCAGCCAATTGTGATTTGGTCAAAGCGCCGACTTTTGTGGCTTCCACTTCACCGTCTTTAAACAGCATCAATGTCGGGATACCACGAATACCATAACGAGGTGGGGTATCTGGATTTTCATCGATGTTCAGTTTGCAGACTTTTAATTTGCCTGCGTATTCAGCGCCAATTTCTTCCAGCACCGGCGCAATCATTTTGCATGGACCGCACCATTCAGCCCAGTAATCAACCAGTACAGGCATATCAGACTGTAGAACCAGGCTGTCAAAGTCGCCATCGGTCACATTAGTGACGTTTTCGCTCATGTTTTATCTCCAGTGGTATCTAAAGTATTGGACCGCTATACTCGCAAGCCAACATTGAGTAACATTTTTTCTTATCAGTAAAGGTAATGCAAGTATTTATATGAGTGCTCACCTCACCGACACGGCATTTTCATCGCTGCCACTCCATCCGCTCCTGCAGAAAGGCTTGCAGCAAGCCGGTTTTGAATTTTGCACGCCGATTCAGGCTCAGTCTCTACCTTTATTGCTGGCAAACCACGATGTCGCGGGTCAGGCACAAACCGGTACCGGAAAAACTATCGCCTTTTTGTTAGCAACATTTCAACGCTTATTAGCGAATCAGGATGCGCAAAAACCGACTTCAAAGCAACCTCGCGCATTAATATTGGCGCCCACTCGAGAATTGGCAATTCAGATTGTAAAAGATGCTGAATTACTAAACAGTCATGCCGGATTGCGCATTGTGATCGCTCATGGCGGTAAAGATTATCAACGTCAGCGTGATGCAATTGATGAAGGTTGTGATGTTTTGATTGGTACGCCGGGACGTCTGCTGGATTTCCATAAACAACGTGTGTTTAACCTGAACAATATTGAAGCAGTAGTGCTGGATGAAGCAGACAGGATGTTTGATCTGGGCTTTATCAAAGATGTGAGGTTTTTCCTGCGGCGCTTACCCAGTCCTGAAAAACGTTTGGGCATGCTGTTCTCAGCCACACTTAGTTATAAAGTGACTGAGCTGGCTTACGAACATATGAATAATCCGGAAAAAGTGCAGGTCGAGCCGGAAAAGATGATGGGTGACCGGATTGAAGAGTGGGTTTATTATCCATCAAATGAAGAAAAAATACCGTTACTGCTGGCGTTGATTAAGCGTATCCAACCTATCCGCAGCATCGTTTTTGTTAACACAAAACAAGTTGCCGAGCGGGTATGGGGCTTTCTGGAAGGTAACGGTTACAAGGCTGCTTTATTATCCGGCGATGTGCCACAGAAAAAACGCGAAAGCCTTCTAAAACATTTTCAGGATGGTGAGTTTCCTTATCTGGTGGCAACCGATGTCGCCGCTCGTGGGTTACATATTCCTGAAGTCAGTCATGTATTTAACTTTGATTTACCGCAGGATGCTGAAGACTATGTGCATCGCACGGGTAGAACCGCGCGGGCAGGTGCCAGTGGCATCGCGATAAGTCTGGCCTGTGAGGAATATGCTTTTTCGTTGCCTGATATAGAGCAATACATCAAACATAAATTGCCGGTAGCGCAAAGCACTGATGAGCAGTTGGAAACACCTCAGCCCAGAATCAGGGCTGAACGGAATCCGCCCCCACGCCATAAAAATAAAGCTCGTGGAGATAAAAGCCATAACAATCGTCCGCGCGACGGCAAGCGTAATAGTGGTCCCAAAAAACCGGTAACGTCGGATGCAAATCAATAGTAACTTACCGGTACTTTTTACTCCGACAAGGCAACCGGATGAGTCGTCTGTCCGACTCCCGGTGTTGTTGGATAAACAATCTGATTTCAATAATGTAAATCGCCAGCCTGTTATCAGCCGCCCGGTCATTGGGGTAACCAGTGATAATGATAGCCAACAGGCGCGTTATATTCGCAACTTCAGTCTGACCAATCGTGAAACTGAGCGTGAGAATACTGCCCAGAACAGATTGCCAGCACAAGTACAAGCCTATCTGCAGGTTGAGGCCCTCAAGGATGTTCCGACTCAGGAGAGATTATTTGATGCGATGGCTTAAGCTTGTCTTGATTTGCAGTGTTGTCTGTTTATTTTCGGCTTGTGCGGCCAATTCGAGTGACGGTTCACCTAACCTTTCCAGCTTTGCCAAAAGCAACATTGACGATGTTATCGAGCTGCATCAGCAACGGGTTATGCAGGATCTGAAAACATTAACGATCAAACTTTATCAACGAAATCCCAATCAGCGTCATGATCGTCATATGCGCACACTGGAAGACAGCGTGGCCAGGTTATTTATGTATCCGGCGGATGTCGGTTTTGCCAAATGGGATGGGTTTGAACCGACCGAGATTATTCGTCTGGCTCTGACGGAGGAATATGATGGTGACAGAGTGCTGGCCTTTACCGTGGGCATGCGGCGGATGTTAATGGCTTCGTACAACAATCAGTCAGAATTTTATTATCTGTCATCTATTGATCAGCAAAAACTCTATAACAGCGCTCGAAATATTGAAATTGCGGCATGGATGCTGGCGGAAAAACGCAATGCGAAGGGTAGAAGGTTATTACTCAGTGATAGCCTCCAGGATGAATCTCGAAACTTGAGTTTTCAACGTATTATTGGTGGCATGATTGCGACTCAGGATAATATTTCCGCCATTATTGCGCAGAAAAATGGCCGACTGGTGAAAACGATGGTGGTGCAGGCGGCCTCGATGATGTTTTTACCCATCTGACTACTTATTTTTCGCCAATCGCCTGCAGCATAATACGGTTTTTCAACCATTGTGATTTATTGACCTGCCTCATTCCGGCTGTTCTCAACCAGCTGACGGGGGTAGCAGACTGGGTAAACAGTCGATGAAAACCATCCATACTGAACTGCATCAGCAGATTTTCTGCCAAACGACGGCGTTGGTATTTTTTTAACGTATGCAGGCTGCCTATCTGACGTTGCTGCTGTACTGCCCAGACAAGCGTTCCTGCCAAAGCCACGGCATCCTGCAACCCAATATTTACGCCTTGCCCGGCTAACGGATGAATAGTGTGTGCTGCGTCACCCAGCAAGGCGAAACCCGGTTTCACATAGTCTCTGGCATGCGCCAATGCCAGCGGGAAACTGGCCCGTTCAGAAACCAGCTCAACTTTGCCCAGTTGATGATTAAATGCTTCTGCCAGTCTTAGTTCAAAACTGTTTTTGTCAATTGTTTTAAGTTGTTCTGCCTGCTCAGTTGGTAAGGACCAGACGATCGAGCATAAATGTGCATCATTCAATGGTAAAAAAGCGAGAGGACCACCAGATAAAAAACGCTGCCAGGCAGTTTTCTGATGTGGCTGTTCTGTGCGTATGGTCGCGACCAGTCCATGCTGCTGATAAGCCCAGCCTCGGCTGGTAATCCCGGCTTGCTCGCGTAATAAGGAATGTGCACCATCTGCAGCCACAATCAGGTCGGCGGTTAAAGCTCGGCCATTTTCCAGGGTGATTTGACCCGTCTGATAATGTTGTGGTTTTTCGGGGCAGATTAAGTCAATTTGCGGATGATTGCTCGCTAGAGCGATTGCCTGTTGTTGAATTAGCTGATTTTCAACGATATGGCCAAGGTAATCGACCCCGATTTCAGCTGCAGAGAATTGCAAAAAGCTATCGGCTGTCTCCCAAACCTGCATTTTCTCAAAGGGACCCAGTCGAGAGGTATACAGATTTTGCCAGACATTTATCTCTGTCAGGATTCGCTGGCTTGAGGGGTTAATCGCACTGACCCGCTGCAAAGGATCATCATCAACTGCCACTTTTGCTGTTTGATGCGCTTCAACTAAGGCAATCTGTAAATCAGTTTGCTTTGCCAGTAACAGGGCAAAGGTGGTGCCGACCATGCCACCGCCGACAATAATCACATCATAGTGGTTTTTCATAATGGCAGCCCCCGGCTAAGTCTGGACTGTTTGCCGCTAAGTCCCATACTTGTTTTAGCCAGCTGATTTTTTATTCTCGGCAGTCCATTAAGTAATGCGAGACTGAGCGAACGACCATGTCCAAGCAGAAAATGCTTATTGCTGAAGGTGTTCACCAGAAAATCCGTAGCATTGACTACTTTATCCTGATCTTGTTGCTGCCAGTCGGCATAATCATTTAACAGACTCGCATGTCCACAGTCTTCAGGATGGGTGGCGATCAACTCTGCCAAAACCGCTGCATCACGTAAGCCAAGATTAAAGCCCTGACCGGCAATGGGATGCAGGCTGTGGGCTGCATTACCAATTAATACGACTCGATTTTGTACGGGCTGGTTGGTTTGCATTAATCCTAATGGGTAGCTGCTACGCTGGCCAATTTTTTCAAAATGGCCGAGCCGGTAGCCAAAGGCTTTTTGCAGCCGTTCAGTAAATTGCTGTTCGTTGCTTGCTAACAAGGCGTGTTCTTCACCTGTTTTTACCGTCCATACCAAACTGCAACGACCCTCAGACATCGGCAATAAGGCTAACGGGCCATGTTCTGTAAAGCGTTCGTAAGCCCAGTTCTGATGTGCTCGTTCAGGTATCACATTAGCTGTGATGGCGGTTTGCTGATATTCACGCTGCCAACAGGTTAACCCCAGTAAGTCCCGAATGGTGGAAAATTGTCCATCGGCACCGACCAGTAATCTGGTTGTGAGTTGCTGGCCATCAGATAATGAGACTGTGACTGATGTAGCGTTTTGCTTCAGGCTGTTAACCTGTAACGGTGTCAGAATACTTAGCGTGTTGTGCTGCTGTAATGCCTGATTTAATTGAATACCCAGATGTTTTGCGGTCATCACCTGACCCAGAGCTGGAACCTGTTCTTTCTGGGCATTCAGACGCGTTACGCCAAAATGTCCCCGGTCTGAAATATGAATGCCGTGAATCGGCGTGGCTTTATCAGCCAGCTGAGACCAAAGTTGCATGGTTTCAAAAATGCGTTGGGAGCCGTAAGACAAGGCAATGCCACGATCATCAAAGCCGGGTTGATGGTGTTCCAGCAGATCCTGAGCTTCTACCAACGCAATACGCAAACCGGTATTTTGTAGTGCCAGGGCCAAACTTGATCCCACCATGCCTGCGCCAACAATTAGTAGATCAAAATCGGTTTTCACGATGTTAGCGAGCTCCAGCCATCAGGGCTTCAATTTCATCAATTTCTTTCGGCGCACCAGCAGATAATACTTCGTGACCCTCTTTGGTCACCAGCACATCATCTTCAATACGGATCCCAGTGAAATGCCATTTTTTATCAATATGTTCCGGATCGCGAATATATAAACCTGGCTCAACGGTCAGCACCATGCCGGGCTCCAGTAAACGCCAGGTACTATCAATTTTATAATCACCGACATCATGCACATCCATTCCCAGCCAGTGGCCAGTCCGATGCATATAAAATTCACGATAAGCCTGATCTTCAATTAACTGATCTACATTTCCCTGAAGCAAACCAAGTTTGACCAGGCCTTCAGTGAGAACCTGCACAGCTGCTTCATGCGGTTGGTTCCAGTGGTTTCCAGGTTTGACTGCCTCAATAGCGGCATATTGCGCATCCAGCACGATTTGATACAACTCCCGCTGAGCCGGCGTGAATTTACCATTCACCGGGAAGGTTCGAGTGATATCTGCGGCATAACATTGGTATTCGGCACCGGCATCAATTAACAACAGATCATTATTTTTCAATTTACTGTTATTTTCGATGTAATGCAGAATGCAGCCATTTTCACCACCACCGACAATAGAAGGGTAGGCCGGACTGCGACAGCCATGTTTCATAAATTCATGAATCAGTTCCGCTTCGACTTCATATTCGAACTTACCCGGTTCGGTAAACTGCATCGCCCGGATGTGTGCTTTGGCTGACGCCTCGGCCGCATAGCGCATGTTCTTGATTTCCTGGCTGCTTTTAAACAGTCGTAATTCATTGAGGCAGTGTTCCAGTTCGATGATTTCAGTAGGTGAGTGTTTGCCGGAGCGGGAGGCCTGACGAAGATGATTTAGCCAACCGACCATATGCTGATCAAATGCAGGTTGGTTACCCATGGTGTAATAGACTTTTTCCTTGTCCTCCATCAGGCCAGGCAAAATATCATCCAGATCGGCGATAGGATAAGAATCATCTGCATCGTAGATGGCAATTGCACCTTCCTGGCCGGCACGATAACCATCCCAGATTTCCTTATCGAGATCGCGTTCCCGGCAGAACATGATGAATTCGCCGTGTTCCCGTCCCGGGATCAATACCAAAACTGACTCTGGCTCATCAAAACCACACAAGTAGTGAAAATTACTGTCACTGCGAAATGGAAAATCGACATCGCGGTTACGTGGGTGAACTACAGTGTTTGGTAACACGGCAATACTGTCCGGACCCATGATTTCCATCAATCTCTGGCGCCGTTTGGCAAATTCTTTTTTAGTCATTAATGCTCAATTATCTTGTCTTCAGGAGTAGTTGGATTTAACTCACCATAAAGAAGGAAAAGGCCCATTCGGAGATATTCGACTAATTCTTCGTAGTTATTGTCGTCATCGTCACTGGGTTGCAATTCAATATCATCAACCTGACTGATTTGTAACACATCAGTCAGATATTCCTGACAATCTGCTGGCAGTTCAGTTTCGTTGGTCAGGCCAGAAACACCCAAACCGTAAACCAGGCCTTGTGACCAGTCACTTAATGCAGCAAGACGGGAACCCAATGGCGCGTCATCATCCGGCAGTTCCAGCTGAAAATCGAAATCAAGGCTGTTAAGGGACTGCATCGTTTCATCAAACAGACCCAGCAGGTTTTGTTTTTCTTCTTCACCAGGGTGATAGTCCTCAAATAAATCGCTATACCAGGTATTACGATTGGCCTGAGAATTCATACATAACAAACCGCATAATGCGCCCTGCAACTCGGCTGTGCTGGCAGGACCATCAGCGGTCACGTTTTCCGGTGACAGAGATGGAAAATATAATTGAGACATAGAGATACAACCTGAAATTAAAAAACACATCATGCAGTTGTTGACCGGGTCAACGGCGCACGTCTATAGTTAGGCATTATTCTCGCATAGCCAAGACGCATATTAATGGATAAAAACCCGATTCAACAATTGGAACAGCAGCTCGATGAGCTGTTACGGGCCAGTAGACGCTTGCGTGAAGAGAATATGTTACTTCGTTCTCAGCAGGCAGCCTGGCTTAGTGAGCGCGCGCAATTAGTTGAAAAAACTGAAATTGCCCGTACCCGCATCGAGAATATGGTTAACCGTCTGAAGCAGCTGGATGAAGAACTATGACCGTACCTGTTCACGTCACAATCCTCGGCAAAGATTATCAAGTTGCCTGTCCAGAAGATCAACAGGATGCGCTAATTGCCTCTGCGCGCATGGTGCATCAGAATATGGAAAAAATTCGTAACACCGGTAAGGTAGTGGGCGTTGATCGCATTGCAGTAATGGCGGCTTTAAATATTGCGCATGAGTTGCTGTCATTACAGCAGGATGAAAGCCAGGACATCAAAAAAGTTAATGAAAAAATTTCTCTGCTTAAAGAGCGGGTTAGTGCATTTATTAACGAAGATAGGCAGTTGGAATTATAAAATACTGACGACTTGGCGAATAAAGTTGCGTATCATTTAATTAACCCTGCGGTGAGCGATAGCGACATGTGTTGTCTTGAGCCGATAAGCAAATGCTTTAGGAAACCAAATTTACGGGGTTGAAAAACAAGCCCGCTCCGACGGGAAGTTTGCCATCCCCATGCGGTTTCCCACTTGAACCAACAGGTTCAAGAACCCCGTTCGTAACGCCACTGTGGGGCCTTTCTATAACTTCTCTGTTGTTCTAAATCCTGAATTAGCGCGTTCCTAGCTGATTTATCTTCATTAATAACTTATTGAGCATCTCACGCTCATCACTGCTTAACGCATCGCTAAGTTGTTTTTCATGTCTTGCCAAAACTATCTCTAACGCTTCCTCAATCAGCTTTTTGCCTTTTTCGGTTAGTTTTACCAAGCGACTTCGCTGGTCATCTGCACATTGACGCCGGGTTATTAAGCCGTTTTTTTCCAGACTGTTAAGAACTTTGGTTAAACCACCAGAGCTCACCAGGTTCACCTGGCATATATTGGACGGGGTTTGTTCGTAGGGTGGGCCCTGTAAGCGCAATGATGCCAAAGCGTCAAATTCACCTACATTCAGATGAAATTGTTCCATCACAATTTTTGCATCCGAAAAAAATAATTCACGCGCACGAAACAGCCGCTTTATTGTCTCTGCTACAGCAAGATCATCGCCGTGCCAACAACTGCGCATTTGTTCGAGTGTTTCTTCTATGCTTAATATGCGATCTGCCAAGTGAGTTCCTCCTGAGATGACAGAATTATGACAAAAAAATTTACTTGCACGTGAAAGAATCTTGCATTAACCTTTCCAGAAACCTTTCTAGAAAGAATTCTAAGCTATTCCCTTCGCTTTCACCAGCGAATAACAAAGGATCTGTCATGCGTGATAACTCACTTGATACTAAACTCCCCTATCTGCGGGCTTTAGCAATCACCGCTTTTTTCTCGTTAAGCCTTCTGTCTCATTCCGTCAGCGCTGAACAAAACCTTCCCAGAGTTCAGGTGGTGGAACCTGAAGTCCGCACGTTGACAGAGTGGAAAGAATTCACCGGTCGTTTTGAAGCGGTGGAGATGGTTGAATTGCGCGCAAGAGTAACAGGCTATCTGGATAAAGTGCATTTCGACGATGGCCAGATGGTTGAAAAGGGAGATCTATTATTTGAAATTGATCCGCGGCCTTATGAAGCAGCGGTGGCCAGAGCTGAAGCAGAACTGTCCAGAATGGATAGTCAACTGAAACTGGCTGAACTGGATACCAAGCGGGGTGAACGTTTATTAACCCAGAGTGCGATTTCTCAGGAAGAGGTGGATACCCGTCGGGCACGCTTTCAGGAAGCTAATGCCAACGTGGCATCTGCTGCCGCTGCGTTGAAAACCGCTAAGCTGGATTTACAATACGCCAAAATTACTGCTCCGGTTAGTGGGCGGATTTCTAATCGCCGTGTTGACGTCGGTAATCTGATTGGCAGTGGTGATACAGGTGAAGCTTTGACCACCATTGTCTCGCTGGATCCGCTGCATTTTGTATTTGATGTATCAGAAACCGAATATCTGGAATTGATTCGTTTGCCGGAGGGCCAGGAGCAATTGGTTAATGGCAGAACCATGCCAACGGAACTTAAATTAATTGATGAAAAGGATTGGACACGTGAAGGTCGAATCGATTTCGTTGATAACCGGCTGGACGAAAATACCGGTACTCTGAGAATGCGTGTAGTGGTAGACAATGCCGATGGTGTTTTACGTCCGGGACTTTTTGCCCGCTTGCGTTTGCCGACCAGTCAAAATGCAGAAGCGATGCTGATTCCGGATAAAGCGATAGTTACCGATCAGGCAGCCAAAGTGGTAATGACCGTGAATGCCGAAGGCAAAGTCATTCCTAAACCCGTTGAACTTGGCACATTGCAGGGTAATATGCGGGTAATCAGAAGTGGATTGACAACATCAGATCAAATCATTGTTGAAGGTTTGCTGAGAGCTCGCCCGGGTACGGAAGTGAATGCTGTTCCATATCAAGCTGAGGAACAGGCTAATGTTGACGGACAAGACTCATGAAGTTCACCCACTTCTTTGTTGAAAGACCTATTTTCGCGACCGTTATTTCGGTCCTGATTGTTCTGGTGGGCACTATTGCCTATAGCAATTTGCCTGTTGCACAGTACCCTGAAATTGCTCCGCCAAGTATAGCGGTCACTGCCACCTATCCCGGCGCAACAGCCGAAACGGCTGGTAATACTGTCGCAACAGTATTGGAACAGCAGATCAATGGTGTAGAGAACATGCTCTACATGAAATCTGAAAATACGTCTGATGGACGCACCTCACTAAATATTACGTTCAAGCCGGGTACCGATTTGGATACTGCGCAGGTGCTGGTGCAAAACCGCATTGCCATTGCTGAGCCTTTACTTCCGGAGGAGGTGACTCGACAAGGTATTGATATTCGTAAAAACTCACCCGATTTGATGATGGTTATTCATATTCTGTCTTCAGATGGCAGTCGAGATAACCTCTATGTTTCTAACTATGCCAGAACTCAGGTAGTTGACCGGTTGGCTCGTATAGACGGAGTCGGCGAAGCACGGATTGTTGCAGAGCGGGCTTATGCAATGCGGATCTGGATTGATCCGGAACGTGCTCAGGCATTTGGTTTAACAGCGAATGAAGTTGTTGGCGCTTTACGTGAGAATAATACCCAGATTGCTGCTGGTACTATCAATAGAGAACCGATTGAAACCAAAGGCGGTTTTGAGTTGAGTGTGGAAACGCAGGGCCGGCTGCTGGAAGAAGAAGAATTCGGCAATATCATTGTAAAACGTGGCACTGATGGCCGGACCGTCAGGTTACGGGATTTAGCCAGAGTCGAACTGGCAGCTCAGGACTACAATAATATTGGTTATCTGGATGACAATCTGGCTTTACCGGTCGTTATCTTCCAACGCCCGGGTTCCAACGCATTGGAAACTGCTCAGGCGTTACGGGCAGAGATGAAAGATATTGCTCAAAGTATGCCTTATGGCGTCGAATACCAGATTATTTACGATCCAACTGAGTTTATCGCCAAATCTATTGAGAAGATTTATCACACCATTTTAGAAGCCATCATTCTGGTTATCTTGGTCGTAATGCTATTCCTGCAGAGCTGGCGAGCATCAATTATTCCTATTTTGGCCATACCGGTATCACTGATTGGTACGTTTGCCGTTATGTCCATGCTTGGAGTTTCATTAAATAATCTGTCGTTGTTTGGTCTGGTGCTGGCCATAGGTATCGTGGTCGATGATGCTATCGTTGTGGTTGAAAACGTAGAGCGTTATATACGAGACGGATTCAGCCCTAAGGAAGCAGCACATAAAACCATGGATGAGGTTGGCGGAGCCTTGGTGGCTATTGCCATCGTACTGACTGCTGTATTTATTCCGACTGCCTTTATCACTGGTATTTCCGGGGCGTTTTATCAGCAGTTTGCCTTGACCATTGCCACAGCAACCATTATCTCTCTGATTGTTTCTTTAACGTTATCTCCAGCTTTATCAGCGTTATTATTAAAGCCACACGTTGAAGGCCATGAGCCGAGTGGTGTTTGGGGCAAGGTCAGCTATCCATTTCGTGCGTTTGGTAATGGCTTTAATCGTGCCTTTGAGTGGATGGGTGATCGTTATTCGGCAATGACACGCAAGTTGTTACGTATGATGGCGGTTATGCTGCTGATATACGTCGGTTTGATCATGTTGACTGGCTATCAGTTCAATAAAGTACCAACAGGTTTTATTCCTGAACAGGATCAAGGTTATTTGATCAATGTCCTACAGTTACCCCCAGGCGCTACATTGGAAAGAACTGATGCCGCTGCACGCGAAGCTTCAGCACGTTTAAGAGACGTTCCCGGCGTTGCGCATGCAGTTTTATTTGTCGGTCTGGATGGACCTACTTTTACCAATGCATCCAATTCGGCAGTCATTTTTACCCCTCTGGATTCTTTTGAAGACCGTATAGCGGCAGGTATTACCATTGACGATATTGTGGCTGGTTCTCAGCAAGCCTTATCCCAGGTTGACGCTGCGATGGCGTTTGCCATCAGACCACCTCCAGTTCGCGGGATGGGGAACTCCGGTGGTTGGAAACTTTATGTTCAGGATCGTGGGGGACTTGGTCTTGAAAGATTACAGGCTGTTACCAACGAGGTAATTGGCGCAGCGAATCAAACTGATGGTTTATCGTCAGTGTTTACCTTCTTTAACTCTGGAACTCCCAGAATTTACGCTGATATTGATCGTACCCGGGCAGAAATGCTTAATGTGCCGGTAGGCAATGTTATCGATACGTTGGAAATCTATCTTGGCTCACGTTACGTCAACGATTTTAACTTCCTGAACCGAACCTATCGGGTAGTAGCGCAGGCGGATGGCCCTTACCGTGATGAGATTGAAGATATCGGTAAATTACGTACCCGCTCTGATAATGGTGCAATGGTGCCAATCGGGACTATAGCTACGTTTGAAAATATCACGGGACCAATACGTCTGCCGCACTACAATCTGTATCCTGCGATTGAAGTGCAGGGCAATACTGCACCGGGTTATTCCAGTGGTGAATCGCTCGCGATTGTTGAAGAACTATTGAGCGATACATTGCCCGAAGGAATCAGTTTTGAATGGACTGAGCTGGCCTTGCAGGAAAAATTGGCAGGTGATACTGCATTTCTCAGTTTTTCTCTGGCCGTTGTCTTTGTATTTCTGTTACTGGCAGCGTTATATGAAAGCTGGTTATTGCCTCTTGCAGTAGTGTTGATTGTGCCTATGTGTTTACTGGCCGCAATACTTGGGGTGAGTTTGCGCGGTATGGATAACAACATTCTGGTACAGATTGGTTTTGTGGTGTTGATTGGCTTGGCTTCAAAAAATGCAATATTGATTGTTGAGTTTGCCAAGCAAGCTGAAGATCGCGGTCTTAGTCGCCTGGATGCTGCAGTTGAAGCAGCACGTACTCGTCTGCGTCCGATTCTGATGACTTCATTTGCCTTCATTCTAGGCGTGGTACCATTGGTACTGGCCTCTGGTGCTGGCGCTGAAATGCGTCAGGCCTTAGGCACGGCAGTATTTTTTGGTATGCTTGGTGTGACCTTCTTCGGACTGATATTTACCCCGGTCTTTTATGTTTTCTGCCGCTGGCTGGCTTCATTAAGAGATAAACGTGAGTTGCAAAAAACCGCTGATGAAGCGCATTAAGTCAACAGACTTAGCTGATTGATCAGTGAAACTCCATGGTTTCAACCGGGTCCGATTAAGAGTCACACTATTTTTGGAGGGATTATGAAACTATTGACGAGCATAATTATTGCGCTGACATCTTCAGTAGCATTTGCTGATACACAGATCGAGCTTTATGAAGTGGATAAACAGGGAACAGGCAAAAGTCTGGGAAGCGTAGCAGTACATCAATCAGCATTTGGTCTGGTCTTTACCCCGGATTTGAAATCGTTAACACCCGGTTTGCATGGCTTTCATGTGCATCAGAATCCAAGCTGTGATGCTGCTGAAAAAGACGGTGAAATGGTGCCTGCTTTAGCTGCTGGTGGTCATTATGATCCCTACGATACCGGTAAGCACGACACTCCCTGGGGCAGTGGCCATGCCGGTGACTTACCACCGTTGTATGTAGCCGATGACGGAACAGCAACTCATCCGGTGCTTGCACCACGCTTGACGCTTAAAGATTTACAAGGTCGTTCGTTAATGATTCATGCTGGTGGTGACAATCACTCTGATCACCCTAAACCCTTAGGCGGCGGCGGTGCCCGAGTTGCCTGCGGCGTATCCAGCTAAAATTCTAACGGTTTATTCAGCAATCAGACTGGAAGCAGGATTGAAATGTTAAGTCCGCCTTCCGGTCTGTTTGCTGCAATTATCTCACCGCCGTGAATTTCAATTGCGCGATGGGCAATCGTGAGCCCCAGACCGATACCGTTCTGCTGGTGATTGTCACGACTACGAAAGAACGGTTGAAAAACCTGCTGTAAATCCTGTTCAGCAATTCCCGGCCCCTGATCTTCTATAGTGATTTGCCAATGAAGGGATAATTTTTCAGTAGTTAGTTGAATCACCCCATTCTCAGGTGAATACTTAATCGCATTACGCAAAACATTTTCAATAGCACTATGAATCAGCTCAGGGCGGGCAAACACATTGATTTTATCAAAAGCATTGTGCGTTATCTGAATATGTTTATTCTGGGCTTCAAAACGAGCGTCCTCAATAATATCCAGCAGCATTTCTGTTAAATCGAAAAGTTGTCTGTCATCATTTTCAGTTGTCGGATTTTCTAGACGAGATAAATTTAGTAACTCACCGATAAGATGATCAATACGCTCGGACTCACGTTCAACCCGATCCAGCATTTTGGCGGTTTTATCCGGGCTTTGCTGTGCCAAACCAATCGCAGCCTGCATCCGTGCCAAAGGTGAACGTAACTCATGAGAAACGTCGTGGAGTAATCTTTTCTGTGCATTCAGCAACTGGCTTATGCGAACGGTCATATAATCGAAGTTTTGCCCCAGTTCAGCCAATTCATCACGACGTTTTCCCATTGCCGGACGGATTCGGGTATCCAGTTTGCCATCTGCAACATCATTAAAGGCTTTTTTCAGAATACGGATGGGCTTAGTAAACCACCAGGCCAGCAAGCCACTGAATAACAATCCCGAAATCAACCACATACCCAGTAGTAATAATAATGGTGGTTTGGGAGGTTTGGGCCGATCCAGCTTCTGACCGAGTTTTTCAGGGGAGGGGATAAATAACAGCAGGGATCTGCCATCTTCCGAGATTACTTGTCGAACGGAGCGTATTCTTTGATTTTCAAATAATAATTGTCGTGTTGTTGCCAGCAACTGCGGATCAACATTCCGTTGCAGAATATCCTGATTATCCTGATTAACGGCAAAAAGCTTAATCTCATTTCGTTGTTGTTCAAGCAGATACTTTTTTAACGGCTCGATACCGGCATAACGCGCTATATCAGCGGCACTGTCGACAAGATCTGCCGCTTTCCAGCCCATTTGTACCGGAATTGTTTCGAAGGCCTGACGCTCTGCATTATGGCGTAACCACATACCACTGGCGACACCAATACTGGTCAGTAATAAGGCCAGCAAAAAAGCGAAAAAGAATTTCCAGAATAAACTTCGCATTATTTAATCAACTGATAACCTTTACCGCGGACTGTCTGGATATAAGAATGACCGTCCTGCTGTTGTCCCAGCTTATGCCGAATACTGCTCATATGCACATCAATACTGCGATCAAAGCGTGCCAGCGGACGACCCAGTGCTGCTTCTGATAATGCATTTTTACTGACGATCTGTCCGGCATTTCTTGCCAGCGATTCCAATAGGCTGAATTCGGTACTGGTCAGTTCCAGCGCAGTCTCAAACCATATGGCTTTACGTTGTTGAGGCCAGAGTTGCAACGGACCGGTTTGTATAACTGTTTCATCCTGTTGCTGCTGTCGGGTGATTTCACTACGACGCAAAATGGCTTTAATGCGAGCAATCAGTTCGCGAGGGGTACAGGGCTTGGGTACATAGTCATCAGCGCCAGATTCCAGTCCCATGATGCGATCAACATCGTCACCCTTTGCGGTAAACATTAAAATGGGCACATGGCTTTGCTGACGGATAGCTTTTAGTACCTCAGTGCCACTCATATCAGGCAACATTACATCCAGAATGACAATATCGAACTCTCCCTGCAAGGCAAGCTGCAGGCCTTCTGTTGCTGTATCTGCAGTGCGAACCTGAAACTTCTCTTCCTCCAGATAGTCTTGAAATAGACCAGAAAGAATCACATCGTCATCAATAATTAATACTTTGCTCACAGAGATGTCCTGTTATTTTGTAAAGTAATGATACGTCCCCAAATATTAATCAGCTAATTGTAAATCAGTGTTTTACCTGAATTTACATATCAAAACAGTCATTAACAGTTAATCCGTCAATACTGTCTGCAACCTGTCGAACGACAGTATTTCGTTAAAAAATAACCTTCTTAGGAGAATACCTATGCGCAGCAAATTAATGGCACTCAGTTTGATTCCAGCTTTATTTCTAGCAGTACCTGCCATGGCCGATAAACATAAAAGTTGTGAAGAAGGAGAAAAATATGGCGAGATGAAGAAAAAACATAAAGATCATGATGGCATTCCACGCATATTACAGGGCGTTGATTTAACCGAAGCGCAGAAATCAGAAATAAAAGAATTAGTTGAAGCCCAGCAGACAGACAAAAGAAACGATATGAAGTCGCACTGGGAGTTGCACAAGCAATTAAACCAATTGGCTTTTAATGATCGTCTGGATCAAAACAAGCTAGAAGCCATAATCAATGAAGCCACAGAATCTCATGCCGACAGATTAGCTAAAAAAGCTAAATTGAATAATGCGATTTTCAATGTGCTAACAGCAGAACAAAAACAGCAGCTG